>Ga0307517_10005652_pt1 | contig 18750 bp, 18 predicted proteins | sample 23_EM_MG_FD_194515 | JGI IMG/M metagenome (GOLD analysis project Ga0307517, IMG submission 194515) | Populus trichocarpa ectomycorrhiza microbial communities from riparian zone in the Pacific Northwest, United States - 23_EM | ecosystem: Host-associated > Plants > Roots > Unclassified | place... | reverse complement strand
CGGTAGGCCGGGTTCTTCTGGGCGGCGTCCAGCTCTTCACGGTTGAGCTGGCCGTTGGCGATCGGGTCGGCGCCGCGGATGTCGCGCGCCACTTCGCCGTCGGCGATGCCGCGCACCTCGAGCGGGTGCAGGCCGCAGAAATCGGCGATCTGTTCGAAGGTCAGCGAGGTGTTGTCCACGAGCCAGACGGCGGTCGCCTTCGGCATCAGGATGTCAGTGGTCATAGCGTTTTTCCGTATGGCGGAAATGAAGGCGCCCGGCCTTTCGGCCGGGCGGTGAGGCCTGATCTATAAGCCCTATCCGCGCGATGTGAAACGGGATTGTGGTTGCACCGAGCTTCTCTCTCCGGCGCAAAGCGCGGGGAGACCAGGGTCGGCGTCTCAGCCCGCCGCGCGGGTGGTCCAGCGGGTGAGGTCGCGCTCGCGGCCCATCAGCGCCAGGCCCGAGGCGATGGATTCCAGCTCAGCGCCGGTCTCGATGCGGCCGGGCTCGAAGCGGCGGTGGAAGATGGCCCGGACCGCCGGCACCAGCGACGAGCCGCCGGTCAGGAAGACCCGGTCGATCTGCCCCGGCGCCAGCTCGGCGTCGGCGAGGGCGGCGTCCACCGCGGCCTCGATGCGGGTCAACTCCGGGGCGATCCAGCCCTCGAACTGGCTGCGCTTGACGCCGCCGACCAGCGAGATCGAACCCGCCTCGAAGCGGAACTCGGCGTGCTCCTGGACGGACAGCGCCTCCTTCAGCCGCGAGACCGAGCGGTAGAGCTGATACCCATAATTCTCGTCGAGGGTCTCCACGAGGCGGGCGATCTTCTCCGGCTCGACGGCCTCGCGGACCAGCGCGCGGATTTCGCGCATGTCGCGGCTGGCGCGCATCAGGGCCAGCTGGTCCCAGCGGGCGAAGGCCGAATAGTAGCGGTTGGGGATCGGCAGCACCTTGCCGAAGCTCTCGTAGCTCGAGCCCTTGCCCAGGGCCGGGGAGACCAGGTTGTCGATGATCCGGTAGTCGAAGGCGTCGCCCGCCACGCCCACGCCGGAGCGCCCCAGCGGGATCGAGCGGATCTCGCCGGCCTCCCGCTCGAAGCGGATGATCGAGAAGTCCGAGGTGCCGCCGCCGAAGTCGCCCACCAGCACGGTGGCGTCGTGCTCCAGCTCGCGGGCGAAGAAGAAGGCCGCGCCCACCGGCTCGTAGGCATAGAGGATCTCGGAAAAGCCCATCCGCGCGAAGGCGGTCTCGTAGCGCTCGAGCGCCAGGGCCTCCTTCGGCGCGCCGCCGGCGAAAGTGACCGGGCGGCCCACGATCACCCGGCTGGGCAGGTCGGCCATGCCGGCGTCGGCATAGTCGCGCAGCTTCAGCAGGAAGGTCGAGAGCAGGTCCTCGAAGCGGTAGCGGCGGCCGAGGATCTGGGTCTCGCTGAAGCTCTCCGAGGCCGCGAAGCTCTTGAAGGACTGGATGAACCGGGTGTCGGCGGGGTCCTCCACATAGGCCTCGATCGCCCAGGGACCCGCCGCGACGGTGCGCTCGCTGGGTGTCTCGGCAGGTGCGTGGAAGGACAGGCACGTGCGGAACGCGAAGAGGTCGCCCTCCGGCGCGGGGAAGTCGATCAGGTGCGCCGGGCCGGACGCATCGGCGAGCGCCACGACCGTGTTGGTCGTGCCGAAGTCGATGCCGAGGCTCAGGGCCGAACTCATCTCACGCTCCGGATCGGAAGGACGACGAAGCCGCCCGCCCGGATGGCGCGCGGCCTAACTCAGGTGGCGGGACGCTGTCCGCATCAGCTCTCGGTCTCGATCAGCTGGCGTTCGTAGGCGCAGACGGTGGCCATCTGCAGGATCTTGGAGACCGAGGCGGAGAGCGGGCAGATCTGCACGGCGCGGTCGAGGCCGAGCAGGATCGGGCCGATCACGGTCGCGCCGCCCAGGGACTGGATCAGCTGGGTGGAGATGGCGGCGGAGTGCACGGCCGGCATGATCAGCACATTGGCGGCGCCGGTCAGGCGCATGAACGGGTAGTTGCCCCGCGCCTCAGGCTCCAGGGCCAGCTCCGGCGGCATCTCGCCCTCATATTCGAAGTCGACGCCTTCCATCCCGTCCAGCATGGCCACGGCTTCACGGACCTTCTCGGACCGCTGGCCCATGGGATTGCCGAAGGTCGAATAGCTCATGAAGGCCACGCGCGGCTCGTAGCCGAGGATGCGCACGGCGCGGGCGGCTTCCCTGGCGATCTCCACCAGGTCCTCGGCCTCGGGCATCTCGGTGATCGAGGTGTCGGCGATGAACAACGTCCGGCCCTTGGCCAGCACCACGCTCATGCCGATGATCCGGCCGTCCGGCGCGGGGTCGACGACCTGCAGCACCTCCGCCAGCACCTGGTCGAAGGCGCGCGTGACGCCGGTGACCATGCCGTCGGCGTCGCCCAGGGCCACCATGGAGGCGCCGAAGGCGTTGCGGTCCTGGTTGATCAGCCGCTGCACGTCGCGGCGCAGGTAGCCGACCCGCTGCAGCCGCGCATAGAGATAGTCCACATAGGCGGAATTCCGGTGCGAGAGCCGCGCGTTGAGGATCTCCAGCCGAGCCTCGGCCGGGTCGAGGCCGACGGCGTGCATGTTCTCGTGCACCAGCTCTTCGCGACCGATCAGGATGGCGTCGCCCAGGCCGGCGTTCTGAAAGGCGTAGGCGGCGCGGATGACGCTGGGCTCCTCGCCCTCGGTGAAGATGATGCGCTTCTTCGGCGCCGAGAGCACCGCGCCCTGCAGCTTCTGCAGGAAGGCCGCCGTCGGATCGAGCCGCTGCGCAAGCGAGGCGCGGTAGGCGTCCATGTCCTCGATGGGCCGGCGGGCGACCCCGGTGTCCATGGCCGCCTGGGCGATGAACGGCGGGATGTACCAGATCAGCCGGGGGTCGAAGGGGGTCGGGATGATATACTGCGGGCCGAACTTCAGCTGCACGCCGTGATAGGCTGCGGCCACCTCGTCCGGCACGTCTTCGCGAGCCAGCAGCGCGAGCGCGTTGGCGCAGGCGATCTTCATTTCCATGTTCACGCGCCGGGCCCGCACATCCAGCGCGCCGCGGAAGATGTAGGGGAAGCCCAGGACGTTGTTGACCTGGTTCGGATAGTCGCTGCGGCCGGTGGCGACGATGGCGTCGGGGCGCACCTCATAGACCTCCTCCGGCCGGATCTCCGGGTCGGGGTTGGCCATGGCGAAGATGATGGGGTTGGGCGCCATCAGCTTGACGTGCTCCTGGGTGATCGCGCCCTTCACCGAGGTGGCGATCAGGACGTCGGCGCCGGTCAGGGCCTCGGCGAGCGTGCGCTTGTCGGTCTCGATTGCGTGGGCCGACTTCCACTGGTTCATGCTGTCGGTGCGGCCGCGGTAAAGCACGCCCTTGGAATCCACCGCGATGCAGTTGTCGGGCTTCACGCCCATGGACTTGACCAGGTCCAGCGTGGCGATGCCGGCTGCGCCCGGGCCGTTGAGGACGATCTTCACGTCCTTGATGTCGCGGCCGGTCAGGAAGCAGGCATTGATCAGGCCGGCGGCGGAGATGATCGCCGTGCCGTGCTGGTCGTCATGGAAGACCGGGATGTCCAGGAGCTCCTGCAGCTCCGTCTCGATACGGAAGCACTCGGGGCTCTTGATGTCCTCGAGGTTGATGCCGCCGAAGGTGACGCCGATGTTCTTGACGACGGTGATCACTTCGTCGGGGTCGGTGGCCGAGACCTCGATGTCGATGGCGTCGACGTCGGCGAAACGCTTGAAGAGGACGCCCTTGCCTTCCATCACCGGCTTGGCGGCGAGCGGACCGAGGTTGCCGAGGCCCAGGATCGCAGTGCCGTTGGAGATCACCGCCACCAGGTTGCCCTTGGAGGTGTACTCGTAGACGAGATCCGGGTCCTTCGCGATGGCCAGGACCGGCACCGCGACCCCCGGGGAATAGGCGAGGCTGAGGTCGCGCTGGGTCGCCATCGGCTTGGTGGCCGCGATCGCGATTTTCCCAGGCGTGGGATATTTGTGGAAGCTCAGGGCTTCCTCGTCGGTGAAGGTGCGATTCTCAGCGTCGCTCATGGCGGCGGCGGTCCTTGGCGGCTTGAGCTGAAGAGAGGCTGGCAACCTACAGAGCCAGCTCCGCCGAAACAACCATAGGCGTGAGCTTGGCCGAAATGGCCAGCAAATCGGCGCTTCCGGGGCCTGGAACCTTTGCTGCCGTCGGCTGGTTAGCTGACGTTGGGTGGGGCCACTGACTGGGAGCACTTGATGTCAAAGACCTTAGCCGTCGCGGCGATCGCCGTGGCACTTGGATTCGCCGGCGCCGCCATGGCGCAGCCTGCCTCGCAGGGCGCGGCGCCGCCTTCAGCGTCCACCTCCGCGCCGCCCGCGGACCCTGCCACGGCGCCGCCGTCCACCGGCACCAGCACGGATACGGCGGCGACCGCCAGCGCGGGCGCCAGCGTTTCGACCGGCATGTCGGTGAAGGACAACACCGGCGCGCTCATCGGCGAAGTGAGCGACGTCAAGGCCGGCGTCGCGACCATCAAGATGGGCACGGACACCTTCACCGTCGATACGACCAAGCTGGCCGTGCAGAACGGAGCGGCGACGATCAACGCCACCCAAGCCGACATCCGCGGGATGTTGAAGAAGAAGTAGGCCGCCGCGAAACCATGCAACCAAAAGGGCGGCCTCGCAGCCGCCCTTTTTCTTGCGCGGTTGTCCACATCCGCTGGCTCTTTCATTAGCTTGACCGCTTGATTTGCAGCGGCCGATGGGCGGCCCGCGCAAACCAGCCCATTGACCCGGCGGGTGGGCTCGCGAGACTAGGGCTTGGCCTGCTCTGGAGAGACCGCCCTGCCCGACGCCCCGATCAAGATAGCCGTCGGCGGCGCCGCGGGGCGCATGGGCCAGGCCATGGCCGACGCCGTGCGGGCCGATCCGGCCCTGCAACTGGTCGCTCGCTTCGACCGGCCGGGCGTCGAGGGCGCAGGGCTGGTCGATCGTGCGGCGGCGCTGGAACTCGCCGACGTCGTCGTCGATTTCACGACGCCGCAGGCTTCGGTGGAGTTGGCGCAGGCCTGCGCCGAACGGGGCGGTCCGCGGCTGCTGCTGGGCGCGACAGGGTTCAGCGACGAGCAGGTCGCGGAGATCGCCGAGGCGGCGAAGCGGGTCGCCGTCGTGCGGGCCGGCAACTTCTCGCTGGGGCTCAACATGCTGATGGGCTTCGTCGAACGGGCCGCCCGCGTGCTTGGCCCGGACGCCTACGACATCGAGATCTCCGAGGCGCACCATCGGCACAAGGTCGACGCGCCGTCGGGGGCGGCCCTGATGCTGGGCGCAGCCGCCGCGAGGGGCCGCGGCGTCGACCTGGACAAGGTCGCCAAGCGCGGCCGGGACGGTATCACCGGGGCGCGGACAGCGGGCGACATCGGCTTTTCGGTGCTGCGCGGCGGCGGGATCGTCGGCGAGCACGCCGTGACCTTCGCCGCGGAGGACGAGATCCTGACCCTGTCGCACTCCGCCCGTGACCGCGGCCTCTTCGCACGCGGCGCGGCGGCCGCCGCCCGCTGGGTCGCCGACCGGCCGCCCGGCCACTACGACATGCGCGACGTCCTGGGCTTCAGCCGCGACTGAGGCATGACCTTCATGGCGGAAATCCTCAAGCTCGACGCCACCGACATGCTGGCCGCCCTGGCGGCGCGCCGGGTCTCGGCGCTGGAGCTGCTGGAGGCCTCGCTGACGCGACACCAGGCGGTGCACGGCCAGCTCAACGCCGTGGTCGCCACCAATCTCGAGCGGGCCATGGAGCGGGCCCGGGCGGTGGACGAACTGCGGGTCAAGGGCGAGCCGCTGGGGCCGCTGGCCGGCCTGCCGATGACCATCAAGGACACCTTCGACGTGGTGGGCATGCCGGCCTCCTCCGGCCTGGAAGGCCTGCGCCGGCGGGTGGCGGAGAACGCCGACGTCGTCGCCCATGTGAAGTCGGCCGGGGCGGTGATCTGGGGCAAGACCAACGTGCCGGTCATGGCCGGCGACTGGCAGAGCTTCAACGCTCTCTACGGGACCACCAACAACCCCTGGGATGTCAGCCGCACGCCGGGCGGCTCTTCCGGCGGAGCGGCGGCGGCGCTGGCGGTGGGGGTCACGGCGCTGGAGATCGGCTCGGACATCGGCGGCTCGCTGCGCGTCCCGGCCAACTTCTGCGGCGTGTTCAGCCATAAGCCGACCTGGGGCCTGGTCAGCCAGCACGGCCATGTGCCGCCGAGCCCCGGCTCCTGGTCGGAACGCGACCTCAACGTCGTGGGGCCGATGGCGCGCTCGGCCCGCGACCTGCGCCTCCTGCTGTCGGTGATCGAGAACGGGCCGCTGGCGCCCAAGGTCCCGCCTGCGGACCTGGCGACCGTGCGCATCGGCCTATGGCTCGACGAGCCGAGCTTCGTCCTGGACGTCGAGGTCCGCGCCGCCATCGAGAGCTTCGCCGCCGAGCTGGCCGCCGCCGGCGCCGAGGTGATCCCGATCGTCTCCCCGGTGCACATGCCGACCCTGATGAGCGCCTACCAGACCCTGCTGGGCGCGGTGCTGGGCGGGGACATGCCGCCCGCGAGGATCCGCGGCATGGAGCGGCTGCGCGGCTGGGCGAAATGGTCGATGAACCGCGGCGCGGACCCGCTCTCCACGGCGGCCCTGACGCTGGCCTATACCGCCACCCACCGCGAGTGGATGGCCGCAGACGCGGTTCGGAATCGGCTGCGCCGCGAGGCGACGGCCTTCCTCGAGCCCTATGACGTGATCATGGCCCCCATCGCCCCCGTGGTGGCCTTCCCGCATGACCACAAGCCGTTCGGCCGGCGCAGGCTGACTACCGCCAACGGCCGGACCTTTCCCTACAACGCCATGCTGAACTGGATCGCACTGGCGACCGCCCTCCACCTGCCGGCCACCACCGTGCCGGCCGGCGCCTCACCTTCGGGGATGCCGATTGGCGTCCAGCTGATCGGGCCGCCGGGCGCCGCCGGGCGCACGCTGGCCATCGCCCAGGCCATCGACGAGAACGTCCGCGGCTTCGTGGCGCCGGACCTCGCGCTTTAGACGCGGTCCTGGGCCAGGCGCGCGAAGAGGTGCTGATCCCAGAACCGGCCGCGCCATTGGCCGTGGTCGCGCAGCAGGCCCTCCAGCCGGAAACCCTGGGCGGCGAGCAGCGCCATGGAGGTGGTGTTGCCCGGGGTGACCAAGGCCTCGATGCGACGCAGGCCGAGCGTCTCGAAGCCATAGGCCAGCACCGCCGGCAGCACCTCGGCCATCACCCCGGTGCGCCAGCGCGGGCGGACCACGTCGTAGCCGACCTCGCCGCGCGACCCGTGCTCGCGCACCAGGTTGTTGAAGCCGATGGTTCCGGCGAAGGCGCCGTCCTTGTCGCGGATCGCCCAGCGCACCCCGTTTGCCCGGTCGAGCAGGTGGGTCGCCCGGGCGATGGTCTCGTCGGCGCCGGAGACGTGGGTCATCGGGTCGATGTCCATGAATTCGACGGTCGCCGGATCGGAGAAATGGGCGAAGACGTCGTCACGGTCGCTGGCGCGGAGCGGGGCGAGCGCGAAGCGTTCGGTCGCCAGCCGCAGCTGGGTCATCGCCCGCCGGTGGACCCGAAGCCGCCGGCGCCGCGGACCGTGTCATCGAGGCTCTCGACCTCCGCCCACCGGGCCTGGACCACCGGCGCCACGATCAGCTGGGCGATGCGGTCGCCGCGGCGGATGGTGAAGTCCTCCTCGCCGTGGTTGATCAGGATCACCTTCACCTCGCCGCGGTAGTCGGCGTCGACGGTGCCGGGGGAATTGAGGCAGGTCACCCCGTGCTTGAACGCCAGGCCCGAGCGCGGCCGTACCTGGCCCTCGAAGCCGGGCGGCAGGGCGAAGGCCAGGCCCGTCGGCACCGGAAACCGCGAGCCGGGGCGCAGCACCAGGGGTTCGTCCTCGGGCACCGCGGCGCGCAGGTCCATGCCGGCGGCCTGGGCGGTCTCGTAGGCGGGAAGCGGCAGGTCGGCGCCATGCGGCAGGCGGACGATCGGGACGGTCGGGTTCACTTCAGGTCCTCAGCGATACGTGTCGCCAGCCGGCGCGCCACCGCGCCCTTGCTCATGCGCTCCCATCGCTCGATTCCCCCCGCCGTGACGATGGCCACGGCGTTGTCGTCGCCGCCCATGGTCCCCGCCACGCTGACGTCGTTGGCGACGATCCAGTCGCAGCCCTTCTTTGCAAGCTTGGCCCGGGCGTTGGCCTCCACGGCATCGGTCTCGGCGGCGAAGCCGATTATCAGCCGCGGCCTCTGGGCATGCTTCGACAGCGAGGCAAGGATGTCGGGGTTCTCGACGAGGGCGATGATCGGCGGGCCGCCCTTCCCTTTCTTGATCTTCCGGTCGCCCAGGCTTTCCGGCCGCCAGTCGGCGACGGCGGCGACGCAGACGGCGATGTCGGCCGGCAGGGCCGCCTCGCAGGCCGCCAGCATCTCGCGGGCGCTCTCCACGTCGATGCGGACGACGCCGGCCGGGGTGGGCTGGGCGGTCGGGCCGCTGACCAGGGTGACCTCGGCGCCGAGCGCCGCAAGGCTGGCGGCGATAGCGTAGCCCTGCTTGCCCGAGGAGCGGTTCGTGAGCAGGCGCACCGGGTCGATGGCCTCGGCAGTCGGGCCGGCGGTGACGATGGCCCGCTTGCCGGCCAGCGGGCGCGCGCCGCCGAGCGCCAGCATGATCGCCTCGAAGATCGCCGGCGGCTCGGCCATCCGTCCCGGGCCATACTCGCCGCAGGCCATGGCGCCCTCGTCCGGGCCCACGAAGCTGACGCCGTCGGCCCGCAGGGTCGCGAGGTTCCGCCGCGTGGCCGCGTGCTGCCACATCCGCACGTTCATGGCCGGCGCCATCAGCACTGGCTTGTCTGTGGCGAGCAGGGTCGTGGAGGCCAGGTCGTTGGCGAGGCCATGCGCGGCCTTGGCCATCAGGTCCGCGGTCGCCGGCGCGACCACCACGAGGTCTGCCGAGCGGGAAAGCTCGATGTGGCCCATCTCCGCCTCGTCGGTCAGCGAGAAGAGCTCGGCATGGACCTTGTCCTCAGCGAGCGCGGACAACGACAGCGGCGTCACGAACTCCGCCCCGGCCTTGGTGAGGATCGGACGGACGCCGACGCCGGCCTTGCGCAGGAGCCGCGTCAGCTCCAGCGCCTTGTAGGCCGCGATCCCGCCGCCGACGATCAGGAGAACACGCTGCTCGGCCAAGGGCTGAAGGCTCCTGCGAAAACGAGGCTCCGCTTTAAGCCACAGAGAGGGACTCGACAAACGTCGCAGGTTGTTCTTTATTTGTTCCAGCTCTGCTGTTCCGGGAGATGAGAACATGGTTGGGTTGAGAAAAGCGCTGCCCCTGGCGCTCGGGATTTCGGCTCTGGCGCTCTTGAGCGCCTGCGACAACGGCCCCTCGGCGGTAAGCCAGAAACAGGCGGCCGGCACACAGATGGCGACGGCGCAGGCGCCCGAGCGGTCGAGCTACGGCTCGGCCGGCGCCGACACGCCCCAGGTCGATCACCGCAAGGATCAGGTGGCGGTCGCCGGCGACGGCAAGCCCATGTGGGCGCCCAGCCGGAAGAACTCGGCGCAAGAGGGCGCCCAGCGCGCCTTCGAGCGCAACGGCGACGCCTTCGGCGCCAGCAACCTCGACCAGTTCGTCATGAAGGCGCACGCCTTTGTGGGTCATCCGCCCAAGGGGACCGAAACGATCGTGCGCAAGAACGGCGACACGCTGTTCTACAACCCCAAGGCCAATATCTTCGCTGTGGCCAACAAGGACGGCGCGCCGCGCACCATGTTCAAGCCGGACGACGGCGCGGCCTACTGGCAAAAGCAGAAGGACCGCGAGAGCAAGGCCCAGACGGCCTCGCGCCGCTCCAGGTCCGCGGACGACGCCGCCTGACGCTCCGCTTCCGGGAACAGGAGGCGGCGCTCGATCCTTCTCCGTTTCGACAAGGGAAGCTCACATGGCCGACGACCAGCACATCGTTCGCACCGCCGGGTTCGACTGGTCGCGGGGCTGGCGGGGACGACATCCGTTCAATCCGGCGTCGGAGATGACCATGCTGCCGCTGGGCGGCCAGACCGGCCTCGAGCGGCTGGGCGTCAACCTGATCCGCATCCCGCCGGGCAGGCAAAGCTTCATCCCGCACGCCCATTCGGTGGAGGAGGAGTTTATCTTCGTGCTGGAGGGCGGGGGCGAGGTGGTGCTGGACGGCGTCACCCACGCCATCGGTCCGGGCGACTTCGTGGGCTTCCCCACCGACGGGGTCGTGCATTCGGTGATCTCGAAGGGGCCGGGGGACCTCCTCTACCTGACCGGTGGCGAACGCGCGAAGGTCGAGGTCGCCGACATGCCCTCGATCGGCAAGACCACGGTCTTCCGCAACGGGACCATGACCCTCTTCGGCGAAGACGGCGTCGAGACCCTCACCGAAGCCGAGTGGATGGCGAGGACGAAGATCGAGTAGCCACCTCGCAATCCGCCTAAGCGGCTGTCATCCCGGTTTCGCGGAACGCGAAGACCGGGACCCATAAACACGATCCGCGGAGATTTGAGCGGGGACCATCGGCGCGTATGGGTCCCGGATACGGCTGCGCCGTTCCGGGATGACACGCCGTGGGTGGCGACAACCGCTTAGCGGAACAGCATCCCGATCAGGAACGCCGCCCCCGCCGCCGCCGCGCCCAGGGCGAACCACAGCAGGGCCGAGCGCGAAGCCGGCTCCTCGCGAACCTCCACCGTCGTGGTCGTGGGCAGGTTCTCGATCAACCTCGCCAGGTTCTTCAGCGCGCTGGCGGCCTCCTCGGCGAAGCGCTTGATCCGCGCCGGCGGCGAAAGCTCGCGCAGGATCCAGCGGCGGACCACCGGGTCGGCCGCCTGCCAGATGTTGTGCTCGGGATAGATCCGACGCGCCACGCCCTCGACGGTGGCCATGGTCTTCTGCAGCAAAACCAGCTCGGGGCGCAGGCGCATCTCGTAGAGGGCGGTGATCTCGAAAAGCTGGGTCAGCACCCGGCTCATGGGGATCTCGGCGGCGGCGCGGCCGAACACCTGCTCACCGACGGCCCGGAGCGCCTGGGCGAAGGCGGCGACGCTGTGGCGGGCGGGCACGTAGCCGGCGTCGAAATGCACCCGGCTCACCCGCTCGTAGTCCCGCTCCAGGAATCCCAGCAGGATCTCGGCCAGGTAGCGGCGCTCGGCGGGGCCCAGCCGCCCGATGATGCCGAAGTCGACGGCGGTGAGCCGGGCCGGCGCCGCCACGAACAGGTTCCCCTCGTGCAGGTCGGCGTGGAAGACGCCGTGGTCCAGCGCCTGGGAGAGGAAAGCCCGCGTCAGGTTGTCGGCCAGCGCCTTGCGGTCCAGGCCCGGCTGGACGAGGGCGGCGGGGTCGGAGAGCGGCCATCCTTGCGCCCACTCCATGGTCAGCACCCGCTTGCCGACGCCGGTCCAGACGATCTTCGGGGCAGCCATGTAGCCGTCCTTGGCCATGACCTCGCCAAGCTCGTCGGCGCCGGCCGCCTCCAGGCGAAGGTCGAGCTCCAGGAGGTTGGCGCGGATCACGGTGGCGGCGAAGGCTCGCGGCTCCAGGCGGCGCGCACGCGGGACCCAGCGTTCCACCAGCCGCGCGGCCAGGGTCAGGGCCTCGGCGTCGTCATAGACGCGGCGTTCGATGCCGGGCCGCAGCACCTTGACCGCGACCTTGCGCCCGTCGGCCAGCACCGCGGCGTGGGCCTGGGCGAGTGAAGCCGCGGCCACCGGCTCACCAAATTCGGCGAACAGGCTCTCGACGGGTTGGCCTAGCTCGTCCTCGATCTGGGCGCGGGCGACCGCCGTCGGGAAAGGCGCCAGCCTGTCCTTCAGGTGCGACAGGTCCTCGGCGAAGGCAGGGCCGAAGATGTCCCCCCGGGTGCCCAGCAGTTGGCCGAGCTTGATCGCCACCGGCCCCAGCTGTTCCAGCGACCGCGCCAACCGCTCGCCCGGCCGGCCCTGGCGTCCGCCCGATCCCGCGAACAGGCGCAGAGACTTCGAGAGCGCTCGAAGGCCGGGTGTGTAGAGGAGGTCGAGCTCGCGCGGCAGCAGGGCGTCGTTGCGGATCAACCTCCAGACCGCGCCGATCAGCCGGCCCAGGGCCGCGGGACCGCTCATGCCCTAGACGGCCCGCCCCGTGTGCAGCGCCGCCACGCCTGCGGTGAAGTTGGTGTAGCCCACCTGGCTGAAGCCGGCCTCGCCGATCATGGCGGCGAATTTCCGCTGGTCGGGGAAGCGGCGGATGCTTTCCACCAGGTACTGGTAGGAGGCCCGGTCGCCGGCCACCCGCTCGCCGATCGCCGGGATCACCTTGAAGGAGAAGGCGTCGTAGGCTTTTTGCAGTGGCTCGGTGATCGGCCGGGAGAACTCCAGGCAGAGGAAACGACCGCCGGGCTTCAGCACACGGCGCGCTTCGCGCAGCGCCGCGGAAATGTCGGTGACATTGCGGATGCCGAACGAGATCACATAGGCGTCGGCGCTGGCGTCGGGCAGCGGCAGGCGCTGCGCATCACCCACCGCCCAGGCGATCTCGGGCTCGGAGCCCTTCTCGCGGCCCGCCGCGATCATCTCGGCATTGTAGTCGACTACGAAGATCTTCGCATCGCCGCCGCCGCGGCGCAGCTGGGCGCGCCGCGCCATCCTGGCGAAGCGGCGGGCCATGTCGCCGGTGCCGCCGGCGCAGTCGATGATGGTCTCGCCGGGCTGCGGGTTGAGCCGGGCGGCCACGGCGTCCTTCCACAGGCGATGCACGCCGCCGCTCATCAGGTCGTTCATCAGGTCGTAGCGCTTCGCCACGCTGTCGAAGACGCCGCGCACGAGGCCGGCCTTCTCGGAGGCGTCGACGTCACGAAAGCCGAAGGTGGCGGCGGGTCCGGTCATGAGGTGCGTCTTAGCGTGAGGGGCCTTGGCGCGCCATCCCGGGCATGCCAAGCCCGTTCCTGCTTTCTTGAGTGGGGCACATGCCTGAACTTCCCGAGGTCGAGACGGTGCGGGGCGGCCTCGCGCCCGTGCTGGAGGGCCACAGACTGGCGCGCGTCGAGACCCGGCGGCCGGACCTGCGCTTTCCCCTGCCGCAGAACTTCGTCCAGCAACTGACCGGGGCGACCGTCACGCGGCTGGAACGGCGGGCGAAATACCTGCTGGCCCGGCTCGACCGCGAGGACACGCTGGTGATGCACCTGGGGATGAGCGGTCGGTTCGAGATCGCCCTGCCCGAGGGCGCGGCCACCAGCCCCGGCGAATTCCATTACGCTGTCGAGCCGGACGCCAAGCACGCCCATATCGTCTTCACGACCGACGCCGGCGCCAAGGTGACCTACTATGACCCGCGCCGGTTCGGCTACATGGCGCTGGTGAACACCGCGACCCTGCACCTGCACCCCTGGTTCACCGGCCTGGGGCCCGAGCCGCTTTCCGAGGCCTTCGACGCCGGCCACCTGAAGGCGGCCTTCAAGGACCGCAGGCAGGGCGCCAAGACCCTGCTGCTCGACCAGCGGATCGTCGCAGGCCTGGGCAATATCTATGTCTGCGAGGCGCTCAACCGCGCGCGCATATCGCCGTTCAAGGCGGCGGGCGGCATATCGAAAGCGCGGCTGGAGACGCTGGTGGCGGAGATCCGCGCCGTGCTCACCGAGGCCATCGCCGCCGGCGGCTCCACCCTGCGCGACTTCGCCAAGACCGATGGGGCGCTGGGCTATTTCCAGCACCGCTTCCGCACCTACGATCGCGAAGGCGAGCCCTGCCTGAACAGGTGCGGCGGGGTGATCGGCCGCAAGGTGCAGGCGGGGCGCTCGACCTTCTATTGCCCGGTCTGTCAGACGTGAAACCGGCCAGGCTGCTGAAATCTGCGCTCCTCGGCTTGGCGGCGCTGGCCGTCGCCGGTTCCGCGCTGGCGCTGCCGCCGGTCTGGGTGGTGCGCGACGCCGATTCCGAGGTGGTGCTGTTCGGCTCGGTGCACATCCTGCCGCCAGGGATGGACTGGGAGCCGCCGGCGCTGGTCAAGGCGCTGGCCGCCGCCGACGACCTCTGGTTCGAGCTGCCGGTCGATCCGGCGACGGAGGCCGAGACCAGCCGCATCGCCACCCAGGCCGGCGTCCTGCCGCCCGACCAGTCGCTGTTCAAGATCCTGTCGCCGAAGGACGGCGAGCGGCTGCTGAAGGTGGCGGCTATGTACCAGGTCTCGCCCGCCGTGCTGGATCGCCTGCAGCCCTGGCTGGCGGAGATCGCGCTCGCCGGCGGCGTCTACCGCAAGGCCGGCGCCGACGCGGCCTCCGGCGTCGAGCGGACCATTTCGGCCGCCGCGCGGCCCGGCGCCGAGCGCCACGCCTTCGAGACCCCGCTGGAGCAGATCACCATCCTCTCCCACGCGCCCCGCAAGGAACAGATCGCCTCGCTGCGCCAGACCATGGAAGAGATGGAGACCAGGCTCGACCAGTTCGGGGCCTTGATCAAGGCCTGGGTGGACGGCGACATCGCCGGCCTCGACCGCGAGGCGATCGCCGAGATGCGCAAGGCCGCCCCAACCCTCTTCAAGACCCTAGTCACCGAGCGAAACGTCCGCTGGACCAGGATGCTGGACACGCGGTTGAAGGGCCACGGCCACACCGTGGTGGTCGTGGGCGTCGGCCATCTGATCGGCCCCGGCGGGGTGCCGGCCCGCCTGCGGGCGCTTGGCTATTCGGTCACGGGGCCTTAAGGCGGCTCCAGACCTCAGGAGTCCTCCGCATGACCTACCAGACGCTGATCGTCGAGACCGACCAGGCCGTCACCCTGATCCGGCTGAACCGGCCCGAGGCGCTGAACGCCCTGAACGGCCAGCTGATGGACGAACTGACCGCCGCGCTGGACGCCGCCGAGGCCGATCCCGGCGTGCGCTGCATGGTGATCACCGGCTCGGAGCGGGCCTTCGCGGCGGGCGCCGACATCAAGGAGATGGCGACCAAGAGCTACGCCGACGTCTTCACCGAGGACTTCATCACGCGGAACTGGGAGCGGGTCACCCGCTGCCGCAAGCCGGTGATCGCCGCGGTGGCAGGCTATGCACTGGGCGGCGGCTGCGAGCTCGCCATGATGTGCGACTTCATCATCGCCGCGGACACCGCCAGGTTCGGCCAGCCGGAGATCAACCTGGGGGTCATCCCCGGCGCCGGCGGCACCCAGCGGCTGACCCGCTTTGCCGGCAAGTCCAAGGCCATGGACATGGTGCTGACCGCCCGGATGATGGACGCCGCTGAAGCCGAGCGCTGCGGCCTGGTCAGCCGCGTGGTCCCCGCCGCCGACCTGGTGGCCAATGCGCTGGAGACCGCCCGCAAGATCGCGGCGCTCTCCCCCAACGCGGTGATGATCGCCAAGGAACTGGTCAACGCCGCCTACGAGACCCAGCTCAGCCAGGGCGTGAAGACCGAGCGGCGCTATTTCCACTCGCTGTTCGCCTTCGACGACCAGAAGGAAGGCATGGCGGCCTTCGTCGAGAAGCGGAAGCCGCAGTTCACCGGGCGCTAGGGCGAGAGCGCTCCCGGGCCGCCGGATATATCCCGCGCCATCCGTTGACCCCGGCCGCTTCCTCCCGTATATCCGCGCCTCCAATTTTGCCCGCCCGGTTGCTGCCGGGCGCGATAGGTATTGAGAGCACCGAAGAATGGCCAACACGCCCGGCTCCAAAAAGGCGGTCCGCAAGATCGCCCGCCGCACCGAAGTCAACACCGCCCGCCGCTCGCGCGTGCGCACCTTCCTGCGCAAGTTCGACGAGGCCCTGAGCGCCGGCGACGCCGCCGCCGCCAAGGCCGCCTTCATCGTCGCCCAGTCGGAACTGATGCGCGCCGTGACCAAGGGCGTGGTGCACAAGAACACCGGCTCGCGGAAGGTCTCGCGCCTGGCCGCCCAGCTGAAGAAGTTGTCCGCCGCCTGAGCGTTCGGCGGGGGGCCTTTCCCCCGCTCCCCTATCGGGATTTGAGTTCGAAAACGGCGTCCTCGCGGGCGCCGTTTTTTCGTGCCTGGCGCGAGCCCGGACTGCGACACATGCGACGAAACTTCTCAGCTTACGGACGCCAAAACGGCGTTTTCCCTGGCGGCAAAAGGGCTAGCCGCGAGTCAACAAAAATAACCGCTGGAACGCGGAAGAATCACCGTTGACCCCTCAAGGCGCCCCACTAGTGTTGGGCTTCCTACAGGCGTCTTACATCTGATCCCGGATCAAAACGGGGCGCCGGCGAAGCGCAAGCGTTCGCCGGATAAGAGCCTGTTTGTGTTGAACAAAGGCGCAGTTTGTAGCGCGGGGCTATAGCTGTGACGGGCAGGACGGGGTTGGCAGAGATGATGAGCGGGGGGGTTGCGGGAGCTATGGCGAGCGCACCGGCCGGAGCTGTGTGGACCAAGACGTGCGTGGTCCTGAAACGGGAGCTCGGTGAGGCGACGTTCGGCTCCTGGCTTGGCCAGGCGGCGCTGCGTGAAACGGGCGACGAAGTGTGCCTGGTCGCCGCCACCGGCATGGCCCGCGACTGGATCCGCCGCCACGCCTGGCGCCGCATCGGCGAGCTGTGGGCGCAGAACGATCCGCTGGGCCGCCGTCTCGACCTGAAGTCGCGCCTGGAGATGGATTCCGGCTCGGCGCCGGCCGCCGTCGCGGCCACGTCCGAGCTCGCCCCGGCGCCCGCGCCGGAGGTCTTCGAAATCGACGCCGAGCCCGCGCCGGTGGTCGCCGGCAAGGGCCGCCTGCTGGGCCTGCAGGAGCGCTTCTCCTTCGACACCTTCGTCTCCGGCCCGGCCAACGAGTTCGCCTTTGCGGTCGCCCGGCGCGTCGCGGCCTGGTCCGACGGGCACTTCAACCCGGTGCTGTTCCACGGCCCCTACGGCTTCGGAAAGACCCACCTGCTCAACGCGCTCGCCTGGGAGGCCATGCGCAATGAGCCCACCAAACGGGTCGTCTACCTGACCGCCGAACGGTTCACTTCGACGTTCGTCAAAGCGATCCAGGACAAGCAGACTGCCGCCTTCAAGGACGAGCTGCGCAACGCCGACCTGCTGCTGATCGACGACGTGCATTTCGTCGCCGGCAAGCCTTCGACGCAGGAAGAACTGTTCCACACCCTGATCGCCCTGGTGGAAGACGGCCGCCGCGTGGTGATGACCGCCGACCGCTCGCCCACCGAGCTTTCGGACATGGAGCCGCGCCTGCGCTCGCACCTGCAGGCGGGCCTGGTCTGCGGCATCGAGCCGGCCGACCGCAGCCTTCGCCTGGGCATCCTGGAGCGCAAGCTCGCCACCCTGGCGCGGCAGGGCCGCTTCCTGCCCTCGGCGCGTCCCGAGGTGCTGCAGTTCCTGGCCGACCGCTTCACCGACAGCGTCCGCGAGCTGGAGGGGGCGCTGAACACCCTGGTGGCCCGCGTGGGCGGCGACATCGCCCGCGTCAGCCTCGACGAGGCGCAGAACATCCTTCGGCCCCATCTCTCCTGCAATGAGCGCAAGGTGACGGTGGACATGATCCAGAAGACCGTCTCGGAGCATTATGGCCTGACCCAGGCCGACCTGATCTCCGAGCGCCGCGCCCGTGCGGTCGCCCGGCCGCGCCAGGTGGCCATGTGGCTGGCCAAGCAGATCACCACGCGGTCCCTGCCCGACATCGGCCGCCGTTTCGGCGGGCGCGACCACACCACCGTGCTGCACGCCGTTCGCCGCATCGAGCAGCTGAAGGCCGAAGACCCGCAGATCGCCCGCGACACCGACCTGCTGCTGCGCAAGCTGCGCGGCTAGAGAACCAAGGGGAGCGACGGCGAGAGGCCCGCCTGAAACGGCGGGCCTTTTCGTTTTTGCAGCCCAGCGGGCACGTTTCCCTGTAGGATGGCGGCCTCCGCGCCACCGCGGACGATCCGAAAGTATCCATGAGAGACCTGAAGGGCTCCGGCCTGACCGACCGCCTTGCGGCCGCCGCCGAGGCCAAGGCCGCGCTGCTGGCCAAGATGAAGCCCAAGCCCACCGTCACCGCGCCGCAGGGGGAGACCCGCGCGGCGGCCAAGGAAGCGGCGCTGAAGGCCGTGCGCGAAGCCCGCGCCGACGAGAAGGAAGCCGCCAAGCTGGCCTCGGCCGACAAGGCCGCAGCAGTCCAGGCGGCCATCGCCGCCGATGAGGAAGCCGCGCTCGCCGAAAAGCGTGGTGCGCGCAAGGAACGCAAGCAGCTCACCAAGGCCGAGGCCCAGGCCAAGCGCGACGCCCGCTACGCGGCCCGCAAGGCGCGCTGAGCCCCAAACACGAAAAAGGGCGGCTGCATTGCTGCAACCGCCCGTTCGAAGCCTGTAGCCGGGGCTTAGGCCGCCAGGGCCGCCCGGCGGCGGCGCAGGGTCGCGCCCATCAGGCCGAAGCCGCCGATCATCAGCGCCCAGGTGGCCGGCTCCGGCACGGCGGCGCCCGACACCGAGACGTCGTCGAAGAAGACGCCGCCGTTGCCGCCGACCGTGGCCGCGAGCTTGAGGGTGTCGTTGCCGGTGCCGACGAAGGTGAAGGAGCCGGTCTTCCAGGCCATGTTGTATTGCGAGCCGTAGGTGCCGTCGTCGGCTGCGGTCACGTGGAAGATGTTGCTGCCGACGAAGACGTCCGCCGTGGCCGGGTTCGGAGCGCCGGCCGGGTTGCGCGAATAGGCGAACGAGACCGTGTAGAGTTGGCCGACCACTGTGTCGAAGGATTGCGCAAT
>Ga0307517_10005651_pt1 | contig 18755 bp, 10 predicted proteins | sample 23_EM_MG_FD_194515 | JGI IMG/M metagenome (GOLD analysis project Ga0307517, IMG submission 194515) | Populus trichocarpa ectomycorrhiza microbial communities from riparian zone in the Pacific Northwest, United States - 23_EM | ecosystem: Host-associated > Plants > Roots > Unclassified | place... | reverse complement strand
GACCAATCAAACCAAATTAAATTTAATAAATACGATTAACCTGTGTGTTCCAAATCAAAGAATATTCACTTGTAACTTAATTTTATCAGGTTTATACGCAGGCCTGTCCTGCTAGGCATGTATAACTGGGTCTTTGATTTTTTTTTTTAAAAAAAATCAGATGATATATAGTCTGATTTGTCTAGATTATTATCTCTGTCATAGCCGAAAAATCAGAGCTTCAGTTTTTTTCCCTAAAAACTTGTTTTTAACCTATTTTTGACCTAAAACACCTATAAAACACCGTAAAAACCCAAAGAAACGCCCCAAAAACTAAAATCAACTTGAATTCAAAAATCAACCCTAGCTTAGATATGTTATCCACAAACTTTAAAGGTAAAAAAACATCTAACATTAACTTCATCCATTAAATGGAAACTATTTGACATAAGTATCATTCGTTTTTGTGGTCTAAATCGGTATTAATGACATTTTTCTCTCTTTACCGTCGTAATATGACGACCTCTCTCTTTTCTCTTTCAACCAGGTACTAAAAAATAACAAAAATAAAATTTTATACCAATATTGAATTGGAAAAATATTGAGGTGTTGAAATTGTATAATTTGTTTGATTTTTAAAGTTTAAGGATTAAAATGCATCTTTTATGAAACTTATGGCATACCACTTATGTTTGATGCCTTTTTCATTTCGGTTCCTCTTCTTTCAATTCTACTTTTTCATAAGAAATCAAAATCAATTGGTCTTTAATTAGGACTAAATCGTCAGGAAAAAAAGTTTGAGGACTAAATTGAAAAAAAGTAAAATTTTGCACAGCTCATTCACAATAATATGCGAGGGAATGAAAAGTCTTGCACAATGAAAAATTCATGCCTTTTAGAGTAATATTTAATATAAAAACTCTTTAAATTGGCATAAAAAGCATTTGATGATAATTTTTTTATAAATTTCTTTTTGTTCTAACAAGTAACAAATACTTCACCCCAACTATGTTTTTTTTTTGGTTAAATAATATCATATGTTAACTTGCACACACAATTTAAATTTAACTATTCTCCATCTACACTAAATAAATGGATTTGGGAATAATAATTTAAAATGTTCCAACTTGAAAAATTATAGAATTGTCTTATTCTATATATTTAAATCATGAGAACAACGGCTAAAATAATTAAATTTCTTTTACTAGTATGGGAGATACACTTTTAAAATCATCTTAACAAAAACATGTGTTAATTAGTTTAAAATTTTTTTTTTTTTAAAGAAAAGCCTACTCAAGTTTATGCCCACTCTCCATTAACATATATCTTCCATTTTCAAGGTTGTTATGATTTTACTATCCATTAAAAAAAATTAAAACAATAAAAGTTCTATCAAGTTTTTGACGTATTAATTTCTACCTTATTTATTTTAAAACATAGAACAGCTAGATTTTGTATTGGTGCATCACCAAATTGAGATGCTATGCTATACCAAGTTTAATAAGACTTTTGTCACCTAATAATTAACTCTTAGGTTTAGTTTAGTGTAGCAATGTAATTATTGATTTGTTAAATTTTAATTTTTTTTATTATGAACTAATTTTTTATATGCTTTGAATGTTTTTTCACAAATGTTAAAATAAATTTTAAAAATATAAAAAATAATTTTGTCACGTAATTATTAACTCTTAGGTTTAGTTTTAACGCAGTAATGTAATTATTGTTTTGTTAAATTTTAATTTTTTTAATTTTAAATTAATTTTTTATATGATTTTGAATTTTTTTTAACTATGTCAAAATAAATTTTAAAAAAATATAAAATTATATTTTTTTAATATATTTTTTTTAAATAAATTTTAAAAAACAATTTTTACGAAATACTATTCTACACTAGCCAAGGTTGACAATTTAATTTCTCATCCACCTATCAAATCAATCCACATTACCACCCCTCTTCAAATGATCATTCCAGCAACTTAACCCCAATCATTTTAAGGCAAATTCAAATTAATCCCTCAACAAGACACTTTTATTCAATATAGTCCCAAAATAAAATTAAGTCCCCAATTTATAAAAATTTCTTACATGTCTCAACCTTAATTTTTTTTATGGATAGCTTACCTTTAATTGGACAAAAAAAAACTTAAGTCTCGTGCATGAAAGTTGGCCTTAAGTTATCTTTAATCAACCACAAAAAAGAAAAGATATGACAAATCTTTAATAAAAAAAAAATCTGATCAAATTGATGTCATTATATAACGTAAAATCCAAATAAAAAGATTAATGAACACATACAAAAGAGAAAAATTCTGAAAAATAAAGGATCTATTTATAATTAAGTTTAGATTGGGAATCTATTTGAAACTATGTAACTAATGCAAGGACTAGTTTGGATGTTTCAGCAACAGTTATATAACCTCCATCTCTGACACCGAAACAAAATAAGCTACATGATGACGATCTCTAATTAAAGAAACATTTGTTCCTTCAAATACAAAATTCCCTCTCTCTCTCTCTCTCTGCACTTCAATTTCCATAACCATGAAAAGAGGAGGGTTTGCATGTGGATTTGGATTCAGCAGGTGCTGTTGTTTGCTCTTGATTTTGGTCTGTGTAAATGGGAGATCCGATAAGGAAGTAAGGGAGAGGTTTTATGGGAATTTGGTGAATTCATCAGCACCTGATAATGGAGAAGGAAGTATTGCTAAAATGTTTGATCGTGTTCTTGAAAAAGAGTTCTCTGACAATGATCAACCTGAAGGTAAAGAACCCTTTTTTTATTTTGCTTTAATTTTAGTTCTTTTATGTTCTCTTAAGGTTTTTAGGCTTGTTTTTGGTGGTTAATGTGAATGAAGGACTAGAAATGGTAGAGTGAAGCATATTTTTAGTAATGTAAGATGTTTATGCAAAAGGGTTTTGCTTTAAAGTGCTTTTTTAAAAAAGAAAAATTGAGAGATTTAGTAATATATTTGGTTGTGTTGAGTAAGAGAAGATAGAGTTTGATCTTAAGAGAGACCCTTTGTTGTTTTAGTTTCGTGTAAGTGTTTTTTTATTTCTTTCAATTAAAGGAGCCTGTTTTTTTATAGCTATTAAAAGGTTGTTAGAGAAATGATAAGTAGTGAAAAAACTTCAGATAAAATATGGGTTTCCTTGGGTACATCCTAGGATGGTGAAGTGATGGCTTGAATATAGACCTTTTTTCTGGCCTGGTTGTTCCTGAAAAACCAAACCAGTCTCCCTTGGAAACATGGGATACAATGATGCTTAAGTAAATATGTGCACGAGGAAAGAGTAATATATAAAAAAAGAAAAAGAAAATAAAGTTGTGGGGAGTGCGTGTCTGGATTTAGCCCGTGTATGTGTTGGCTAGAAATTGTGTAGTCTGGCCTAGCTCTGGCTATGAATGCTTTGGCGTTTGTGTGGCTAGAACTTGTGTGGTATGCACCTTTGCATGTTTAACTTATGGCTTGACTTAATATGGCTTATGGTGGCTATCTCTGTGTGGCCAAGGATTGGATATGTATTTTGTTGGGTGGGTCCTGAACATTTTTCATGGAGAAGGAGATATCATTGGTGGATAAATTGGTGTGATGTCATTCGCTAGCCATGGTGGCTATATTAGTTATTGTGTCATACTATGGCTGTTGTGCTACATGGGTCAATGAAAATATTTGAGACAGACAATGTCATTGGCGCATGGTGCCTGTTGTACATGGAAAAAGTTGTGTGCATAGAAAAAATTGTATGCATGAAAAGTTTGTGTGGCTCCTGGGAACCCAAAAAAAATACATAGAAGGATGTGCTGAGGCAAGATTTAGAAGACAGGATCGGTGTTGGTGTCGGGCTAAAAATTCCAGCCGGCTGGAATTTTTTTCCTTTCAATTCGGGTATTGTCAGGAAATATGAATCTGGGTTCAGTTTCTATGACCGGTGAAAAGACTTGATCGTTACAGTAAACTGATAAAGAAACAAAGTAATGTGAAGCTTTCTTGAGGCAAGTCTGAAACTTTAGTAGTGTAACTGAATAAGTGGGTGAAGATGAGTTCAAGTCGATATTGATGAACATGTTAAATGATGTTGTTAAGAAGAGAATGTGAAGCTGAATAATAGTTTTGAAAGATTGAAGGCAAAAGGAAATTAGTTGTCAGTTAACAATGATATAAATAATACTTTTCAGTAAGCTTATAGCTGAATAAGAATGACTTAACAGGTAACTGAAAACATTTATTGTCAGTTCAAGGAATCAACTGAAATGTATAAGAAGTTAAGTTTGCAACGGGAGAAACATATAGCAAATTGAACAGTAGGTCCTTTGACAACTTCATTGAGATGATATTGATCTCAATGGTTTCGGTCTTCCCTTTGAATTTGAAGAGATTGAAGTTTTTCCACTCGAATATAGTTGCTTTACTAGTGCTATGCTATGACATGTGCTATGCTGGAGAGTTTAGTAAATCTAGCAAGTCCTGCACTTGAAAGTTGACAACTCATTATCATGTTTGTGTCTGTTTTTTTGACACTTGAAATTTGACGATTCATTATGTCTCTATGTCATTTGGTTTGATTCAAGTAAAGTGGAATGATAATTACCTGTGGCATTCTATCTTTCGGAAATTTTCTGGTTTCAATGTTGTTAGGACGATATTTAATTTGGTTCTTATTTTTACTTTACTAGGTTCTGATGGAAGCAGCTTCAACAACAGTGTAGCTGACCAGCAAGTAGGTTTATTTTTCTTTTAATTATTTGCATTTACTGGTTGTGGCTTGAGCTTTAGTTTTGCTTTGCTGAATAAGTGCCCTACAAAGCGAATTTGGAAGCTTTGGCCTTGCTTGAGTTTCTTGCAAAAAATATTAGATAAATAGTAAGGAAAAGAAAATCAGGTTGCTAGGGATCTTAGCTTATGCAAGATTCATACTCTGTTAATCTACGATGTGGCTGCAACCCCCATCTTCTATACTGAGGAGAAATTTTATCTTTTTTAGCATATAATATTTTATTTTCACCCCAAAAATATGGTAGGACCCATATCTTCTCTTTCATACGCCAGTACTATTTAACATTAATACTGTCTAGGTATTGTTATCTTCAGTTTTACCTAGTCAAGTCGATTGTCCGTTGCTACTGTTTGTTTCTTTGTGTTGTTGTTAAAAGAGGACTACTGGTTATGTTTTCACAGGCTGTTTTGGAGACTGTTGCTAAAATCACTCATGAGAAGGGCAAGAAAAACGATACACAAGTGGCTAAGTATGGAAGCGTGTAAAATATTTTCTCGTGGAAATTATTCCATTTTTTACCATATATTCTAAGATATGGTTTCCTTTCCCTCTCTTTCTGTACATAAGTGAGATTCTGATATCACATATATCTTCCTTTCCTCTTGTTGTCAGTGGATCTAGACCTTTTCAGCTTCAAGATGTATTTTCACTGGAAAATGAGGAATCTGAGGATATGGCAACCCTGATTGACAAAAAGGTGTGCTGAAATTTGGTATCCAGTCCTCTGTGTGAAATTGTTTAGACAGATTCTTGGATCCAGTTTTTGGTTTCTATGGACCTTCCTTCTAACTTGCTCATCTTGCTAATTGTAGGACAATGTATTTGTCATGTCGAACAAGAAATCCAAGTATCCAATTCTTCAAGTAGATTTGAGGTGAATGACTTTCAGATTTTGTTGGACTGTATACAAGAGCAGATACTACTCTTGAGAAATTGCTGTATGATTAGCTGCTGATTTTCTTTTTCTGTGCAGTTCTTGCATCTATAGTATTACCTGACTTAACTGCTATTATTAAGGTTCCGAGTTTTGATTTTATGTACCGTTAATTTATCATTATTTTTTCACATACCTACAGATTAATTTCTGATCTAGTGGTTGCCATAGTTTCTGCTGCCATTGGTGGAATTATCTTTTCTTGTTTGGGTCAACCGGTTAGTATCTGTATATTGTGGTTTTATTTGTCTTCAATTTCTAGTATATGTTTGCATTTACTCATCTTGTTGTTGATGCTCAGCTATATCATATGATTTATGTAAGGGTGCAATATTTAAGGTAATTTTTTATTTTGACATGTAATATGTATGGCAGGTTATTGTTGGCTATCTTCTAGCAGGTTCCATCATTGGACCAGGGGGTCTGAATTTCATCAGTGAGATGGTACAGGTATGTGATTTTTTATTTTTTCCCAAATATTAACCTTTTCATTTTGCTTGCTTCATTTATTATAGCATCATTGACACACTGGATGGGGAATGCAAGTTTTATGAGCTATCAAATGAAGTTCTGCTACCTTTTAGGGTCATTTTATGTGAGGTTTTTGAAACAAAATTCCAGATGGTAATAAGCTGGTAGGACAAAAATGGTTGTCAGTCAAGTTGTTTCCAAATCACCATTGACTTTGTTGGTGCTCATAGCATAGCAACTAATAATTATATCCATATGCCCCAAAAATCCCTCATTAGGTGCCTATTATCTGGGAAACCCACACATAAAGAATTTGCCATCATATTCACAATAACATTGGTGACATTTTCTCTTGTTCTTATCACAGGTCGAAACTGTTGCACAGTTTGGTGTTGTGTTTCTTCTTTTTGCGTTAGGACTGGAGTTTTCTTTGACTAAGGTAAGTTGTATTTGATCTAGGGAAGTTATTTGTCATAAGATGTTCTTAATTTATTTATTTTTTTAAAAAAAATTTCTTGATTTAGAAAAGCCATTCTAATTCATCATCAATGCAGTTAAAAGTTGTGGGCCCTGTAGCTGTTCTTGGAGGGATGCTTCAAATTGTAATTTTTATGTGCTTGTGTGGCATAGTTGCTGCGGTATGATGCTTAATGTGTGTAACTTGGTTATGCTAGAAATTTGTGTGATTTGCCAAATTGGATACTAAGCTTGCACCACCTTTAACTTTACAGATGTGTGGAGCAAAGTTGTCTGAGGGTGTATTTGTGGGTTCGTTCCTGTCAATGTCATCAACAGCAGTGGTACTGTTATAGACTTGTTTCTGACACTATTATATCTCTTTTCTTTTTGATCACTCCTTATCAGTTGCAACATATGATGCATTCATTTTTTATCAGGTGGTGAAATTTTTGATAGAACGGAATAGTAGTAATTCTCTTCATGGTCAAGTTACCATCGGGACCCTGATTTTTCAGGTTTTCTTTATTTCTTACTTTGTTTATATTTATATCTAAGCACGTCATTGATGATATGTTGAGCTTTTTTGAAATTGGTTTTCTGATGCACATCCACTTGTCTGATCTTGTGAATTGTTTCAGGATTGTGCTATTGGTTTATTATTTGCTTTGCTTCCAGTTTTGGGTGGCAACAGTGGCGCTCTGCAAGGAATGATTTCAATGGGGAAGTTGTAAGTTGATTTTTGTCACCCTTCTTCTTGTTGTTGTGTAAATTTGTCCTTTTTCTTTTGATAATGGAAGCTAATTATCGTTATTGGTTGATTGCCACATCCCCCCTTTTTTTTTGGTATTCTGTAACTTTTCTCCTCCCCGAGTTTTTATTTACCATGAGAATGACCCCATGTAAATAATCTTTAACGAATCTAATACCTATTGCTCATGAACTTCAGGTTATTGGTCTTGTCCGTATACCTCACAGCTGCATCTTTTATGTCCTGGTCGTTCGTTCCTCGCTTTCTTAAGTTAATGATACAGCTATCATCTCAAGTGAGTTTTTTATGGTCTAATTTTTTTGTCTCATATTTTATTTGCATGGCTTTGTTTGAGTACTTGCCGGGTTGAGTAGGGCCTCTGTCTAAGCACACTCCTTATGTTCCACTTGTGTTTCAGACAAATGAACTTTATCAGCTTGCTGCTGTTGCTTTCTGCTTGTTGTCTGCTTGGGTAAGTGAAAAGGATATGTACCTTTCTTGTCTAGTAGAAATAGTTGCATGCAACAGATCTTCCTACTGAATATTACCTTTCCATAACACGGTAGATTTCAACTTTCAACTTTCAACTTGTTTAACATAATTTTTGGTCATTTGTGTAATGACATGGATTCCAATATCACAAAGATATTTGCAAACAATAACATCTAAATTGGCAATAGCATATCTACATCACATGTTTTTGCTTTCTTAATGATTTGTTATTTTAACTTATATGCTAATTTTGATTGGATGAGAGACTGCTGCTTCATTTGAACTGAATCTATATTACCAGTCTAAGTTTGATAGGTGGTTGAAACTCTGACTTCAAGGTTGTAAGGTTTTCTGTCCATCAGTTAGATGCTCAAAAGTTTAATTCAATTTCTCAGCAGTTCTTCAGTTTTTTATGTTTTCTCTAAGGATTTAATAGCCATCAGCGCCTTTATTCTTACCAGGGAAAATGCTTGCCTTAAGAAGTTTTCTGCATCTGAAAGATGTTATTTTGTGTATTTTGATCCAAAATTCTAATAATACAAACTTGCAGAGTGGAACAACATAGTTTTAAGGCAGAGAATTTAAGCAAGCCTAATATTGAAAATTTTCAAATTTATAAACATCACCTTTTTTCTGCTTGACATATGGTTTGTCATATTATTAGTTTGGTTCCTTGACTATGCTAAGGAAATTCATATGGTTAAATCGAGAGTTTTCATCTTTTGTTAACAGTAGAGGTTATGATGCTGAGCTGCAGCGTATCATGACTCGGTGCAGCACAGTGCTGCTTTGAATTTTTTGTGTCATCATGTTCACTTTATTTTTTGGATTTCCTTCTACTATTTCAGTGCAGTGACAAGCTGGGCCTTAGTCTTGAGTTGGGTTCATTTGTGGCTGGAATCATGATATCTACCACCGACTTTGCACAGCATACTTTAGAACAGGTATTCGTCTGTGCAATGGATTGTGTGCCAAGTTTTGCCAGTCATGTTAGTATCTTAAAGTAGTATGTAAGTTATATTCTCAGATAATATGGAACTGATTTAAATTTCTTAGTTGACTCTGGATCTTTGCAACTTGTTTGAGTTGCTGTACTTCTCTACTAATCATGCGACTATCAGCTGTAGTTGATGGTCATCACTGTGCTACTCATTCCTGTGTTGGAACTATTCTCCATGTGGTTATGTTATGTTATGTTATAATATAATGAGATTGATATGTTTTGAATGACTCTGTACTTTGTAGGTGGAACCAATCAGGAACCTGTTCGCAGCTCTCTTTCTTTCTAGTATTGGAATGCTCATACATGTACATTTTCTGTGGAACCATGTGGATATATTGCTAGCGTCTGTGATTCTGGTTATTGTTGTCAAGACAACCATTGCTGCTGCAGTTACTAAAGCCTTCGGATATAGCATCAGGACATCATTCCACGTGAGTTGGCTTGCTATGCTTGTTGGCAAAAGAGAGACAAATTGAAGATGAAACTTCTCTCTTTCCTTTTTTTTTTCCTGGACGTCAATCAATGTGCCGTGATGCAGGTTGGAGTATTGCTTGCTCAAATTGGAGAATTTGCTTTTGTTCTTCTGAGTCGTGCCTCCAATCTTCATCTCATTGAGGTGAACTCTCTCTCTCTCTCTCTCTGTTCGTGCTCATGCATGTGTGGAGGTTAGGATGCCATTAAAGATGCAGATGCATATTTTTTTTATCATCAGAAAATCACAAGTTTGTTTGGGACTAGGATTTAGTAGTTCTTGAACCTATAGCTGGTTTCAGATTTGATGTGACGACAAGACATCTGTGTTTTAGTATTGCTTGCACCTATATGCACACTTACTCATCCTTCATTAATTTAATCATGTTGGTGTTATAATGCAGGGAAAGATGTATCTTCTTCTTCTTGGAACAACAGCTCTTAGTCTGGTTTGTTTCTTTGATACTTCCAAATGGAATGATAGCTTTATAACTATGTGTTGTCTCTTGCAATAAACATTTACTTGATCGATGGTCATTCAGGTAACAACTCCTCTCCTGTTCAAGTTGATACCTAACGTCATGAATTTGGGCATCCTTTTGCAATGGTTTCCATCAGAGAGCAGCACTCCAAATAAATGGTTTCCATCGGAGAATGGTACTCCAAATGAGGTTCTCCCGCCCTCCTTGTTTTTGTGTTTGTGTGTGTGAGTGTGAATGTGCATGCAAGCGCCTGTGCATGGACTACAGTGTAATTTATTTCTTCGGAAGACTGCATACTGAGAATGTTTTTGGTACTCATTGAAGCATATTGAATCCCATGTAAAACTGTCTTAAGACTTGACATGCTGACACATCCTGTGTTTTTCTGATCGATAGCATATCTTGGATAGGGTATGCCATCTCTGTTCTCCTGTAGGTGCCCCCATGTCTTACAGCTCTTTGTGAGTGTATTTACTGTTGTTTTTAGCTAGTGAATTTATTTGGGAGGATATTATGTAGGAATCTAGGGTTTTTTATCAAAATTCTGGCAATGTATCCACCATGAATTAGAGAATTCATATCCTAGAACCACAAAGTCATTGGCAGGCAATTTGGTCTTTGCCAATCATTGGACTGTGATTTAGAACACATCTTGAAAGTTGAATATCTGCTTGCCTCTCTCGTCTTTGCTTCTGATTTTTTTTTTCACTGCTTTTAAACATTTCGAAGACAACTAACTTACTATGTTTTTACAGGAAAGAGTTTCTATGATTGAAGTACGTAACAGATTGTTGTGACCTTCCACATTTTGTCGTCTCGTCACCTAATTTTCTTGGGAATTTGTGAATACAAGGATTTCATCCCACTGCTGATTCCACAGTTGAGCTTTCCAGGTGACCAGCCAGACAATCAAGAACTCTCATGTACATACATATTACGTTCCACGTTCATTGGCTCTTGCATTTGTATGTATATATAAATATATTTTTTTTTGGCTCATCAGTTGATCTATTTTGAGTATGCTTGTTTAAGAGGGCCCGCCCGCGCACCTCTTGAAAAACAAGAAATTTTTCTTCTTCATGCTTTTTAAGTGTGGCGAGCATCACAAATAAACATATTTTTTTCCCTATTGTAACCTCAAAATTCACAATTAGTCCCATTAGAAAGAAAATTTTTCTCTAAAAAATTAATTTTTTTTTAATTCATCCTTCAATCCTTCAATATAGGGGAGGGGAAGGAATATAAAGATTAATTATCAGCAAATTAAATGTTAAAGAACGAACTAAAATTAATTAATTTTAAAAAAAATAAAAAACTTGACTTGAGTTATTATGTCAAATTTCTGGCTCAATCTTTGAACTAGTATAACTTTGTACAAAACAAATTGAATAAAATAATAGAGGTTAATTTTCTAGCAAACTTAATAAAAAAACAACGCTGAAAAAAATCATTATAGAAAAACTTGAATTAACTTGATTATCTTGTGATTTAGGATATAAGATTACAAAAAAATTATGAAGTATAATGTTTAATAATTTAATATCAAATAATAAAATTAAAAAAAATACTTTTTTTTTATAATTCAAATTGGATTAGCTTCTTGCTTCTTTCATTCCATATCCACTTCAAATCGGATTAAGCTTGCATTAAAATTTATATAAATTCTGAGTTGTAAATGAAATAGGTTTGATTTTTTTTATTTTTGTCTAGTTTTTAAAAAATATATTATGCTTGATAAAAAAAATTATCACCAACTTGTATATTCCCGAGCATACTTGTATTAGGATTGGCCAATCTCTTAAAATTATATTAATTTATCTAATTTAAAACTGCCATTGGATCATCTAATCAACTTTTTTTATCAAAACATTATTATTTAGTTTTTTTTTCCTTTAGTTTGACCTAACATGGTATAGTAAAGTCAAACAAATCACTAAAAATACAATACATTCACCTAAATTTTATCAGATCAATATTTTATTTTATTTAATTAAAAACTCAACTCAAACATCAGGCTATGCGAGTTTAGCACCAATAATTATTTTAAGATCACATGGTAAAATATATAAAGAATAATTACAAAAACTCTCCAATATATTTTTATAAATTACATTTTTTATTATATAATTTATATATTCAATAACAATTTGCATGAAAATATATTTTATTTAAGTTTTTTTATTTAATTTAGAATGTAAATTATAATTTATAAAATTACAATTAAAGAAAATAAAATTTAGATTATTGCAAGAATTTTTATTATCCCAATATATATTCCTAGTTTAAAGAAAAGTTGAAAATAAAAAATAGAAGAATGGCTCCAACGCCAAAGACGAACCAAATTTTTTTTTTAATTATAGTTATTTAGATCAGTCTACATATATCTTGATTAATTTTTTAAAATTTTAAAATTAATAATCGGATAAGATTCTAGTAATTCTGATATTTCTGACATTCAAATTAATAATTTTCAGAAAGCAAACTAAAAAGCTGACTAATCGAGTGAACTTACTCTTTCTTGCTTCCTTCCTTCTGCAACTCTTTTGTCTTTCAGAAACAACACCGACAAGCCTTGGAAGAAAAGAAGAACACGAAAGCGAGAATTCATTCATCCACTCTCTGATGGAGCAAACAGAGGCACCTCAGCTTCGTTGCCAGCGAAATAAATGCAATGCAACGCAACTTTCTCTGAACACAACAATCCTGAGTCCCTGACGGCTGCTGTTCTTATCATGATTCGGTACTTGTTTACATAAAAATTGTATATATAGGCTTTTATGACTTGTTTACATATATATATCAGACGAAAATCTAAAAACCTATGCATATATATTTCTAATTAAATAAATTAAAAATTATTTATCCAATAAAAATAATTATGTTTACTCCACCAAAATTAAACAATTAAATTCATGATCTAGGCCATAAACTTGATTGGATTCAATAAAAAATTTTAATATTTTTTTTAAATAGATACTTATAAAATTAAAAATCGGTTAAATATTGAGGTGACTAGAAAAAAATCAAACTAAAATAAGTTACGTTGATAAAGAAAATTTAAAAAAACCCAATTGTGATGTATAAAAAAAAAGATAAAAAAAGCTCAGGTTGTCAAGCTTTGATGATCTAAAGCTCCTAAGCCTTTAAAAAAAAAACTCAGGCATAGGGCCTGAAACAACCCATATGCCTTGCCTTGTTCTTTTTTTTTTTATTAAAGGGCGGAGCCTATTAAAAAAATAGCAGGTTATGCACCCTGTCTAGATTCTGACGACCTCTCATTGTTGAAAAATCAGGCTAAGAAATTTTAGACCAAGAAAAACTTATTTTTAATCATATTTCAACCCCAAAAAATACTTTAAACACCTTGTAAAATATATTCATATCTTTTAACAACCCAAAAATTGACTTCAAAACTCATAATCAACCTAAAACTAAAAAAACTTTGGGCTCAAATATACTATTTCAGACAAAAAATCACCTACAATAAACTATCTTCATCAAAAGAAACCCATTGATATCGAAATCATCTTTCATCATGGCTAGAATCAGTTTTAACCAAAACTTTCTCATTCTATTACCGGAATCTGATCACTTTCTTTTTCCTCTCTCAAACTAGGAACTATAAAATAAAAAAATTAAAGTTCGGGATCAAAATTGAATTTCATAAATTTTTAGGGACTATAAGTTTATAATTTGAAAAGTCTGAGGACCAAGGTGAATGTTTAGCCCCAAGTTTTTTTAAAAAAAAAACTAGTTCTTTTTGTTGTCTTTTTCGGTCTAGTCCTCTATCTTTGAATCTTATCCTTTCTTGATAAATATGATTTAATTGGCCATCTATTTGGAAAATAAGGGTGTAATTAGAAGGGAAAAAAAGAAAAGAGAAAAAAAAAATTTCTTATATCTTTGGTTGAATAGTGGCATGGAAAACAGTATTTTCCGTAAGATTTTTAAAGTATTTGTAATGAAGATACCATGACATTAAGATCTTCCTAATTAATTCATTTTTTTCCAAGTTAATTTATATAATTGCAATGTCCTCTTTGGATCTAACCAAGAGAAGAAACAACAATATTGTGATACCATGATTTCAAGTTACGAAAGAGTCGATTCTTAGTAAGCTCGAGTTAAGAGAATTGGCATAGATTAACCCAAAAAAATAACCAGGTTTTTTTTTTTTTTTTTTTGTCAACCTGAATTGATCCAAGCATTTGTATCTGCTAGCTTATAACTAGAGTTTTTAGAAGTTAGAGTTAACACCATGACATCTAATAAAAATTTATCATTATGAACCATGAAATTAATAAGATTAGCAGTTTATTTTTGTCTATAAATCACTATTTTAAAACTCTATCAGGCAAGTAGACCATGACTCGAGTGACCCGTGTCTAGGTTAGGGCAGATTTCAATAGAAATCAAGGGAGAATTGACTCTTAGTGTGACGTGGTTAAAAAACCCAGATTGACTCGTGATGTGGTTATCCTAAGAAAAACTCAGCTGAAACCAGTTGATTTTTTTTTATTTTTTTATTTTAAAATGAAATCATTTTTATTTTTTTATCACATAAACAAAAGGGATAGACCCGACTCAACCACCCTAAACTGGGACCCAGGACCTGGGATCATAGTTTTTAAACCCGGTCCGGTCCAAGGTCCGGGTTCCGGGTTTTGACCGGGTCACCGGGTCAATTTCTATTTTTAAAAAAATTCAAAACGGCGTCGTTTTGGTAAAAAAACAAAACAAAAGTCAACGGGTTGTAACCGGATTTTGCCGGGTCAACCCGCCAGGTCGGCCGAGTCATACTGAGTCATGGCTTTTCCTATTTTTTCATCAACCCGGCCTGGTTCTAGTCCTGGGTCGGCTCGCCAAGCTGGGTTTTAAAACTATGCTCGGGACTTGCCTGAGGTTAACCTCGGGTCGAGTTTGAAAGCTATGTCAGAAACATGTTGCGTATTTAATTATTTTTTTAAAAAAATATTGGCATTTTGTGAATTCAAACCCCATAAAAAAAAAAAAAAAAAGGGAAGCAATTTTCAATTCAAACTCATGGCATAGTTTAGGTCGGTTTCAATAAAAATAATAAAAAGATTAACTCGGTAGGAGTAGATTTAAAATTTAAATTGACCCATAACCTATCAATCTAGAAAAAAATCCAATTAAAACCAAATAATTCCCTTAAAAAAAAAACTAAACAATGAAAGGGACACTCTGACACCGAATTGAAAAGATTGGAAAATAAATTGGAAAGATTTTATTATGATTTTTTATAATTTATTTAATTGTGGTAGTGATTATAATTTAAAGTGTTTTTTTATTTAGAAATATATTAAAATGATATTTTTTAATTTTTTTATATCAGCCCATTAAAAAAATTTAATGGATAGGAACAGAGTTTTTTTATATCAGCCCATTAAAAAAATTAATGGATATCAGCCCATTAATTTTTTTTATATCAGCCCATTAAAATAAAATTTAAATAAACAGAGTTTCAATCTAATAAGACAGAACAGCGTAAAAAACAGTAGATACTATATGGATAGGAATCACGGGTCGTATGACGGGTGTAATCAATACTCCGTCTTTATTTCTCTACCCACACAACTTCGGTCTGGGTCCCACTATTGCCTTTCTCATCAGGCATGTAAATATAAACATATGGCACAGGACAGCAGACGCTGGGAGCTGCAGGGAACCACGCACAGGTTTCACAGCCTTTGCTTCTTCTTCCACACAGCTCTTTATTCCTTTCTCTGCTGTTTGACTCCTCTTTCCATATCTCCTCCGGATCTTCCCTTTTCCATTGCCCGTTGAGATTTCTGGTTTTTATTAAACAAATAATATTAAATAATGAAATTCAAAGAAAATAAAAAAAATAATAAAAAGAATAATAATAAAAAAAAAGAGAAGATGAAAGAATGAAAAAACCTTCAGCGTAAAGTTCAATGAATTTTCTTTTAAAAACAATTCAGTTATTCTATTGTATTTTTAAAAAGTAAAAATTAAAAAATATAATAGAAACAAGTTGATCAAACGATGTCATTTCACTGTGTAAAAGGAGTCTCGAGCTGGCCCGATTATTTTTTATAATAATCAATGAAAAGACGGTTTATGAGGAGGATAAAATTGTCGGTGCATTATTACAATCTACAGTATTTACTGATTCTATAAAAACAGTGATTTCACAGCATCAATTAGTTTTTGTTAATTAATAATAATTTGTATTAGCTAATAATATTTTTTTTTCAAATGGTGTTGGAACTTGAACTCTCTGGCTAGCCCAGATGGCAAATTGTTACTGGAGAGAAAGAGACCTGGAATCTCCTTCAATGATTACAATCTGCATTACCCTCTGGGAAAAACAAAACAGCTGCTTCCTGCATCGATTATCACACACGTTAATCTTCCAAGGTGTGACGCGCGGTTCTTTATTTTTTTAAAATTGTTTTAATTTACTGATAAAAAATAATTTTAAAAAAATAAAAAAATATTACTTTAATATATTTCTAATTAAAAAAATATTTTAAAAAACAATTAAATCACAGACATCTCCTTGAACCCTAGAAAGTACATTCACTCTTGTGGTAAAATCACATCAGTCACAACTCTTTCGAGACCAGATATTAAATACACAACCGTGCATGCATGAGGTCCCACCAACGTTTGCATGGATTGGTGTCCTTGCAGCAATGCTAGCAGACGGCTGAAACCGGCGGAGCAGACGCTAGTGGTGCTGGGCTGCTGGCTACTGCTTTTTAGAACACCTAGCTAGGCCACTGCTATGCCCTAATGTAGCTGCTGCTGCTTCTATAGGCCAGTTTGTTGTCTTTTTCTTGAGGGTAATAGGCTGTCTCGGATTTTTTAAATCCACCACGTGTATTAAGATTTTTTAAAATGAAATGATGGTTATCTGATTCGATGTCTCGGCTAACTAAATCATTGGAAGGGATCGAAGCTTTTTTAAAAAATATTAAATTAATATTTTTTCATTATTGTACTAGGATTTTAATGAAGAACACCCTACTAGAGGTCATATATTTTTTTTTAATTAATGATTAAATATGATACATGCAATACATATCCATGTCGTGTCACGCAAATGAATACACATGCATGGAAAGTTGTAGGTGTGCTTGATATTATAATTGCTGTGACTAGCTCAGGGTTTAACTCGATAAAGGGCTCAGACCAGGCTAGGTTAGGTCAACAGAATTAACCGGTTTGAGAGATCTTGACAGGGTCAACTCCTTGGATGATTTAACAACTAAACCTGGTGTTTATTCTGTAGCATAGTCACCTACCTTCTTTTCTCGACCATACGCCTTATTATCTTGTGCTTTTCTTTCTAAATTTTGAAATTTTTTGTTCTTTGTAGTGTTTTGTTGTGAGCGGTGTGGACTCGGCCTCGCATGTTATTCTGATGATCTATGAATTTGGGCTGTTTTGATAAAAAAAAAAAAACAATGTACTTCTAATATTTTTTAAAAATATTTAATTTTTATTTTGTTAATCCAAGTCAATTCTCATGATACCTTATCTAAGTCTTGAGCCTGATTTATCCTGAATCATATCTTATAATTGTGGCTGCATAAGCTTAATCCAATTTGGGGCAAATAAATAAAAAGATTAATTTGGTTTTCAATGTTTGTTTTATATGCTTCAAGTAAAATGCTAAAATATCATTTCTCTTATAAAAATATTATTCCTACATATCTTGTAAAAATATAAGAGCCTTACAAAACACTTCAATGCAATAATGATTTTTTCACTAGTTTTTTTATTTTTAAATTTTTTATTTAAATTTATGTTTCTTCGATTTACTTTCAAATCGAAATAGATTATATTAAGTTGGTTAAATAGGTATTGATACAACTTGTAAATGACTTTTTACCACTAAAATGCACATAAAAAAGTCATATTTAAAGTATTCACAAAACCATACTACTAATTTTACTCTTCTAGATAGCATATTTCGACGGAGATGCTCTCATGCACCTCTACTCAAGAGGGGCAGTAGGCAGTCTCAGGGAAACTCCAAATCTCCAGCAAAGAATAAAGAACAAAGTTGTTATCCTATCCAACTCGATCGAAAAGGCAAGGATTCCAGGCATGTCTAGGAAATTGGAAACCAAATTTGCAAAATCCCAAATAATTAGGGCTTTGAACCCTAAGTCAGAAGTGGGCCAATCCTGATCTGCAATGGGATCGAGTTCTTGTTTTGCATGATAGAAACAAGCCAGCCACGTCTTGATATTGTGTATACAGATTAGAAATAAATACTCCTGCACAGTAGAGAAAAAAAAGAGAGCAAAGTTTGAGAAAGTAGAAGCACGAGCCAGCTTTATACATGGCAACCTACTTATTGCAAAAGTGCTGACACTCGCAGCTCGCAGACACTGCAGGCTCCTGGCCTTTCCAGCCCTTTGTGTTTATTGTTTTCCCACGACAATCTTGTACAGTTCTTTTTATGGAATAAAAGAGTTTGAAAAGCTAAATGCATATACATAGAAATTCACATTATTGTATTTTATTGCATTGGCAAGAAAATATACTTGTTGAAAACGATTTTGCCATATCTACGCTCAGTAAATAATTGCATTTTAAACCATTTAGGTGGTGGTTCAGTGGTAAGATTTTGGGATCAAGAGGTTTGCTCCCTCTGTAGTCTCAAGTTCGAACCCTGTAGTTGCTCATATGATGGCCACTGGAGGCTTACATGGTCGTTAACTTCAGGATCCGTAGGATTAGTTGAGGTGCACACAAGCTAGCCCAGACACTCATATTAAACAAAAAAAAAAATTGCATTTTAATGTCAACCACACCCGCACATTCATTAGGGTTAAGTGCAAAAAAAATTGCAATTGTTTTAAATCTCTTATCATGTCCAAGTCAATTATAAATTTAGAATGAGCTTTCCTTTCATGAATTTTTTTTTAATAGTTGGGA
>Ga0307517_10005650_pt1 | contig 18759 bp, 5 predicted proteins | sample 23_EM_MG_FD_194515 | JGI IMG/M metagenome (GOLD analysis project Ga0307517, IMG submission 194515) | Populus trichocarpa ectomycorrhiza microbial communities from riparian zone in the Pacific Northwest, United States - 23_EM | ecosystem: Host-associated > Plants > Roots > Unclassified | place... | reverse complement strand
TGAAAGAAGATATTTGTTTTTCATTGTTACTTTGTTCAAATGTTTGAGGTCAATGTAGAGTAAAAAAGTCTTCATAAATAGTACTAGAGCTTCTTAAAGTGAATTGCTAGGTTAGATGAATCCTTTGTCTAGCAATACTTGCAGTTGTATATTTAATTTCTTTAACTCTACTAAGCCATTCTATAAAAGAAATGATAAATAGGTACAACTCCTGGTAATAGCGATGTATGCCATGTAAATTTGAGGGTGACAATTAACCCTTAAATTTCTATAATAGTGGTGGTGGTGGTGGTGGTGGTGGTGGTGGTGGTGGAAGTTGTTATAACACTAACAGGAGTAGCAGTAACAGTAGTAGTAAAGAGCAACAGTAGTAGCAGTAGCAGTAGCAATAAAAGGAGCAGTAATAGGAGTAACAGTAGCAGTAGCAAGAGGAGTAATAACAGTAACAATAGTAGTAACAATAATAGTAGTAACAGTAACAATAGTCACAATAACAATAGCAATAGTAGTGGTTGTAGTAATAGTCGTAGTGGTTGTAGTAATAGTAATGTTACAACAATAAGGATGAATACGGCGGTAGTGGTTGTAGTAGTTGTTGTAACAGTGATAATAGTATTTGTAGTAGTAGCAGTAATAACAATAACAGTTGTAGGAATAGCAGTAGCAGTAGCAGTAGCAGTAGTAGAAGTAGCAGTAGCAGGAAAAATAGGAGCAGGAAGAACAATAGCAGGAGAAGCGATAACAATAGCAGTAATAGTAGCAAGAGTAGTAGTAGCGGGAGTAACAGTAACAATAGAAGTAGCAGTAGTGGTCATAGTAGTAGTAGTAGTTGTAATAGTAGTAGTGGTAGTAATGTCTCAGCAACGAGGATGAATACGGTCACTCTAGGGTTTCTTTATAGTAAAAAATTATTGTTCATGTATCTTGTATTACAAGGCATATACTCAAAATCATACTGAATATATACATTCTTATAAGTATTTTACGTATGTGTCTTATATTTATTAACCTAATAATAAAATTAGTTTATACTGAAAAACTAACTAAAGTCATCTACATCAATAATCAATAAATAGACTGCTAGCAAATCATATATAAAGAGAGAGACGGTAAAAAATGTTAATAGAAGTGTTGTTACCCATTTTGACCCCACAATAAAATAAAAAAAATAGAGAAAGAAATCCAAAAAACAAAAGGATACACATGAAGAAAGCTTAGAAGACTGCCTAAGTTACTGTGAAGGACCCAAATGACAAGTGAAAAAGTTGGATGACTAAAATGTATAAGATTTTGCCAATTGCCAACCCAATTCTAATTGATAAAAGACCCATTCGGTGAATATATTTTTATTTAGGGTAAATAAATACAAATTTGAATGAGTAAGGACTTAATGATGATTTTTAAAGGCTTAATTAATTTTACCGAGGACTTAATTGCAAGGAAAAATCAGTTTTTTTCGTCAATTTAGGTGTTAATAGGAAGAAATCGAAGTTTGAGGACTGAAATTAGACTTTGAAAAGTTTAATTGGTCAAATTAGGGGCTTAATTGTGAAACAATTAAAGTTTGATATCCAATTAGGGGTTTGATTGAAGGAATTCAAAACCAAGGACCAAATTGTAATAGGTGCGAGACTTCATAGGTTGAAATTGACCAAATCAAGGGCTAAATTGAAGAAAATTAAAAGTTTAATGGTGCGCACAAATCCAAAACCAAGGATCAAGATGAAAATGACTCTAAATTTTAAGGCTGATGATTGAGTTTGGTGGGGTGAAATTGCATGAAATCAAGAGTTTGTAAGGTAAATACGGGTGCAATTAAAAATAATTGGAAGAATAAGGTCTAAAATGAAATATGTCATATCACAAATTAAAAACCCTAATTTCTAGGGGTTTAATCTAAAGAACATGTCGTTCACCAACTGTTCATCTTATTTCTTGGTAGTTTTGGATGATCGGGTTGACACCTTCTAAGAGCTCGTTGTGGAATTTTAGACCTTCAAATAACATGAGGTTTTTTTAGGCAAATAGAAGAAGAATATCCCCTCTACAATGTCATTTCCATAAAATTAGATGTTTAAATCCCAATTCTTCCTTTGAAGTCTCCAACATCTTATCCTTAATTAGCCACCACTGCATTTTTAAATTCTAGGCTGGTCATGTTGGCACCTTTAAGTGAATGAATATGGAGCTACAAACCTATAAATGGAGTAAGGATGAATCCAAATGAAAGGTGTGCATCTCCTCTACTAAGTTTAGGTGGTCTCCGATGATATTTACATTAGTTTTTCTTCGATGAAGCCTCGAAAGTAGCCAACTCAGTCAACCTTGACTAAGATACCTATTTGTGCAAAACCACCTAATATTTTTATGTGTTCACACTTAAAAATTCCCAAAGAGTTTTTTATCAAAGACCATAAATCTTTCATCTGAAATTATAAGGTGAGAAATGCATTTGTCTCAAAGAAAAAGAAAACCACATAGGCAAAACCATCATCCTTAAAAACCATTAAAAGGCAAAGGTTCCAACTGTTAACATTTGTCCAGAGCTTTCTCATTGTGAACAAAATACTAAGCTTTGATCAATCTTTGAGGGAATCCAAAAAAAAAAAAAAAGCTTAGAAAAACCCTATAAATACCTTTAGAAATCAAAGAAAGAAAGAGAGTGAGAAGAGAGAAACAAACATGAGGATATATTCAGTAAAAAGAGCCTACTTTGAAGGTTTAAAGACCTAACATAGAAAGTTCTAGCAAGCTTTTGAAAGAATAAAAAATGATAGGGATGGAAGGAAGGAAAAGAGAAGGGAAATAATAGCACAACACAACTGGTGCATTTGACAACTCAATGCCTTCTTTCATAGTATCTACAATATAACCGAGTAGGCATCACATTCGTTCCTTAGCAATCTCCTTCTAGTCACTGTTGAAAATGATGTAATTTGGCATATCTCATCTCTCACCCCTAAATTCAATTTCTTTCTCTATCGGTACCTTAAATGTCATTTTCCTTTTAAAATAGTCCATAAAAGCACGATGTTTGGTTAACCAATGCATTCCTAGTACAATATCAAGATCATACTATGACCTTTATTTAATTTGTGCTTTAGCACACTTAGTTTACTAATAAATTTACAAGATATAAAAGAATGTGTGGCTCTTGGATCTAATAAAGCATACATATTTTGAGAATTAAAAAATATTATCATACTCGTCACCATATCTAGTAAGGCCCTAAAATTCCTTTTAATTCACATTATAGACCCTTTCTTGGGTCCTCTCATTATGTACTCGGGGATGACCTCTACTAGCACTTGTTCCAAACTAAGCGGGTCTCGTTGGCTCTCTCTATGGTTTGTCAATAGTCATTGATTATTACTGACTTTGCATTGGGTTTTGATCCAGACAATCTCTTTTAAGGTATCTTTATTTTCCATACACATAACACCTACTCTCTAGGTGTTTACAATCTCTCTAGCGGTCCCTCTTATCTATAAAGAAATCATATTCCAGTTATTGATCTACAATCATCAAAATGTTCCCAGTTAGAAAAATTACACAATGGGAATAAAGACATTCAATGGGATATAGTCCTACCTGAACTCCCTACTTGACTTGCCCTTCGACAAAACCTTTTACCCAAAGACTCTTCTTTATTTGACCGAGATGACCTACTCAATACCCTTCTTGAGGAGGAGTTTCCTCCTCTTCTGGTGCCCCTTATGAGGAGAATTTCCCCTTCTCTTAAATAACTAACTCTACCTATATTCATCACCTCCTCTTGTTTTTGGGAGAGGTGGTTTGTCCATATGTGAGGCTGACTTCTTCCTCTTCTACATCATTTGTTGTTCTTGTTCCAATACCTCCTGTTATTCCTCTTTCAGAATTGCCTTTAAAAACTAGGTAACTTTTACTAGTTTTTAAAATATCACTGGCTTAAAAGTAATCAATTTGTTCTAATACCTCCTGTTGTTCCTCTTTCAGAATTGCCTCTAAAAACTAGTTAACTTTTACTAGCTCTTAGACTATTACTGGCCTAAAAGTAATCAATTTCTTCCTGATCTCCTATCTAAAGTCATCTCTTATTCTTTCTATCTAATGTGGTCAGTAGTCATTAAAGTAGAAGTGAAGATAAAAACATCCTGAACGCATATCTTATACTCTAGTACCATCATGTTCCTCTTCTTAAGAGCAAGAAACTCCTACTCCTTACTCTTTTGGTGTGCTAGGACTAGAATCTAGTCTCAAATTCTAGCAGGAAATCAATCCAATATAGTATCTCTATAATTCTTCTATGCCTAACAGTCACCCACCAAAAATACACACTGTCTAAAAGTAATCATGTCATATAATTTACTCATACACCTAAAGCATAAGAATCTAAATAAGGGATTCTTTTACCTTTCGAATCCAGTGCCAGACTACTTTAGCATCTTCTTCCCCTATAAATGGAGCGCACCCCATTTCCTTACCTGTACCATTTGCTACCCTTATCAAACTAGACACAACAACCCTTAAAATCTGCTTTAGGGATGCCAGATTATGTTGTGGCATTGGTGCTACTGGTGGCACCATAGATAAGAGATTTACTAGATTGTCTTGCCATGTCGGAAGCAACTAATCGTGCCCTCCCCACTAGTAATGATAAGAAAACACCTTTAGGTAATGACATACCTCTATAAGATGACTTTGATGGTACAACTTATGAATAAAATATTGTGTCTTTTAAGGGATATTTCATATGATCCTTTCCCTTATCAATGAACTAATCTCTCCTTTGATTATATGGTCAATAGCCACACCGATTATAACACCCTTAGCCTTTTCATGTAATTTTTTTTTTTTTTTTAATTTATCATGTACGTGAAAGTTAGGGTACATGTTTTTTATATATATAATGGACAATGTCTCCCTTATACATAGGCATTTCCAATCAATAAACCAAATGCAAGATTTACGTATGCATACCTATCAAACATGCCAAAGGTTTTCCATTTAAATTTTAAGGATTCATATAATTTTAACAAAATTTCAGCTGAATTACTCGTACATGAGGCCTTAACAAAAATTATATCCCATAATTAATACTTGCACAACACAACCATAGTCCAAACCTTATTCAATTTATACAAGCAATGCTCATAAGCAACCTCATACATGCAACCTATCAATTGCATCAATTCCAATTATTTAGCACATTAATACACTAATAGAGTTTACATTATTTAATGAAATACATGAAATCATATAATGACAATGAAACCTAGAATGATTAATAATCTAGCATTTTACCTGCTTACAATTTCAATATATTAGGCTTAAAATATACATTAATTTAACTACAAGTTATAAGAATAAAAAAAAAAAACCCTATGTAGTCTCAATCACGAGATCACTGTTGTGGTGGTATGTATGATAAACCTAAAATACATATTAATATAGGCAATGAATAAAAATATATAAATATACCTTACACAAATGTGTGTGGTGTTAAACCTTAGCACAACACAACTACAATAGTTCCATTTCATTCAAATTATTTCTTTTTAACTTGTACTCTATCATTATGATTATAACAATTATCTAACACAATTTTCACTGTTATGGCCAACTCAACACCATATAATTAGTCCTCACCAGCATGACCAACTCACATTTATACCATTAGTCATTGCCAGTGCTACCAACTTTAATTTAGCACATTTAGTCTCCACTAACATGGTTGGCTTTAACATATAATAATTAGTCTCCATCCAAATAACTGACTTTAACATATCAATAATTATCACATGTCCAAATGATCGACTTTAACATATAAATAATTAGGTTTTGTTCAAACAACAAACTTTAACATATATTAATTAGTCTCCTTCCTAACGATTGACTATGTTTTAACATATATATAATTAGTTTTCATTCAAATGGTCGATTATCTTTTAACAGATAAATAATTAGTATCCGTCGAAATGATAGATTATTTTTTAACATATTTTTTTCCCTTTTGTAATCCATTTCAAAACTCATTTCAGACGTATAAAGAAATTCTAACAATAACATATCTTTAAATAAAAAGGTTAGATGACAGGCACCTATATGGCTCTCCACTAGTATGAGCTCTCCTAATTGTTGGTCTAACCTCAGATGTCCCTTCTGACTTTCAAGGAAACATTCATGGGTTTGACAGTGTATACTGAATTTTCTAAGCAACTTGGGTTAATGTTCTTTATGTTCATCCAAAGAACATTGTCTTGAGTGTCAATTTTAGGTTTTATTTTGATTTGATTTTAGTTTTTACAAGTTCATATATCATTATTAGTAAATAATCTAGGGTTTTTGTGCATCAATAACATGTTTTGTAGGTATTAATCATAGGGTTTTGGTTTTGAACTGAAACCCATTTTGACAAAAATCTTGATGTTTGAGTAATAATTGAAGCAAATGAATACGTGATTTTTTTATCTATGCTTGATTGTAAACAAAACATTACATTTTATTGCTTGAAATCTAGTTTATTTTGATGTTTACGTTGCTAGGTTTGAGTTTGAATGTTTCGGTTTAAATCTATGTTCTAGTTTAGTTCTAGGTTAAACATTGGTTTTTTGTTTAGTTCATGGTTGAACTAGTGTTTTCTGGTAGACCCAGTCGGGTCAAAACCAGGTCAAATACTTAATGCTTTCTTTCAAAAATTAAAAGAATGATTTTTTCTTGTTACATATGACTCAATCCTTATCAAAATTACATTTTTATTTGTAAAAAGGAGAGAAAAATCTTTTTTTAGCACGATTTTAGAAATATACTTGTGTTGATTTTCCTTTGCATCTTTTGGAATTTACAAAAAGTTTGTAAAATTCCTTAAAGATTTGGTCAATATTTCAATAACTCTAAAACTTTAATTCATGAAAATTAATAGTCAACATTCTAGTATAAAAGTTGGACCTATAATTAGACTGATATTTAAATACTAGGAGTTGACTAGAAAATTTTTAGGATTATTTTAAATATTCATCAATTTTAATTGAAAGTATTTTTTACCACAATATACGAGTTGTAGAGAATCTTTTTACCTTCAGTATAGCTGAACCCTGTTAGGGTATCTACATAGACCCTTCCCATAAGAATTTATTTGGGCATACAAGCTCATAATAAATTCAAAGTGCCAAATTTATTAATAAGTAAATCATTATTCTGAGTCATAGACAAACTATCGGCTAGAAACTCATTAAAACCTTTAAACTATATTTAGATTATATAATAAAGCTTACCTCATGTAAGATATGTTAAGGATGCTAATACTTTTCCTAATTATAATCAGTTTTTTATCCTTTTATCCTTAAATTTTTTTAAAAAACTAATTCACATAGCTCTCCAAATAACCTTAAACTAAACAATTAAATAAGACCTTTTTAATTCCAACTTTCCGTCGTGCCATCCACGCACGTGCGACAAGAAATATGGCATGTAACAAGTCATTGCCTTATGTGAGTGTCTCGTTTCTCATTTTATATTCAAAATGTCCCTTTATTATTTTTATTTTTAATATAAATATGGTACATCACATTTTCGTTATCATTACGCCCCTTCTTTAGTTAGTGTTATTAATATCATTAAAAATTTACATGCGTCATGTCCTCACACTATGAAATTTCTTATGATGCAAGTTTTTCTTCTTCTGAAAATTTACTTTGCTCGATGTATTTTATTTTTCTTAAAATAAGTCCTTAAAAAATTTCTTAAATTAGTTTCTACATATCAAATCATATTCGGTCAACAAACAATTTTAATGGGTTTATACATAAGATATGAGTTAATTAGATTTAAATAAGTATATGCATTTAAAAAAATTAAAAATTTGTTTCATATAATATCATGTATTATTATTGAATCTTTTTATTTTATTTCATTTTTACCCTGATTTAAACCTAAGAAAATCGAAACAAAGGCAAAAAAGCAAACAAATTCTCATAATAAATATGTGATATTATAGAAAAAAATATTTATTAAAAATTATATCTATTATAATACGAGGAAAAAATCAAAATCAATGTAAAAATACGATGTTATAGAAAACAAATTCTCATAATTATTTTTGCTCTTTTATTTTAATTGATTTGTTTTTAATTTTATCTTTCAACATTAAATTGACTAGGAAATGAGTTTCATAATTTGTTTAGGTTTGCTTTCTATGATATTTCATGGTTTCATATCTCTGGTCACAAGTTTGATTAGTTAACTTAAGTTGACTTGAATTGTTTTTTATTGTATTCTTTTTTTAATTATTGTTTTTTCATTTTCATACTTCAAACTGGGTTGATTAGAAATTAGATGACTTTGGTCGTGAGTTTGGTGGGTTAACCGAATTGACTCGAGTTGTTTTTTTGTCTTTTTTTTTAATTGATTTTTTTTTTAAATTTAATCCTTTAACATTACATTGATGGAGAATTTATTTTGATTTTTTATATAGGATTATCATAGTCTCATAATCTAGATCATGAATTTAGTATATTAACCTTGGTTGACTTGGGTCAAACCAATATATTATCGTCTCAATATTTTTTTAAAAAAATAAATATTGTTTTGAAATTTTTTTATAGTTAAACTACAATTTCACTAATTGTCTATGTTTTTTTTTCATTCATTAAATTGATAAAGCCATATCAAGTTAATACTTGCATGGTTTAGATTTTCTTCTATTACAAAACACACAAGAAATTTTTAGAATTTTTTTTATATTAAAAAAAGTTAATTAAACCGGCAAAATTGCACAAATGAATGATTACTAATACCTAACCTAGAATGATGTTTTTGTAAGTCAACATTAAGAAATTAGAATGGCCAGAACGGGAAAAACAACAAAGGTGATCATGTTTATATGCATTGATGAAATGACTAGATAGATATATATAGCCAGTGAAATCGTGAGATGATAATCATTTGGTTTTATTTATATATCATATATTTATTAGTGTGATCTAAAAATAATAAAACTTCATCTACCCAATAAGCTAGCGTGACCTGTCAAGAGGATGAGAAATATTTATAAAGATTGTATTTACCTTCCATAATATTATTGCAGCAGACATCTTGGTGAATCACAATGTAAAAAGAATAAAAATAGAAAAATCAATCGTCATTTAATTTTATAGTTAGTAAAAAATTCTAATTAGTTTTTTAAAGGTTTTAGATAAAAAAAAAAAATAGTTATATAATGTGTAACATAATAACCACTCTATATATTCTACTTAAAGTAAGTTGTATTATTGTCTGTTTTTTATTCACGATAAATACTGTAATGATCCAAAATAGTGATATAAAATCTGAAATTGATGACAAGACTTAATCCTTATTTTTAAAAAAAGTTATATTCTTGGATGACAAAAATTCAAATTCTCAAAGACAGACCCCAACAACAAAAGTAGTTTGGGATATGATTACAATTACCTACTTCAATAAAAATGACACATCTCATGTATATAGTATGAATAATCATGTAAATCAATTGAAATAGGAGGGTGGATCCTTAGAGATCTATTAAGCTTGTCAAAAGCACTTTTCTAAACATGACATGAAAAATACAACGAAAACTTTTGTAAGATTGTAAATTCATAGGTAAATTTTTTTTAACTAATTATATAGATAATTTCATCCAAGTTGTTCCACGTGTGTGAAAGGAGAGTAGGGGCGGAAGGAGTCGCCACCTAATTGTTCGGTTCAGGATCATTAGGGAATCCGGGTGTACTGGTTTTATCAGAGATTCGAGGGTAAGAAATTAGTTGTGGCTAGGAAAGGTATTAACACCCCTACCACAACCTATCTGAGGTAAGCTGCTTTGTGTGGTTTGATGTGGTGTAAAGGTTTAAGATTAAGATTTACTCGTATGAATAAATCCAGTGTTTAAGAATTTATTATGGACTCGTGTACCCTAATAAATTCTTAGGAAAAAAAAAGGTTCTTCGTAATTTGTGTATTATGGTGAAAAATACTCATAATTAAAATTAGTGAATATTTAGGATAACTTTGAAAATTTTATGGTGAACTCCTGATATTTCAAATATCAACCTCACTTGTAGGTCTAGCGTTCTATACCCAGATTTTTAACCATTAGTTGTCATGAATTAAAGAAGGTGATTTATTAAAATACTGGCCAAATTATCATGAATTTAATAAATTAATTATTAAATCCTAAAATGCATGTCAAAACACACACACACACACATATCTATTTTCGTATGAAGATACTAAACAATATGTTTTTTACTTTATTTTTTTGAGAGATTTGACCATATGCAATACACAAACTAATTTTTTTTTATTTGTAGGTTTCTTGAAAATAAAAAACAATCCTGAGAGTTTAAAAGGAGTTTTCCTAAACACATCTTAAAACCCAAAAAAACTAAAGAAAAGAAAAGAAAATTTTGATTTTATATTTTTTTTCTTTTTTATTTATCCTTTATTTATTATTTTATTCTTTCAGTCGGGTCGGGCAGACTCGGCCTGGTTGAAATGGCCGGGTTAACCCGATCGAGTCAACTTAAAAAAAATCGATGAAAAGAAAACACAACCGAAACAGATCAAAAGTGGCAAAAACATGAAAACTTAAAAAAATTTCAATCAAAATGGATCAAAATAGTAAAGACAAAAAAAAATAGATGAATGTTCTGTCTCCTCACAAAATGTAATTCTCAATCTAGAGCAAATTTCGAACAAAGGAATGGATGTTTTTTTTCATAATCCTCCACAAATCAATAATCAAGAGTTCATTTGTTCTAATGATCATCAAAATCACGCTATTTTTGCCAAAATAGGTTTCGGTTCGAAACAAAAACCCTAGAATTTAAATCTATTAAAAGTTGTTATTGATGAAAAAAAAACTTCTAGATTACTTATCAACGATGATGGGCAAACCTATGGGAATCAGAAACAAAACCAAACAAGCTTTGAAACTAGCACCTAAGGCAAGATTCAACAAATGAATCTGCCTAAAACCCATAAAAAAGCAAACTAGAAACCCTAAAGAGTAAATGCACCCAGAATAGCCTTTTTTGGCCTCTAAAACGTATCCTTCTTATCCTAACAGACCATATTAGTAGTGAGGAACATTATTATGGACAAAGAAACAACAAAACAACACAAGAACTCAAAAAAAAGCATTGATTTTCAATCTTAAATGCTACTAACTCAAAATAGTAATCAATATTTAACATAATGAGCTTTAAAATCTGACCATTTTCACTTCAAAAGGTCGAACCAACTACTTAGAAGTAGGGGCTATCCTTTTATTAATAGAAAATGCCCCTTCTTATTTGCTGCCACCTTTGACATCCATTAAACCAAGGTTTCATGTAATGAAATGGCAGAAAAACAAGCAAGAGCATATCAAGGCATTCAAGACTTCATATTGAACATAAAAGAAGGATCCAACAAGCCTCATAGAGTCTATTTTCTAGGTTTGAATGTGTATACCTTCTTAGCTTTGAAAATCCAAATCTGAATTAATTCTTGGTGTTGCCTGCCTTTCTTCTTGTTTTCAGACCTCCTAGATCAGAGTTAAAGCTTCAAAAACTTTCTAGATAGGACTCTTGCACCTTAGCCTAAGTTTCTCTTTTATTCTTTTCTTTCACCTCTTTCCCTATGTTTTTCTCTGTTTTTCCTCCTTCCCTCTATATTATTCAACCCCTTATTTTATAGGCAAATTTAGGTCTTCTAGATGGGTTGGCTAGGGTTCTAATAGGCTAAAACCTAGTTGGTTTTGCCATGGAGCTACTGGTTTTGGGTGTAGGTGGTTTTGTAAGGTATCAAAAGAGAGACACTATATTTTGTGGATGATTTCAATACCAGCAAGGCAAAAATATACAAGACTTAACACGAGTCAAGAAGAGACATATATGGTTATGGAACCTTTGATTAGGGCATCCATCATCTAACTATTTAAAGCATTTATTTTCTAGTTTTTTTTTGTTGTTGAAAGATTCAGACTTTAAATGTGATACATGTATTCTTTAGGCTTTAATACAGGTAATATACCATTTTACTTGATTCAGTTTGATATTCGAGGACCCTCACCTTTATTTATTGAGAAATAAACATGAAGAATTTAGTAATTTCAAGATTTTTCATACAACGGATCAAAATTAATTTGCAACTAATGTTCAAATTATTCACATTAATAATGTAAGAGAGTATGATAACTATGAATTTCACAAGTACTTTCAGACAAATGCTTTCCTTCATAAAACATCTTGTATTCAAACACCTTAGCAGCATGGAAATATAGAAAGAAAGAACAAACATATCTATGAAACATCTAGAGCATGCCTTATCAAAGATTATATGCTATGCTATTACTAGAATGAAGAAATAGTCATAACGATACAATCTATCTTAATATATACTCATCATATTTTGTTATTGTGATGTTTTTGTTTTTATTCATAAAAATCAACGTATAAAATTTGATCCATATGTTGTTCTTTATAGTTTTTTTAGGTATGTAACAATCCAACTATAGGTTGAAGATACATGAATATCTTCAAGAATACCAAAAAGATAATCTCCTAATAATATTCTTGAGTTAATACAATCCACTTCACCTATCAATAAAATAGATACTTCTACCGGATATAGATTACCTTTCAAGTATAATAATGAGAAACCACCAAATCAATATTCTTAAAGGCACATGGCAGAAAAATAAAAGTTTGCAATTGTCATGTATCATTATAGAAGCTATTAGAACTATTTTAAGCTTTTGTACACTTGTTGTCATCTATATAGGTTCCTAAAAAGCTACAAGAAGATCTATTGAAACCAGAATGGACTAAATCAATAATGGTAGAAATGGAGGCATTATAGAAAAATCAAATGTGGATTTTTATTCCCCCTCATGGGGAAAAGAAAACCTCTAGGTTGCAAAATGTTCTTTTTTTTACCAAACATAAGGTAGATGGAAATATTAAAATATACAAAGAAACACTCGTGATAAAAGAGTATACTCAAACATATGACATAAAATACTAAAAGAAGTTATCTCTAATTGTGAAATTGAATACAATCAGGGTTTTGATATTTTGTAGCAGTAAATTTGGATTACCAATTACATCAGTTCAATGTCAAAAACACTTTACTCTATGGAGATAGAAAAACAAGTTTATATGTACATTCCACCTTGATGCACTACAGGCTCACAAATTAGATTAATGTATAAGTTGCAAAAAGTTATGTATAGGTTCAAAAAATCACCTTGTGCATGGTTTAGACGCTTTAGTTCAACTATAAAGAAACATGGATTCAAACAAAGCAATTTAGATCATACCTTGTTTCTCAAACAGGAAAGGGAAGGTAATGACCTTGATAATTCATATTGATGATATGATAATTATAGTCAACGATACGAAGATATTTTGAGAATAAAAAAAAATGGCAACTAAATTCGAATTAAAGAATCTTAGGAGATTGAAACATTTTATAGGCATTGAGGTAGCTGGATTAGCAAGAGGTATCTTCCTATTATAAAGAATGTATATGGTGGACTTAGTTTCAAAATAGGTGCTAGATTGTAAACTAGTTGACACTCCAATCATACAAATTATAGTCTTAAAGAATACCCATATCAAGTTTTCACTTTCACTAATAAAGAAAGGCATTAACAATTAGTTAGAAACCGATGTACTTATCTCATATATTTTTGGATATAGCTTATACTATAAGCCTGATGAGTTAGTTTATAGATAATTCAAGTGAAAAAACATACAAACAAATAGATTAGATTCTCTGATACTTGAAATCAACACTTGTTAAAAGGCTTGTGTTATAAAAAAAACAAGCACTTGAACATTGATGGATATATAGATGTAAATTAGGAAGGAAGCATCACTTGAGATTTATATCAAGTTATTTCATCTTTATAGGAAATGACCTAATTACATGGAGAAGTAAGAAGCAAAAGATAGCAGCATTATCTAGTACAAAAGTTGAGTTCAAAAAAATGACCAAGAGATTCTGTGAGCTCTTATGGTTGAAGGAGGTATTCATGAAAATTAGTTACACACCAAATGATAGGATGTGACTTTTTTACAACAAGAATGCATACATAGAATTAGCTTATAATCTAGTTCAATATGACCATATAAAACATGTTGAGGTGAATCGACATTTCATTAAGGAAAAACTTCAAGTTAAGATAATCCAGTTCTCAATTGTAAAATTTAAAAACCAATTAGCTAGCATATAAATTAACAATCAAAGACAGTCTCTACTAAAATCCTCTAAAACTCACTTTACAAGTTGGATATTGAAGATTAAAGATAACTATGCATCAATTTAAGGAAGAGGAGTTAATTGGAGAATATTTATAGGGATTGTATTTACTATAAATAAAACTCCATGATACATGGGTCAGCCTTAATCCTAGCTTTATATTAGTACATAATAGTTAAAAATACTATTCCGTAATATATACCACCATTCGAATCAATATAAACATGAGAAACAATTATATCATATACTCTTTGCAATAGTTTCTCCTCTGTAGGAGAAATTAGTAAGGTCTCCTTCAACGGTCCAAGATCATGCGAACAGATCATATGTAAAGAAGAGATGTATTAAAAGTTGTCAATGGAACTATGACATGCAACCTTATCAACAACACACAAACATATATAATTTCCACTTGATGAAATCAGATTTAGGACAAGTAAACATGAGATTTTGCTTTAATGTATGGAATTAATTATAGTATCGTGCATAAGAATATGCTCTCTCAATTCATGCATGGCATAAGAACTAACCTAGAATGATATTTTTGATGATGTCAGCCAAAATTTAAAAAAATATATATCAAGAAAGACATTAATAATATCTTAGTTGTCTAATTGTTAAACACTATAATAAACCATTCCAATTATCAACCAGCATCTATCAATTAAAAAAGACACCATAACACACACACACACACACACACAGAGACACACACACACATATATATAAAGGGAAAAAGTTAACTTTATGCCCCATTATTTTATTTTTTTTAATATTGGAAGTGGGATACGTTTCCTGATTGATGATGCCTATTAGGCTGATGCATTCCCATAATCCAACTGCGATTTTGCTTAATCAATTAATTAATCTTTCACAAAATCCACTCTAAAATGTTCCTCATTATGTGCCCTAAAAACCTAAGCAGATAGCCTGATTTTTTTTTTAACAATAAGTCAGACTACGAGACTACTAATATATGAAGCATTAATTGATTAGATGTGACAAAGAAAAGCAAATGTGTGTGTGTGTGTGTGTGTACATATTTTGATATTCTTTTATGTATTTCCAAACAGTAGCTCCATTTGATGTTGTAGTTTAGGTGTTTTTAAAAATGTATTTAGATTGAAAAATATTTTTTTTTCTTTTTTTAATAGTTTCAATATGAGAGGTTATCAAAATTATTAGTAAATATTTGGAAAGAAAAATCAACTTGGTGTTTTCCATGTCAAAATACTTTGAAAAACTACTTCCAACAGTATTATTATTCATATTTTATAGTATTTTACAAGAACCCATGCTGGAAAGGATGGTGAATGCTAGAAAACTACTCCACTTTGTAAAATGGGAAAAGATTACATGTAAAATGATTCAATATGAACATTAATTATTATAATCTTATGTTTACTAGCTTGTGGTCACATAAAGGACATGCGACAAGAAGTTGGCTTTACTTCATGTCACTGGATCTTCAGTGAATAAGGTCTTGTGATGCATAATGCATATATATCAAGCTTTTAATTCACATTTTCTTAAACCACAGAAGAATCAAGCATTCAGACAGGGTAGTGGGGGACATATTCACTTATCAATCATGAATGTTTTCAGTTGGTTTCGGGCAATATGTAAATGTGCATTCAGAGACATCTTCATGAAAGAACATGAAATAAGGTAGAGAATTTAATCATGTTAGGTTTTGTGGTGATGATTTTACTGTTCATATAGCACTCTTTGTCAACTTCAGGCTAGCAAGCACTTGAGACCAATATGAACACAAAAGGAAAACACGAAAGATTATTGGAAAATTAGGATCCATGAAAATATATAACATGCATTCTTAATCAAAATTCTTACATCATTGCTTGTATATATATGTTTAATTATTCCCCTTGCATATATATGGTGATACGAGATGGGAATAGTTCTGGCCATGTCTCTTCGGATGCTCTAAGGGTTATAGCAATGTGTCAAATTTATGATTAAGACAATGTGTCACATTTAGAAATTAATATTAGGTAATTAAACACGAGTTCTAATAAATCATAATAAACTTACACTTAAGACAACACACATTTCTAAAATGTAAGAATGATTTGTGATTTAATATGTTGGATGTACATATGAGTGGTAAAAATAATTATTAAATCTAGCCCGATCTAAATAGGTTGATCTGGAGTTTAAACCAGGTTAGATTTAACATTAAACACATAGTTGTTAAACTCGACCCGAGGATTGACCCGACCAAGAGGTCAGGTACTAAGTTACATGGGTTAACCTAGGGAACCTGGGAAAAAAAAATATGTTTGAGGTTTTAATATCCAACATGAAAAAGTTTTGAAATAATACATGTAGATGTAAGCTATATATATAAAAATGTGAATTGTAGTATAATTATCTCAAATTGAAAAGTTAATAAATAATTCATGTGGATATAAACTATAAAAAGAAAAGTGAAGTATAATATATTTATCCCACATCAAAAACTTAAGAAATAATCCATATGGATGTAGGTTATATATAGTTATTCAACATCAAAAAATTAAGAAACAATCTGTATTGATATAGCCATACATAGTTATCCCACATCAAAAAATCCAAAAACAATACATGTGGATGGAGGCTATAAAAAAATAATATGAATTGTAGTATAGTTATCCCATAATGAAAAGGTAAGAAACAATGTAAGCTATAAAAAGGATATGTGAGGCTAAATATTCATAAATTAACTTTATATTTTTTGAATTTATTAAAAAAATAAAAAAAATTGTTAAAATAAAATTAGGTATCACCCTTACACCAAGTCACCCGGGTTTCAGGTTGACCTGATGAGTCGACCAGGTTTTTCCATACCAATTGTAAGCCTAGTTTTTTGTGATTTGAAACCAAGCCAAGATCCTGGGTCACCCGAGTCCCAAGTTAACCCGCAAGGCCCGGTCAGGTTTTATCATTATGATCAAACCAATCAAATATTGACCTCGGTAGATCTAATCAATTGAGTTAAATATGGAAGACTTGATCGATGTGGCCTAACTCAATTTAAAATCAATCAAGTCAATTCTTTAATACCAAAAAACAATTCAAAATGACGTAATTTTTTGTTATTCATTAAAAAACACAAAGTGGGTTGATTTGGTGACCCAAGCCTTTCACCAAGTCAAACCAAGGGTAAAATTTGACATGGTAAATATTTCATATTGAAAAGAAATAGAAAACTTAAGGTGCTTATATATAATATGGATCCTTTACAAACATAAGGTGCTTATATATAATATGGATCCATTATTATATACGTAGGTTGAATGTAGATACAAGCACTCATATGTCTTCTCAAACACTGGTAGCTCTCTAACAAATTAGTATCAAAGTCAATGATTCGGTTTGTGATGAGACATGTTTTTTTAAAAACCTCACACATTTAAAGACCATCACACAAAAGCCATAACCCAAAATTGGGTTATGTTTTCTCCACGCCCAATCTTGTATTGGGCCAGAGTACGCTCGTGCCTAAATTTAAGTTGGACTACGATGCGTCCACGCCCAACTCCTCTTGGATTCATCCTACAGTTGAACTCAACCACACGTGGGTTTAACGTACAGCTGAACCCAAGTCTTAGTGGGTTCGGAGTACTACTGAACTTAAATACATCTAGGTTCAGCGTACAAGCTGAAACCACATACACATGGGTTCAGCGTACAATTGAACCCAATTCCTCTTGGGTTCAGCGTAATGCTGAACCCAACTCCTATTGCGTTCGGTGTACTGCTGAACCAAATACACTTGAGTTCGCGTATAGTTGAAAAGTGACCCCACTATAAGCCTCCCCTACTCTGGGCCTAGGCTAGTGATTATGATACCCATCACATCCCATTAATTACGAACAAGCAGTTCATGCTTATATTAATGAGATGTGATGGCATCAACAGTAGAATAATATTATTCTACCATTACGAGATTACATCTCTACCCCTCGTATCATATGAAGCAAATCAAGACAGGTAATATAAAAGGAAGCTTGAGTACACAGAAAGAAGGTTCAAAATCTTATGCTCTTAGACATAAACACATTCCTTCTCTTCTTTCGTTACATCTACATCTTCTTCTCTATCTTTATAAAAGCTCATTAATACCTTCATTAATGTTTTTCTATCATAAAAAATACCTCGTACTGACTTGATCTTCAGAGGGTCACCCAATAACACCCCCACAGGGGTCTCTAAGGGACTTTGTGCAAGTATTCATTCAAGAGAAGATTTACAACCCCTGAAGATATCTATTAAAAAGGAAGCCAATACAGTCTGAAAGTAAAGGTCGTAGAACACACTGTGAATGATGCAACGGTCTTTAGGAATAATTCCTTCCAGAATATTCCCCGTGATTTTTGTAGCCTCATCAGTTTGGAATGAGTGAAAATTATGGTTAGGCTTTTATGGCTTTGTCTACTTCCTTATAGTTAAGCAAAAAAAGCTAGGCTTTAAGCTCTTAGATGTTTCAATCAAATTGTTAAAGATTTTTAT
>Ga0307517_10005648_pt1 | contig 18762 bp, 9 predicted proteins | sample 23_EM_MG_FD_194515 | JGI IMG/M metagenome (GOLD analysis project Ga0307517, IMG submission 194515) | Populus trichocarpa ectomycorrhiza microbial communities from riparian zone in the Pacific Northwest, United States - 23_EM | ecosystem: Host-associated > Plants > Roots > Unclassified | place... | reverse complement strand
GAAGATAAATAGTAATGCAGATGTTTTAGGGTGATAGTATCTTATCTATTTTTCTTTTAGCATAACTTGTCCTTTACCTCAAAACTGGGTTTCTAGATATCATAATATTAGGTGGCGACTCTTTTACACTATTCTTAAGTTTCATATATTCCCCCCTATCACACTTAAACATCGCAGCGACCGATTGAAAAAATCAAGGAAAAAGAATAAATATCTAGCATCTTATTTTTTAGGGGAAAAAGGTCTTGTTTAAGGAGTCGTCACCTAGTATTATGGTCACTAGAAACCCTAACTGGTCAACAAAGATTTTATGGTACGGGATTGGTTATGCGAAAGGAAAGATACTATCACCCCTTAAGAATTCCTGAACTATTCACGCATGATGTGCACAATGCGAAGGTAATTAAAATTACGTTCGCACTGTGTCAAATACAAATTACAAAGCAGAAAGAACATGCCTGGTTCTGGAGATGATGGGACAAAGACGATGGCAACGCCGTTTCTCGTTCATTTTCCCTATATTCTCTCTTTTGGTCTCCTATTCTCTCTGTTTCTCTGCTTGCTATGTTCTCTCTTTTGGTCTTTTTCGCTCCCTCTGTCCCTGTATTTTTGTTCGTTTGTTCTGTCTCCTCTGGTATTCTTTTGTCGTCCTGTACCTGTGTTTTTGTTCCTTCTCTTCCGTGTCTATCTTCTCATCTGGTTCCTTCTGTGTTTGTTTCTGTTTTGTCTTTCATCTTTTAGTTTGTCCTCTCGGTTTCCTGGTTCTTTGTTTTTTTTTTTGCCTTCTCCTGGAATGCTCTGTTTCTGATGCAGTAGTTGTTGAAGATGGAGACCTGGTGTAAGGGTGTCCCTGCTGGTGATCCTAGAGGCTGATTTTCGATTAAGGAGAAGAACTATTAAAGTGTACAGGTTGTTGTTGTTGTCAGTTGGAGGCTGGCGTTCAACTCTGCTATGGTTGATGAGGAATGGTATTATGGTTGCATCTATGGTGAGTGACCGGGCAACCCTTGTGCTATTCTTGTTGGGTGACTGATCTACCATGACAATGGTTTATGGACTGATGCAGTCACTGGTTGGAGCTCCTGCTATGGGGAGAAGAGAGATGGAGCAATGTCGGTTGAGACGTGGAGGAACTGGCCACGGGGAGAAGAAGTTGTGACCCTCGGTGATGGCTCAATGACCTATAATGGTTCTAGGTTGGAGATAGGGTTGTGGTGGCCATTTTTTTGTTAGGGTTACTAAGCCATGCAACCGATTATGGCTTTTTTTGTATTCTCTCGCTTAGGTTTTCTTGTAATGTCTTCCTCCTCTGCATATGCATTGTAATTTATATTTATTGTGCAAGATTTCCATTGTGCATGACTAATAAAGTTCGAATTAAATTCATTTTAAAAAAAAAATTGAATTGAATAAAAAATCAAATTTGAAAACGGATAACTATCATTATCTTGATGATAAGAAAAGAATGACAAAAGCATATTGTAGTCCCTAATTTCTCCACAAGTTGATAAATCATACTTTTTATCGAAATAAATACTTGATCTTTTAATTTTAAATTTTAATCCATGTTAGATTAAATTAAAAACCAACAAGCAGTGGCGGAGCCACAATAGGTCAAAAGGGGGCAATTGCCCCCTTAATTTTTTTTATTCTAAATATTAATATATTAGTGGGCGTGAAATGTGAATTGTTGCTACAGGTAAGGAAAGTTTTAATCTTTTATTATTTATTATTGTTGACTAACTTTATGTTAATATATATATATATATATATATATACACACACACACAACCCCCCAGTTTTTCTCCTTTTCCCTTTTGTTCATTTATCTTCCCCTATCTAACAAAGCAAATAGGATTTTTTTCAGCTGCCGTTCCTGCACCTCCTAAGCTTCTATATGCAAATTTTTCATCAATTAACCTTTTTTGCCTTTTACGTTATGCTTTAGGTAAATTTTTTTATTTTTTCTATTTGTTTTATTATCTAATTTTAGTTTTATTCTTTTATAATTAGTTATTAAAAATATTAGGGTTTATTTAAATATTTATTTTAAATATATTCATAACAAAACCCCTAAAGTATCATGCAAAACCATTATTCTTGACATCTCTTGCATTGACAGAATAATTTATTAAAATTTAATATTTTCACATGATTTGTTTGTAAGTAAAATATCAAGTAGAATTCAAGCATTGTTCCTCTTACACATGCACTAGGCATTGTTCCTTAATTAAATGTCCAGAAATGATTAAGTATAATTTAATCAACATACTTATTATATGCATATAGATATGAATTGAAATAGATTTTGATTTTGATGAATTGACGTATATTTTGCTATTAATTTCATATGAAAGATTTAGAATTATTGTATAACTCAACTGACTTTTGTTTAACAGTTAATTATTATGTAGACACTAATGATGATAAAAAAATTCAGCAGGTTCTTATTAAATTAACATGTCACTAGACAAGTATTTCAAGCGTAAATCCTTTAAGGATGAAGAGTCAATCATATTAAATTAACATGTCGCTAGATAAGTATTCATATTAAAGATATTTTCGATAAGATTGATAATGAAACTATTATAAAGAGGTTTTAAAATATGAAAACTCGAAGAGAATAATTATAATGTAAGTTTTTTTATTTTAAAAGTATTTTTAAATTAATTTTACTTGATATGAATTAATATATATGTTTTGAATTGATTTCTAATGCATGTCTATATAATATAGTATTTGTTAATAATTTGCCCCCTCATTTAAAAAATTCTGGCTTCGCCACTGCCAACAAGCCAAAATTGAATTATAATGTCCCCTCACAACACCAAAAAGCTTTTCCTTTACAGAAAAGATGGTGGGTTGTTGCGATGTCAAACGCGACAATTATTATTATTATTATTTGAAAACTTTTTAGTAATTTAGTGCAGGTCTTAACAGAGCTTTATTTCCATCCTTGTAATTTTCATATAATTTATTTCAGTACCTATATTTTTATTTCATCTACAAATTAATCTTTATTTAAGAGTTTACGTGGCCCTCATATTTATAAATATTATAATTTAATCTTTATAACAAAAATTTTTACTATTAAATCATTACATAAGTTTTTTTATGTAATGCTTATTACACTATTACATTACATTTTTTAATTTCATATTTCAAACATAAGATTACAATGAACTGGTCTACTATATCCAATCAAATCTATCCATCTGTAGAAGAGAAATATAGATGGGGAATTAATAATTGATTCGAGCAAAAACTTTGGTTCGGAAAAGAGAATAAAAAACAAAAACAAGAGCGTGAATAGCCGGCGCGTGAGTAAAATCTATAATTTTGTCTCGTACTTTCCAATATTGCTGCTTAAAAAGGAAAGTGTCCAACACTGTGTGCCTGTCTGCGTGTATATAATTTATTAATCTAAATTCGAAGGACTAAATGACAAATTAAAATTCAACTACCAGTCTTGGACGTGGAATTTCGGTTCGGAAGGTTTGGGAAGTCGCCAGCCCTCGTGCTCTAAATCGAAGACCCAACTAACTTTCCGAAATCTAAATCTTTCTCAGCTACTTCTTCTTCCTCGACACATTTGTCTGTTTTTGCCAGAGAATATAAACTGTCATTCCATGTCATATATATGCAGTGGCGGGGCCTACAAGAAAATGTTTTTCCCAATATTTATAATTTTAGTAAAAATAACTGAAATTTTAATCTTTTTAAAATATTTTTTTTAATTTGCCCCCTTAATTTTTTTGTTCTTGCCCCGCTATGCATATAATAAAAACACATATGACACTGGCTATAAAATAAAAATAAAAAAACTCTGCACATTCGGAGAGTAAATCTAACTCAAATCTCTAAAAATAAAATTTAAATACCATATTTACCACCTGTCGGCTGTATGTTAGGAAACTTTTTTTTATTTTTTCTAAGGATTTTGAATCTTTTAATAACTAGAAGATTGCACGCAGCTACATTCAAATAGCCTGCCAAAATAATTCTAATCTTTCGGTTTGGTATCACATTCTTCAGTTGAAGTTCTTTATTTTAATTAAAAAAAAAAGTATTTCATGTTGCTAATATTAGAAAGAATTTAATATTTAATTCATTATTGAGCAAAAATAATTTTAAAATGCTATTTGAAAATGCTAAATTTATACTCTTTAAAAAAGGCGTGTTTGTAGAAAAGGGGTATATGTGTGATGGTCTTTTTTAAAATGAATGTAATGACCATTGTAACCAATAATGAGAGCAAAAATATGAATCCCTCTTCTTCTTATTTACTTGAGTCTTATGATGTGTGGCATAGTAGGTTAGGTTATGTTAATTATAATTATATATAAAGATTAATAAACCATGAATTATTACCAAGTGTGATTTTAAAAAAAAATCATTAGTGTGAAATTTATGTGGAATCAAAATTTACAAAAAATTATTTTCAAATAAATTAAAAAAAATAGTGGATCTCTAGACTTAATTCACTTAGATATTGGTGATTTAAAGTTTGTGCAAACTAAAGGTGTAAAAAATTATTATATTACTTTTATAAATAATTGCACAAGATAATGTTATACCTATTTGCTTAGGAGTAAGAATGAAGCTCTTGAAATGTTTAAACATTACAAGAATGAAGTTGAAAATCAACTTAACAAAAACATAAAGGTAATAAAAAGTGATGAGGGTGGAGAATATAAAGCATTATTTGGTAAATTATGTTCTTAAAATTGTATTATCTATCAAACTACTACTTCTTATTCACCATAATAAAATGTTATTATGAAACATGAGAACCAAACATAAAAAGAAATTATGAATTCCATGTTGATAAGTTCAAGAGCACCTAAGAACTTGTATGGGGGGGCAATTCTAACTGCTAGTTATATACTTAACAAATAAGCCCTTAAAAGTTAGAAAATACACTATATGAATTGTGTAAGGGTAAAAGACCTTCCAACAAATACCTCAAAATATAAGGTTGTCTTGCAAAAGTAACAATACATGATCCTAAAAAGGTTAAGATAAAACCTAAGTCTAATGGTTGTGTATTTATTGAAAATGCATACAATAATAGTGCATATCGATTTCTTGTACATAGGTCAAGTATTTAGGATATTCATCCTAATATTGTTATGAAATCAAAAAATGCTATATTATTTGAGGATGTGTTTCCATGGAAAGAAACAAGAGAAAATTGTTCATTTAAGAGAACAATTTAGGCTAACCCAAGTAATTATTATCAATTAGAAGATGATGAAGTTGAGTTTAGAAAGAGTAAAAGGATAAAAACAACCAAAATATTTAGTCCTAATTTTTTAATATACTAGTAAGAAAATGAATTGGAATTGAGTTTGATGATTTATTTTGATTTTCTGCTTATAAGGTTATTAAAGTGTCAAAATAATATCTCAACATCGGGTTGATACTCATTTTTATATAAAAAAATGGTTTTATTGCTCTTTTTTTAAAAAAAAAAAACTCTTGGTGATTGATTTTACCAAAACACAATAATACAAGGCTTTTTTTTTTTTTTTTGCTTTTAATCACTATTTGAAATGCGTCTTTTTTAAAAATATTTCTACCTAAAGAATTATACCAAATTCATTTTTGATCATTTTAGTTTAACAATTCAACATTTTAGTTATTGAGTTTAAGAGAGAAGAAAGACTAGCTGAAAATCAATAGAGGAGAGAGGATGATTAGTTGACCATATTTCATTAACAAAATAGCTAAATTTGGTGTCAATGTGTTCCTTTTGACTACTAGAGTGTAATTGAGCTTCCATATTGCTGGAAAAAAGTAGATCGGAGTTGGGAAATATTTTTTTATTTTTTTATTTTTTTGTGTTTTTTATTTTTTTTATTTTTTTTAGTTGATAGATTAATTTATTGAGATTATAAGAGTGTTGAATAGGTGTTTGAATGTGAAAATAGGTTAAAAATAGATTTTTGGATCTAAAAAACCCTAGCTCGATTTTTTGACCACTTCTATGCTAACTGAGATTTGGGTAATTAGACGAAAATTCATCTAGTTTATTTTAAAAAAACAATTATAAGTTAATTGATATCTCGTCTGCACTTTAGAGGAAAAAAAAAAGTTTCAAGCGTGCGAGCTTAGCATGCTAAACCCATGCATGATGAGCCTTCTTTAATAGGACTAGGCATGCGGGCCTAATGTATATAGCCCATGCACTAGTCCCTTTTGTTTTATTTTGCAAGTTTTTTTAATTAAAATGCAATATAAAAAAAATTATAGTTAACATGATATTTGAATTATTGTTTAATTTTGTCAGGTTCTTAAATAATATCATGGTTTTTTTAGAATATTAACAATTTATTTTTCAATTATTATGTGCCTAGCATGGCAAAAAAAATTAAAACCGCTAAAGAATGTTCAATGAAATTAAAGTTTTATGTTCTTTAAATCTTTTAATTGACTTTTGTCATGATTTTATAATATTTGTTTTTTTTTTCCCTTCAATCACATATAAAATATTGAAACATTGTTTTTATAGTTTTTTTTTATGATTTGTTGTTGAGATCATGGTAGCTATTTATTTAAACAAAGTGCTTGTAAATTGAAAAAGGCTTTCATTAAAACAATAAAGAGATGTATTGGTAAGGAAATGTGATTGAGATGAAGGAATATATTTAAAGTTGATTATTTAATTGAAGAAAAAATAAATTATATATATAAAAAAAAGTTATTTAAAGGGCATTGATTTCAATTGCCTAAACATGTATTTATCAAAGATAATGCTTGGATCAAAATAAGTATCGGCGGTGGGTTTGGTATTGTTGAAAGTGTTTTCATTTCTAGATACACGCGCGGTGTTCCCAAACAAGTTCTATACGTGGAGATTTTTGCCTACAAATTGTTGCTCTGTGCCAGCTTTCAAAAGTCCAACTTGCTCGTCGTTAGACCCAACATATATGCTTGGATCAGGGCGTCGGCTGCGTAAAAGGGTTTTGGTAGTTGGCTTTCCTTCCCCTCCTCTCTCGCAGTTCAAAGAAAAAGGAAAAGAATTAACATTGGATTTTAATCCCCTTTTTTTCTGGGGGGTTGGGAAAAACGGGAAACGTAGGATACTTCAAACTCTCTGATAAACAGCATCCACATGTAATTCAAAGAATCCCACTTTTACTCACGTAGGATCAAAATTTTAAGGTATAATTGCCATAAACCAAGGACAAATGATATCACAACACGAACCCGAACTCTGCTAAGCTGAATCAGTCGAGACATGCATGGTAGATACGGGAAAATAGTCTTAAATTACACCAGAAACACTGGGACCACTAACACGTGCCAAAAACTAACCAGTGATTCAGCGGCACATCTGGCTAGATATAAGATTTGCAGTCCGAGGAGTTTAGAGTAAAGAAAAGTCCCATTCCACGAGGTCAGCATCAAGTGGATTACACACTCCATGGATGAAAGTGGGCTTTGCAAGTTTTATTCGAAGCAGGTAAGCCTTGGAGATGGAGCAAACAGCGAATAGTCAAAGCAGAAAATGGAGACAGGTAGTTGGCAGTACCATCAGCTCTATAGTATCGAGCCGATTCTCTTCACTACACAAAACCCTCTTAAAATAAAACATAATCCATAAAATAAACATCAAACTAAAGAACCAATCAAATCACCATGCGACAATTCCATAATGCTAAATGTTGTCAGAAACTATATATATATATATAAAAAAACTGTGTATACTCCGAAAATAATATATGAGTAATAAAAAGTTAGTTGGGATTCCCCGCATTTTCCTTCCTGCAACAACTTCTTCTTGTGCCCAAATTGCCACACAGTGTACTTGCAGAAGAAACAAATTAACCCCCCTCCCTCTCTCATAGCTTTCTAATAAGGGAACTGTTCATTGTGTTCAACTACCTTGTTAGCTAGCTATTCAAAAACTAGACAGAAAATTGTGTTTTTAGCCGAGTAAAAGTGGTAGAATAAAAAGACAAGGCGATTATACTAGATCTCTAGTAATATAAGCTGAAAGAATAACTGTTCATGTGTTGAATTGTGTAGAAGATTTCTTGTTTCCAAGGTCAAGTTCTCTCATTATGTATAACGTTTTCCAGTTTCTTTAAAAGTTAGATAGTTTTCTCACAAAATTCTTGGTTCTGCAAATGCAGGGTTATAGATTGAATAATGTTATGAACTGAGATAGTAGTAAATGAGATCTTGTGGAAGCATAGAAACTCCTTACTAGCTCTTACTTATTCCCTTTCTGGTTAGTTTCCACTTCCTCTCTCTTGTTTGCCTTCTTTTAGCTAAAGCCAGTCTATGGTTTGTGTTCATGTTCTTTGTTCTGGGGTTTGAATCTTTTCTGCATACCCTTTAAGTACTAATTTCTGGCTATGCATATTTTTTCTTAAATATTTATTTAGTGTTAGAAACTACACTGGTTTTAATGATACTTTCATTACAATAGTCGAATACTATTGTAATTTCTTTTGGGCAGTGCTTGTAGAAAAGGTCTTATCTTTTTGGGTCCTTTATCCTTCTCTGTTGAATAGGGGATTTTTCTTTCTTTTTCTCAAGAAAAAGAACGAAAGCTGGTTGTAAATTTGACAGATTTGAGAACCTAGAGATTGTGAGCGCACCCATGCCCAGATGATCCATGGTCATTAGTGGAATATCAAGAGTAACTAAATGATACAGTCTAATTGTAGCGAGTAAAATTGCAAATTGAAGCTTATTTTCTTAACATAACAATAATTCGGCAGTCGCCGCAAAACTTTTACCTGAAGTTTACTTTATGTTGATGGAAAGCATTGCTCTAGCAATGCACAAGAAGTTCTAAGGAGAATGAAAAGAATTTATTTATATTTTTTTTATGCAACCAGAGACCAAAGTTTTATTCAACGACATTTTGAAGTCCTGATCTTTCAGAGGGATTTCTTAGAGATTCTTTTATATTTAATAATTGTGTTGGACATTGCTCATCCAATCCACCCGCAATTTTTTTTGTTGTGAGTGTTGGATTTTGCGAATGTTTTACTTGCTGAGGTCCTCTGCAAATTGTTTTTTTCTTTTTCTTTTTTCTTCGGTCACTTGTCATTCATGTTTTGATTGGAAAGGAATCGTTTACAGTGGAGTTTTTTGGGTAATTATCCCTATGTTGTTCCACTCGCATAAAACATTAGTAATGGAAATGAATAATCAAGAGCTGCAGAGAGATTTTATAGGACTAGTAATTTATGGCATTGCTCTATTCTTCCTCCTTGTAAATGTAGTCTTCATTTTATACTTGCCATTAATATAATCCCAGTATAATGCAGGTCTGAGAGGTTGTCCCAGCCAACAGAAGCGATTTCTTAGTGTCTACAAATCAACTTTCCATCTCTGCAGCTTTTGTTACATCCTGTTGAATGTGGATTGAGGTTCAAAAGATAGGACTTCCAAGCTCCCTTGATCTTGAAATGGCCGTTTCTTACACGTTTACCAGTAAAATGTAATTAACATTCCAGATATTTATTGAAAATGGAGATCAAGGAATCAGAGAGGGTGGTTATAGCTAAACCAGTAGCTTCCAGGCCTAGTTGCTCCAAGTTTAGATCTTTCTCAGAGTTGCTTGCGGGTGCCATCAATACTTCACCCTCTACTGATTGTTCTGAAATGGCAGTTGCTGCCATTAGACCAAAAACTTTGAGGTTTAGGCCAACAGTGAATCGTGCTCCAGGTGCATTGGTTTCTTCCCAGGTGATCACATAGCTCTTCTGAATGCTCTCTCCACAATGAATTCTTGCTTTCTGATCCTTATGTTCTTGGACACTTTCAGGTTGAACTCTCTGGAACAACACTTAGCAATTCATCTAATAGAGTTTCAAGTACTGATAGCAAAACCACTGTCATATATAAACCACAGGCAAAGTTTGTGTCGAAGGCAACTGTTTCTCTACTGGCGAGTATGGTGAGTGGCAAAATTCTACCACCAGTTGTAACTTCTTCTGCCATGGTAATCTGGCAACTGGTTGTTGTATTTTTGTTCTTCATATGTTGATGCAAGAATTTCTTTTGACCAGGGGAACTTCAATACCAATTCACAGCAAATGCTACAATCAGTTGAGGCTCGCCCTCAGTGTCCAAAACAAAATAAACAAAATTTCTCATCCCAGCTAACCTCAAATCTTCATCAGAATATTCCATCCCATGCAGTATTGTTGACATCTCAGAATCAGGAGGATCCAAAAGCTTTATCACATGCATCTAACGGGGACAGGGCTTCATATGATGGTTATAATTGGAGGAAATATGGGCAAAAGCAAGTAAAAGGAAGTGAATATCCGAGGAGTTACTACAAGTGCACCTATCCAAATTGTCCGGTGAAAAAGAAGGTCGAAAGATCATTTGATGGGCAAATTGCAGAAATTGTCTACAAAGGGGAACACAACCATTCAAAGCCTCAGCCTCCTAAGCGCAACTCATCAGGAACACAAGGACTAGGAGCTGTATCTGATAGCAATGCTCAAGATAGGTACACCACTCCCTTATGGAGTAATCAACTCATTGAAAGAAATGAAGGCTCTGAAGGTAGAGAGGAAAATCAGATCGAAACAGGATTACAGGTGCATTCAATTTACCAGGGTAAACCTCCGCCATCTTGTGATCGTGCTGGAACTGGATCAATTAATGCTGGTGCGGGAACTTCTGATAACTCATGTGGTCTCAATGGGGAATGTAATGATGGAAGCAAGGGATTGGAGGGAGACGATGATGAACCTAGAAATAAAAGAAGGTAAGACATAGAACACTCATGAATAGATTTGAAAATCAGCTACTATAGAGGTTCACCTCATCGTTAAAAAGAAATGAATTCACGTTCACTTTGTTGCTTTGTGCTGAGTCGGATCATCTCAAGGAATAATCCAAGTTGGTTTTATGCCAGCTTATATTTGCTTCTTCCTCCAGCCCTTCTCACCCTTACCTCATTACATGAATCCAATAAGCTTTTGTCATGGCCTGATGGCTTTTTAATTTTACTATACACATCACCCTTGAAATTATCTTCTTGGTTCTTATGTAATGGACATATATTAATTTTTCTTTTAGGAAAGCTGGGATACAATCCAATAAAGGTGGCATATCAGGGGAGGGCGTTCAGGAGCCCCGTGTAGTGGTGCAAAGTTCCACAGATTCTGAGATTTTGGGGGATGGTTTTCGCTGGAGAAAATATGGGCAGAAGATTGTAAGGGGGAATCCATATCCCAGGTTGAGACATTAGACTTGCTTGAGATATGTATTGCATGCTGATTTTCTGCTTCTCTGATTCAATGTTTAATGCGGCCTTTAAAAACCTTATGAAGACAAACGTTTTTGGTTGTTTTGCAATATTTCATGAATCCAGCATATTTGCAACATTGATTTAGCATTTAGGTACTCGTATAACTGCTACAGTTAAGTTGTTTCTGACTGATTGTTCCCCACCTAATATCTTTGAAATTTGAATTGAGGATAACACATTATCCTAATGTTTTACAGTATATTAATGAATTTGTTGCTTTTTTTTTTGCTTGTGAAAACTCTTTTTTTTCCTCGAATTTTGCTCACAACACATTTTAAATCCATCTTGCAGGAGTTACTATAGATGTACTAGTCTCAAATGCAATGTGCGCAAGCATGTGGAAAGAGCATCAGACGATCCAAAAGCTTTTATTACAACATATGAAGGAAAACATAACCATGAGATGCCTCTGAAGAGTACAAATATACAGCCTTTGAACCCTGATCTACAGGCACCTCCTAGTAGAGACAAGCTGTGATCTCAACCATGGATGGGCGAAATCTCGATGCTTGTTCTGTCCCAGATATCAAAAAGAGTTCAGCGCACAAGAAGCTAAATAACACAAGCAAATAGACAATAAAAAACAAGAACATAGCAGTTTCAGTTCTGGAGGCTTCTTCGTGGTGCCGGTTTTGTGTTGGTGACGAGGATTAATATCGAAATGGCTGTCTCGTTTTCATTATCCTTGCTGGCCTATCTTAAGCTTACGAGTACATTTCCCTCTCTCTCAGTTATTGCCTTGGCTAATCCTGTGTAATATATACGCCTGTTTAGCTTCAGAATAAGTTTCGAAGGAAGTCTAACAATTTTCAGGCGCATAAATATTTTGATACTTTTCTCAATTGCACTTGCTCATTCTGATTTCATTGCTTGTAGACCTACAAAGAATATGCTAAGGCTGAATAGGATGTGAAGATGTAGTGTTGGATTATAGTACAGCAGTTCTTAAGCACATGCCAACAATGAAATGTTGCTGCCATGGAATTACTGAAAGAAAAGAACTGATTCTTTTCCTTAGCCACTGTCTAGCTAGCTGGGGCATTAACAAGGCCAGCGTTTTTTGATATATTCATGACCAGAACTGCTCTTGTACATCACAAATCTTAGTAGCTATATTTTGCTTTCGAAATATCAATCCCCATCACGTTTCCAGCTGATATATATATATATATATATATTAGGAGAAACACCTGGTCGTCTGGGCCCTTTGTCAATTTTTACTCGTCTCTCCATATTTTTCTCTTTCTTTTTTTCACTGACATCAATGATCTTGTACAGAAATCAACACTCACGCATAAAGCTAACCACGGTTAAATTTTCTTACAAGTTAAGCATCTTAACTTTTATGCAGGCACAAATTAAACACTCTTGCATTGCAGAGAGCTACGAGCATTGTTACCCTACAATGGCGGGCTACGCTTCAACTTTTCAAGGTAAATCTTTCTAGATAAGTCACGAGACAAATCACTAAACACTCTATACGCAAACACCCAATTTGACAATAAAAAGATGAAAGAACATCGTCAGAAATTCCATATTGAATAGAGGTTATCTTCAATTTCACATCCATAGACAAATGTGCAAGCAAAACTCACCAATAAGCTTCTGAATGGACTAAAAAAAGAAGATAAAATGAGCTAAATGAGAATGTCTAGAATAGTTGATATAACCATCGTCACGAACAAGACTTATTATAACCATATTATAGTAGTTGATATAACCATGCAGGCTATGTATGATTAATTGAATTTGATCCAAAATTAACTATGACAAAGGATGTCTAGAGTTTTATAGGCCTATACACCTAGAGGCAAGTCAGAAGAAGTTCTATAGCCACAAGACTCCAGCAAAGGTGTATGAGAATAATATGCCTCGAGTGGTAGAGCATATTCTAACGTATCAAACACAATAATATTTTTTCATGATTGCTTAAATATTTTTTCAATATGATACTTTCACATTTAATTTATTTAAAATTAAACTTGATAATTTATTTTAGTTAATTTTGTAAAAACAATTTGACAATAAATTGATGCTTGAATTGGCAAAGTCAAATTCAATTTTTTTTAATAAAACATAATTAAGACTCAAGGGCACTAAAATTAATGCTAAAGCAAAATCCAAGCTTCTTTTTCTTTTTTTCAATTGTATCTAAGGGGTATTTTTTACTTTTTTGGTCCCCAAAGTTTTTTACATTTTATTTTTAATCTTTGTTTTTTGAGGTTTTTATATTTTGGTCCAAAACTTTATTTTGTTTATGTTTTAATCCATGAGATAGAGAAAATAAATATGTGATCATCGAAAAACAAGAAAGGAGAGAGAAAGTCACTAGTTGGTCACGTTTCGACGATCAAATGAGTTATTCTTAGTGTTCATAGGTTTCATCTCACGAAAAAAATTTCTTCGAGGTGTTTTTTGTCTCTCATCGTACCAGAAAAAATAAATTGGATTGATAAAGAAAAAAATTGGCTTAATTTTGTATTTTATTTTACCAATTTTTGGATGTTTTGGGCTAAGAAATTGGTTCATTGAGGTTCTAATTTTTTTTAGGTACTTTTATATTAAAATAGGTTGGAAATAATTTTTGAGGTTGAAAAAGACACTGCTTGATTTTTTTACCATATCTCTAATGGTCAGCTCTTGACATATCATCTTTTTTTTTAGATAGGAACATAAAAAAAAAAAAAATAGGTTTGGTATGCAATCCTTAGCCTCCTTGTTTATGAGCCAAACACTCAGGCCCATTTGCCACACCTGTTTTGTTCTTTATTATTATTTTTTCTTTGAATTTTAATTTAAGTTCATTAAAATTGATTGATTAAAAATTTATTTGAGATTTTTGTATTGAATATCATTCATTTTTTACTTTTTTTTACTAAGATCATAGCTTTTTTTATTATATTCATAAATGTTTTTTATTACAACCTTTCATGATGTTTTTATTTCTTTTAAAAAAAAACTATTCGATTACTTTCCTTTCTTTTGCACGCCTATTTTTACTAGTGAGTAGTTAAATAGAAAGATAATTTTAAAAAATTAAAGTTGTTAGACCCAAATGAGTAATGTGTTTGGAGTGTTAACCCGGGACAACATAATCGTCTTAATATTTAAAAACAATGTTAAAATGTCGTCGACTTTATTTTTTTTTAGAATCAAGTTGAATTTTTTTTAGACTTTTACTAGTTCGATCGAGCCATGTTTTGATTCCAAGTTATAAAAAGGCAACTACAATCCAGTTTAGTTTAAAACTCAAGTCAGAGAATAGCTCAATCATCTTTAGTTTTGATTGAAATTCATTAAAATATTAATAGTGCCTGAAAATACTTGTTTTTGCTATTGAAATTAACATTTCATCCAACCCACGATGATAGAGCACAAGTAAATTAACTATATGATTGTAATAGTAATTTTTATCTTTTAATTTTTTATAACCTGTAAGTTGCATCCGTATTTGCCATTAAGAACATGTTTGGGAACGCGTTCTCAAAAACTTTAATTTTTTTTATTAAAATTTAATATGATTTTTACGTTTTGATGTGCTGATGTCAAAAATAATTTTTAAAAAATAAAAAAACATCATCAGCATACATTTCAACACAAAAAATTATTTAAAAAACAACCGCTATCACACTGTCAATCATCCTCAACACTAACAATAGTAGTGCAGGAGCAGCACACTAACATTAAAGTAATTTAAAAATACAAAAGAAAACGATGAAAAGACTATTTAATTTCTTTTGTTCTCTTAATTTTCTACAGACTCCACTACGAGGTCTCTCCCTTTCTGGATTTTTTTTCTGCAACTCAGGCTCAACGACTATAACTCTGTAAGTGGCTCTCCTTTCTATGTTTTGTTTATTTTCTAATTTTCTCAAAGATTTAATATCTTGATATTTGGTTTAATTTTGATTTTCTCAAAAAATCTTGTGGATATGGTAATTTGTTTTTCAGTCGCACCTATAACCTTTCTTTTGTTTTTATTAATTCGGAGGATTTGTAGCTTGGAAACTTGGTGGACATATGTAAAGATCTACATCTTACTGCATGTAGTCATTTGATTTATTTATTTATTTTGTTTCTTTTCCTATACTTGTAAGTATGGTGATATGTTTAGATGTTGAGTTAATCAAACATCATGGAGTACTTGTCAATCAAACTTGAGCATGTATATTTGAAATCATACAATTCACTGTTTTTATTAGGCATTTGTTTTAGGTTTACTTTTGAAATAAGCACATTGTTTTATTTTTTATTTTGATTAATCTACTTATCTACAAGATTAATTCTTGAACTAATTGTAATGATATTTTTTAGGTTCACTCTATATTGAAGTTTTAAGCGTAGAGATGTGGCAACGAAGAGCTCTAGACTTTTTTTTTTAAGAAATTAGATGTTGATCTCCTAGGTAACAATGTATTTGTTGTAACTTCTACTTCAAACATGACTACTCCTCGAAATCTTGACGAAATAACTCCTGAATTTGAGGAACTCGATGAATGCCAATCTAAAAACCAAAGAATTCATTCTGAAGAAATGAATGTTACTTCTTTGGAATGTGATCTAATTACGTCTAATTAATGATATGGGATATTCATATTAACCAAAGAAATAGAAATTTGTTGTGCATATCTTAAAGCCGTCAATTCCAACCTATGCATTCAAGGTATTCTTTTTCAAAAGATGAGAATCACCATCGTTGATTTCATACTTCTTGGTTTAAAGCATTTTTTAGTTGACTAGAGTACTTAAATGTAGTGAAAGTTATATTTTGTCTACCTTGCTGCCTTTTTGGTAAGACAACAAGTAGGATCAGATGCTTTTGTATTCATAGTCTTTGTTAATTGGAGGATGGTAAATGATGGGATTTATTGTCCTTTATTGAGTCATGTTAAGAAGGAGAACTCATGTAACAGCCCGGCCCAACATGTTGTATATTGTCCGCTTTGGGCCTTACCGCCCTCACAGTTTTGTTCCTGGTGACGCGAGCCCACTTCTGAGCCTAACGCCCCAAAACGCGTACAACATGTTAGCAACTAGCACTACTAATAAGACCAGCTACCAAACCCTCACCCGCCGATGTGGGATATTACAATCCACCTCCCTTAAGGAGCCCGACAACCCCGTCAGCACAATCAGACAGCCAGTAAGGTCGGCTTTGATACCAATGTAACAGCCCGGCCCAACATGTTGTATATTATCCGCTTTGGGCCTTACCACCCTCACGGTTTTGTTCCTGGTGACGTGAGCCCACTTCTGAGCCTGACGCCCCAAAACGCGTACAACATGTTAGCAACCAACACTACTAATAAAGCCAGCTACCAAACCCTCACCCGCCGATGTGGGATATTACAACTCACCACATAGAATTACAATGAAATGTTGTGAAGATTTAATGAGTCAATCACAAAATATTCACAACTTGGTAGATAAAAGAGCATCACAAGAAGTTGAGAATAATTGTCTACGCCTTAGATTGATATCTTTTGATGGCTAGCTTTCCAAGTATGTGCCTTTAGAGGCCACGATGAAATACATGGTTTAAAAAATTGAGGTAATTTCATTGAACTCTTGAACCTCATAGGAAGTCATAATGATAAGCTTGGTGGGCTTGTTCTAAAAAATAATCCCCATCAAAATGCTAAATATACTTCTCATGGAATTCAAAAAGATATTTGAGTGCGTATCTTTGCTAACAATATATGAAGGGTGATTTGTGATAAGATTGAGGAGTCAAAATTTGTATAATTATTGAAGAAACTAGAGATAAAGCAAAAAAGAAACAAATGGCAATTATCTTATGATTTGTTGACAAAGATGGTTTTATTCAGGAGCATTTTTTCTATGTTGTGCATGTGAAAGACACCATGACATTAACTCTAAAACAAGAGGTGTGCAATGTTCTATCTCGTTACAATCTTCTTGTAGAACATATTCGAGTTTAAGAATATGATGGTGTAAGCAATATGTAAGGTAAGTGGAATAAACTTCAAGCTTTGTTTCTTAAAGATTGTCATTTTGCTTATTATGTACATTGTCTAGCTCATAGGTTACAATTAGCTCTTGTTATTGCCTCTAGAGAAGTAAAACTTGTCCATCAATTTTTTTCAAGTTTGACTTCTATTATTAATATTGTTGTTAGTTCATGTAAAATAAATGATGAGTTGCAAATTTCTCAAGCAATAAAATTGCAAAAGATGAAATAAAAACATGAAAATGAGCAATCCAAGTTGGTCCCTTACAATGACTTGGCGATACTCGATGGAGTTCTTATTTTCAATTAATTTGTAGCTTTTTAAGGATGTTTAGTGCAACTTATAAAGTTATCAATACTATCTCTAAAGATGGAGCAAATTATTTTCGATGAGGTGATACAGAAAGAGTTTATTTGGCATTAACATCTTTTGAATTTGTTTTCATATTGCATTTGATAAAAACAAATTATGAGAATTACTAATGTTTTATGTCAAGCTTTGCAGCAACAAGATCAAGACATTGTTAATGTCATAAGTTTAATTTCATCTACAGAGTCATTGATTCAAAAGTTACATGATGATGGATTAGAACCTTTTCTTCAAAATGTCAAAGAGTTTTGTGTATAAAATGAGATTGATATTCTTGATTTGAAAGCACAATATACAAGAGTGTGTGGCAAGTATCATCATCAAAATGAAATTCTCATAACTTTTGAACATCATTTTAAAGTTGATATATTTGTAACTGCAATTGACTTTTAATTACAAGAGTTAAATGGTAGTTTTTATGATCAAAGAGTTGAGCTTCTTATTTTAAGTTCAGCATTATGTTCTCGTGATTCTTATAACTCATTCAATGTTGATGTATACAATTTGGCTAAAAACTTTTAAGCTAAAGATTTTAGTGAGTAAGAGAAACTTCATTAGAGATTTCAATTGCAATATTATAAGCTTGATGTACCAAAACATCCAAAGTTTTAGAAATTGACTACCCTTTCTAAATTATATAGAGCAATGACAACTTCTAGATGATCAAAAGCATAGAGCGAGCTTTATTTACAATGAAGTTGGTGAAAATAAGGCTTTGTAACAAAATTAATGGTGATTTTCTTGCCGGTAATTTAGTTATTTATATAGAAAAAGACATTGCTATGAACTTCACAACATATATGATTATGGATGAGTTCTACTCAATAAAAGATTATCGATGATGACTTAGTTTAGAGTTTTATTACTTTTTTTTTTCTTTTACTTTTATATCCATATTGAATATCTTTAATTTTGTGTGTTTATTGAAATGTAATAAAATACTACATATAAAAAATTTAAAAATTTTATTTTGTTATAATTATTGCATCCACCATGATTTTAGAAAATCTTAATATGCGCCTACCACGTCTTTATATTCTCTATCTTTGTGCATGTTGAGGTCTTAATTAAAGCAAATACATAACCATCTTTGTTGTCATTGACAAAAACTTTTTTCATTCTTGATCT
>Ga0307517_10005647_pt1 | contig 18765 bp, 11 predicted proteins | sample 23_EM_MG_FD_194515 | JGI IMG/M metagenome (GOLD analysis project Ga0307517, IMG submission 194515) | Populus trichocarpa ectomycorrhiza microbial communities from riparian zone in the Pacific Northwest, United States - 23_EM | ecosystem: Host-associated > Plants > Roots > Unclassified | place... | reverse complement strand
AAAATTCAAGGTGATTTTTTTAAATAGAAGGGAATTCTGAATAAATTAATGTATGGTTTTTCATGCAAATAATATTGACGGTTCACTTAACTTGAATATTGGTCCAAAATGATTGGATCGGTTTTCTATTAATTGATACATGTTTGTTGTAAAGATATGATTAGTCTTAAAAAAAACCTGATTACTTGTTGATTGTATAAATTGGTTGACCGTTTAGGATTACTAAATAATCCAGTTGACCGATTGATAGGAGGAACAATAAAATTAGCTACTGTCTAATTTGATCAATCAAATTGGTCGATCATTTGTTTGATTTAGTAGTAATTGGTCAACTGATTGTTGTACTAATGTGAGCTGGTCAACTGTTCTAACTGACAGTGAACTATTACTTTTTCAAATAAAGGAGAACTATTCCTATAAAAAATATCTTATCAGAAAAGAATGACTCACTATGAATTTTATATATATGTGTGACAAATGAATTTGATTGTGATAGGTGTTTGCGACATTTAAATATTGCTTGAAGAAGTTAGTCAAGCTCGCATATAGGTTTGGACTTGTTTGGTTTATTCTCTAGTGAAAAGACTAGATTTGGATTTAAGTTGATCCATAAGAAAAAAAAAACTACCAAGAATAGGAATGAAATTGACTACTATCTTAATATTATAATTAAAATATGAGTTAAAACTTTGTATTTATTGGTGTATCATGCTGACTAAACCTTGGAAATAGAAAATGTATTAACTACCAAGAGGACTATCAGAATGTTTCTTACCATTCAATGACCATAGAAAGCTTAAAATTGCTCTTTAGAATTCTTCAAAACATTGTTAAATTGAAGTTAGATTGATTTATGTACTTTATAATATTGTTTCTTCATAAGTAAAATTGGATTCATCTCGAATTTTGCCATCAGTAATGATGGATAATCATAAAAAATTAACATTTAAAGTTCAATCAAAGAAGAATATAGATTTAGGCAAGAATAATGGTGAACTAAATAGTCCTCCTAGTAAGAATAATAGGGAGAAAGTTCCAAAATTCAGGCATAAGACTAGGAAAAAGAAGACCCAAAGATAAAAAATAAGCATTTGAATTTGATATTAGATGCAAGTAGGAATTTAAATTTCACGGACATAATTTTATGAGGGGAAAGTGTAAATCCTAGTCCAAAAATAGTAAATTAAAGTTAAATAAGGAAATCTTTAATTGAAAAAAGATATTAAGGAGGGAAAAATGGAGCTAAGGGATTTTTATTTTCTTTTTCTTTTATTTTTGTCATTCCAATCAAGGTGTTTATGGCATGAAAGTGTAGGTTATTGATTCTTACTCAATATACTAAATCAAATGGGGGAAATTAAAAAGAGAGGAAGGTTTGAAGTTTTGGAGTTTTAAGAAGAAAAGTAAGGAAAACATTGAGAGGAAAGAGGGAGCTTGGGATTTCTTGCAAGAAAAATAAGTCCAATGGACTAAATTAGTCATGGTAAGTGGTTCAAATTAACATATTTCATGTGTTAAGAGATTTTTATGTTTGAATTGAAATTTTTCCAATTCATGAATTTTAGGATTATGATGTTTTTGTTTTGGAATGTTAAATTGATTAGTTATTATTGTTGTTGGGTTTTTGAAATGTATAAGAATGGTTTGAATTGATCAACGTTGTGGAAAAATTTAAAGTCTCCATTTATAGAAATTAGGGTTGTTGAATAAAATTTGGGGGAAATGTGATAAGTTGTAAATTTCTTAATTTGGCTTGAAATGGATATTAGATAAGTAAAAGTTTTTGAATAATTGATTAAAAGACATTGGGTAATTATTAGTATAGGGCCAACCTTAAGGAGAATTGATGTGTATGTGTGAGAAATTAGACGTGGATTAAATTTTGGGTTTGATTTTGAAAAAATATATTATGGATATATGTAAAAAATATGAATTTCATATTAAGAAAGAGGGAAGTTGATTTAAAACATGGGAGAAAACATATCCATTAGATATATAGATGTGATTAATTTTGTTTGGAAAGGATTTTGGTAGCATATATAAATTTCATGTTATAGGTATGTTTGGGTAAAGTGGTGAATGTTAGGTGGTGAGTGATTTTTAGTAATGTTAGATGTCTATGAATGATGGTAAAAGCCTTAGAAATTGGAATGGAAATAAACTTATTGATTAAATGGATGCTTAACATGTTGGGATATATAGTTAAAAAGTGTTGAGATGAGGTTTGGAAACCTTGATGTTGATTTATAAATTTAAGTTGATTATGACTCTTATAAATGAGTTCGTGTGTGATTAGGTTATGTTTGAGTTAAATTGAGAAGGATGTGTATGTTTAAATGCCAAGTCTATAAGAGTTTAAATTAATACCCACCATGTGTTTGATAAAATATAGATATTAAATTCGTCGATGAAAAATTGATGTTTTGGACATTGAAATTTGTCGATGAAAAATTATTCACTTGGACATTAAAATAATGTGTGAACATTAAATCACAAAAAAAAAATCTATGTTAAAACTCTAAATTGATAAGGTAAATATTAGTTGTGATTTGTATTGTATTAAACATGAAATTGAAATATTGGGATGTACGGGGATTCAAGGGTTAAATTTTTATTAGCAGTTTGAATGATAATTTTTTATTGTTTTAGGAGTTGTAAGAGAATATCTAAAGTGGGACTAGACTTCTCGGGAGCTTGTGTAGTGGGAGCCCAAGGTAAGGGATTCCCTCCCTTACTCTTTTTTAATTATTTAAAATATTTTTGTAGTTGTTATATTTTTTATTAATGATTAATTGTTTTTTGTAATTGGTTGCAAAAGCAATACTATTTTACAAGTGATTTATAATAAACCTCAACGATGGTAACCATTAGATAATTGAAATAATCTGTGACAATGATATTTAGTGGATAATCAAAATAAAACGCAACAACGATAACTGGTAGATAATTATAATAAATTGTAATGGCATTAATTAGTAAATAACTGTAACCAACTGTAATGACGGTATCTAGTATATATAATCGAAATTGATTGCAGCGGTGGTAACTGATTTGTAAATAGAATTTGACATCGATGATATACTAATCCACAATGGTGGACCTCATAATACAATGTTTATGAGCCAGCCAAATGAGTAATGACTACTGATTAGGTGTTTATGAGCCGACCATATGAGTGAAGGCTATTGATTAGGTGTTTATGAGTCGACCATATAAGTGAGGGGTACTGATCAGCTATATATTTGAACAAGCTACATGAGTGAGGTTATACTAAGTGTATATTGAACCAACCACATGAGTGGGGGGCTATGTTTTGAAAAGTATTTAAGTTGGCCACAGGAACAATGATTAATGTTAAAATCAAATGTGGTATAAATATTGCTATGGAGCAAGAAAATAAATGATTGGCGACATACGCATATAGAGTAGGAAAAATAATATATGAAAATTAAATTGACCATAATGGTGGAAATTGGATATGAGAAAAAGGAAATTGACAGCAATGATGGAATTGATGTGTGAAAGTTTAAATTAGCCGCAACGATAGGCCTAGTATTTTAAATGTTAATCCATCCTTAATGGTAAGGGTTATTGGGCATGAAGTATGAGTTACAAATTTCTAAAAGAATTAGTGATTGTGAACAATGAAGAGTATAAGTTCGGATATGAAAATGGATCAAATGAACCCAATGAGTTGATTAAAGCATTAACAAATTTTATGGATGAATGGATTAATCTATAAATGTATGAATTAGTCATAACTATTATGTAAATGAGCTAAGTGGGCACTAAAAATATTGAAGGTGGAAAAATATTTTAGTGTGCCTTAAATGGGTCAGAGAAATATTGAAGTTGGGGAAATATTGCTATGGGGCAAGAAAATAAATTAGAGGCGAGATACGCATATAGGGTAGGAAAAATGATATATGAAAATTAAATTGACCACGATGGTGGAAATTTGATCGAAGAAAAAAGAAACTGACAACAATGGTAGAATTGATGTGTGAAAGTTTAAATTAGCCACAACGATGGACCTAGTATTTTAAATGTTAATCCAGCTTCAACGTTAAGGGTTATTGGGCATGAAGTATGAGTTACAAATTTATAAAAGAATTTGTGATTGTGAACAATGAAGAGTTCAAGTTCGGATATGAAAATGAATCAAATAAATCAAATGAGTTGATTAAAGCATTAACCATATTTGTAGACCAATGGATAAATCTAGAAATATATGGGTAAGAGAAATATTGAAGTTGGGGAAATATTGCTATGGGGCAAGAAAATAAATTAGAGGCGAGATACGCATATAGGGTAGGAAAAATGATATATGAAAATTAAATTGACCACGTTGGTGGAAATTTGATCAAAGAAAAAGGAAACTGACAACAATGGTAGAATTGATGTGTGAAAGTTTAAATTAGCCACAACGATGGACCTAATATTTTAAATGTTAATCCAGCTTCAACGTTAAGGGTTATTGGGCATGAAGTATGAGTTACAAATTTATAAAAGAATTTGTGATTGTGAACAATGAAGAGTTCAAGTTCGGATATGAAAATGAATCAAATAAATCAAATGAGTTGATTAAAGCATTAACCATATTTGTAGACCAATGGATAAATCTAGAAATATATGGATAAGTCTTAATTATTATGTAAATGAGCTAAATAGGCATGGAAATATTAAAGTTGGAAAAATATTTTAGTGTGCCTTAAATGGGCCCGAGAAACCTGATGAAAGGAAACCTGTGGGAGAAAGGAACAATCTAATAATATATGGAATTCTACCACATCCAAAGATTAACACAAGAATGAAAGAGGTAAACTCTTATAAATGATAGAATATGGAATATAATGTGGCTTTACCTCAGGTGAAATTATCAACCTTCCATTAAGAGAATCCACGGGGTAGGATAAAAAAGTGTAGAAAGTATTTTAAGTTGCATCTCACTCCAATTTATCAATAGGTTAAAATAACTTCCATGTACTTAGAGGGAAGGGCTAAAATTTGGTTTGAAGGATTCATTCTAAGTAATAAGGATGATGTGAATCATATGGTCATGCAATCCACAACAAAATTGAAAACCAATCTAAGAAAGCCGAATATCAGGTTTGAAACCCTGACCTAATCCTGTATCTAAAAACCAAATATACTAGAAAAAAACTTGGACATAGAAATAACCTTGTACCTAAGAAATTGAAATATGTGAACGACGTCACAAAACTATATAATCTTTGATAAGTCAATGTATGATCTTTGTCCATGTAAAGAAAGGTTATTTACAACACATAAAACAAAGGAAAAATCTTGTTCATTGAAATCATCATAGCTGCCAAAACTTACAGCCATAAAAGCATTATATAATCCCTTCTAAATAACTCTAATGGACCTCTTTTGGTTGTAAGCCAGTGGGCCCTAACTAGCAATCAACTAACACAAGTCTAATACTGAAACAAACCTTAAAACAATATCTAATGGGCCAAAACAAACCCAATTTAGAATAAAGTCCAAAACTAAGAATATTCAACACTAAAATAAATAAATAGAAACATCATCAGCAAAGTTCTCTTGCTTGAAATCACCATGCATGGCTGAAACTCTCTTTTTTTCTTTTCTTGAAGGCGTTGATGAAACTTCATGCTCCAAATTAGCTAGGAAACTTTGTTTTTAATTATTGGAAATTTTCCCTTAAAATTGTGTGTCTTTAGTCTCTTTGATGTGCTAAGAAATCCTACAAAATAAGGAAATAAACAACAAAAAAACACTAAACAATCCTTGTATTGACTAGAATCTATAATACACAAGGAAACAATATTTCTCTAATTTTCACACATTCTTTATAGATTTCAGTCCTGACTTCAAACACGTCGTTCTCTATCGTTTGGATGAATTTGTAGGCCTACATATATCTCTGGAAATTTATGGATGTCTACTTTTTAACCCAATTGGAATCTTAACAAAACTTTTTCTGTTTCTTTAGATATCGTTCAAAAAGTAGACGAAGGTCTAGATAGAAAAATTTGACAAGATTCGTCTAGTAACTTCGATCCTCTGAAATAATTCCTTTCCGAACCCTGATTGAACTGAAATTTTAACTCAATGTAGAAAAATTATGTTTAAATTTTTTTGTAAGAAATTTATCTTGATCCAATGGTCGAGTTGAAAGTTATGTTTGATAGCGTAAAACTGAACAATTTAAAATTTTACGTCAAAATCTGAATGTGACCTTACTTGAACCGTGAGGTTTGACAGTAAGGAAGATGTGATAGAAGAATTTAATAAACTAATACAAGAGAAAGAGATGTAAGAATACATATAAAGGTTTGAAGAACTCAAGTCTCTAATGATAACTATAAATTCTAACTTGCTAGAATGTTACCACATTTATAGTTTCATCAGCGGACTAAAAGAAGATGTTAATCCAACATTGAAGATCCTGAAGCCAATCACTTTGATACAGGCTTTTGAAAAAGCCAAATGATAAAATGAATCAAATATTGTTATACACTACTAGAAAATTGACAAATACATATGGAAACACTGATGAATGCTTTCGTCGATATATTGTGATGACCTTTACTGATAGATTTTTCCATCTCTGTATCCATCGGTAAACATCAATAAAAAAATTTTCTTGGTAAAACTGTTAAATCTAGTAGTTAATGGTTAAAAGAAACAAAATCACCATTAGAATGACTGCTCTAGTTGGCACGAGTAGATGGGCATGCAATCAACCTTTAAGACCTTAAAGCCAAGTTAAGAATGATATAGTTTAGGGCTTAAAGCAATTTCTAAATCATTTTATGAATAGAGAAGATGATTAAGGAAATGCTACAAGTATGGTGAAAAATACAGTCCTATCCACCAATGTAACCAAAGGGGTATATATAAGATTGAAGGAAATGATGAAGATGAGGAAGTATTTGTGGAAGTTAAAGAATGAGTCAATAATGGAAAAAATGTTGAAGAAGATCATATTGAAGAAAAATGGCTTTTCTTTAAATGCATTAGAAGAAAGCTATGCCCATAATACTATCAGGATTAAGAGAAGCTATTATGGAAGGGATTTGGTGATCTTAATTGACAATGAAAGTATGCACAACTTTATTGACGAACTAGTCATTGAAGGAATTAAGGAAAATGTAAAAAGAACTACTACATTGGATGTAATAGTAGCTAATGGTAATATAATGAAGTGTAATGCTTACTGCCCAAGCTCACGTGGTTTATGCAAGGGTACCAGTTTTAGGTTGACTTGAGGTTGTTGAAATTGGGGAAGTGTGACATAATTTTTGGAGTAAATTGGTTTAAAAGGTATTATCCTATCCTATTTGACTTTATTAAGATGCAAACTTTAACTAAGAAAGATGGGAGGACAATAAAGTTGAAGGGAATGGTACAAGAAGCAAAATTATAGATGATTAATGCAACAAAGGTTCATAAAAACCTTAAAGAAGCTAATGGTAATGTAATGAAGTGTAATGCTTACTGCCTAAGCTCACATGGTTTATGCAAGGGTACCAGTTTTAGGTTGACTTGAGGTTGTCGAAATTAGGGAAGTGTGACATGTTTTTTGGAGTAAATTGGTTAAGAAGGTATTATCCTATCCTATTTGACTTTATTAAGATGCAAACTTTAACTAAGAAAGATGGGAGGACAATAAAGTTGAAGGGAATGGTACAAGAAGCAAAATTGTAGATGATTACTACAACAAAGGTTCATAAAAACCTTAAAGAAGCTATATTTGGCTTTGTTAGAAAATTATTTTCTATGAAATTTAGAGAGGAATCAAGTAAGAAGACTGAGAATATAGAAGTTAAAGAATTATTGGAAGAATTTTAGTTAATATTTGCTAAACCAAAGCATTTACCACCAGTCATAAGGTTGGATCATAAAATTTCTCTTGTTCCAGGAGCAAAACTAGTTAAAATCAGGCCTTATAGAAACTATTTCATTCATAAAGAAGAAATTGAGAAGTTAATGAAGGAAATGTTGTCAAATGTGATCATTCAACATAGTTATAGCCTTTTTGCATCTCCAATTCTTCTAGTTAAAAAAAAAAGATAACACATAAAAATTATGTGTGGATTACAAGCAATTAATGGATGAGTTAAATGGATTTAAGTTCTTCTCAAAGCTAGATTTAAGGTCCGATATCACTAAGCGAAGATGTGTTATGAAGATGTGGAAACAACTACCATTAGAAAAACCATAGGCATTATGAATTCAAGGTAACGCCTTTTGTCTTGACTAATGCTCTATCTATATTCAAGCTTTAATGAACAACGTGTTAGAACCTTTTTACAAAGATTAGTGTTTGTCTTTTTTATGATATCTTAATATATAGATCTATAATGAAACTATACATAAATCACCTTATTACTATTTTGGAAACATTGAAGAACAACCAATTGTTTGCAAAATAATCTAAGTGTTCATTTTTATAGCGAAAAGGTGAAGTATCTAGGACATATTATTTCTTCTGAAGGAGTTGGGACTAGTCATAAGAAGACTATGGAATTGAAAAATTAGCCTATTCCATATTTTGTTAAAGAATTAAGAGGTTTTCTGGAATTAACAGGTTACTACAAAAAATTCATTAAAGGCTTTGACATCATCAACGAACCACTTATAATTTTTTTTTAAATAACAGCTTTAGATGGAGTGAGAAGGCCCAAACTTTTGATCAATTTAAAATAACTCTATGTGAAGCTCTAGTGTTGGCTTTTCCAAGTTTTCACAAGGTGTTTGTACTAGAAACTGATGCTTATACTACTAGGTTGATGGTGGTGTTAAGTAAAGAGGGAAGGCCTTTAACTTTTATAAGTCAGGATTGTCAATTTATAAGAAAGAATTCATAGATATTTTAATTGAAGTAGATAAGTAGAGGCGTTACATGGGATGTCGCACCCGACATCACGACAAACTTTAAAATTTCTCTTGGGAAAAAAGAATAGATATCTGACATTTTGTTCTTAGAGGGGAAAATGTCTAGTTTAAGGAGTCGCCACCTGGTATTATGGTCACTAGAAACCCTAACTGGTCAACAAAGATTATATGGTATGAGACTGGTTACGCGAAAGGAAAGATAATATCACCTCTTAAGCATCTTACCTGAGATAGGTTGCAGTGTTTTCCCTCTAATAAATGTATTCTAAAAAAACTAATACAGAGAAAGCAACATTATCGGTACATCATACCAACATATGATATAAAACCCTACCTTCAAATCAACTAAAGTACCAAAAGCAAAACCCAAATGTCTCATCTAAAATACTAAGTATAAAACCCTAATTTTACAAATTTATAAAGCAAAAACAACCAAGTCACAACATAAAATCAACTAAACTACCTCAAAATCTTCAATTATTCAAACAAATAGATCGCCATAATAGCATTATCAACAAAAGATAAACCCTAACCCTGACTTAGGACTTAACAATGCAAAACCCTAAATTTATAAAATGAAGAAGAAGAAGAAGAAATCAAACCTGAGATGGGTAGAGGTAAGGTACTCTCGATGCTAGATTTGTGAGTGGGTGAGGGTGGCTGTCAGATTTAGGAGAGGGGAGGGTTGTTGTGGTTGTAAACAAATGAAAAAGGAATAAATGGCTCAGAGAGAAAGGGAATTGTCAAGTTTTAATTCTTTTAAAAATGTTGACAAAATCTCCATCTGCAATTCCATAAAAAATTGACACATTAGCCATATCGACATAATTACTGATAAAACAATTTATTTTGTTTTATTCCTTCACAGTTTCCATAAAACATTATTGATGGAAATATTTTATCACAACTTTTTTCTGTGAATAATGATGGAATATTTTTTGTTGGTGTTTCCATTGTTTTTTTTTCAATTTTTTAGTAGTACTGCCAATACGTGATCTCGTAACAATTATTTATTTGTTTTTCACCAAGAGATTAAGAAGGGACTACCAAGAGACCAAGAACTCGAGATCATGCTCTAGAGTTTTCTTTTAGTAGCGCAATACCTTTTTAGATGCATTTAAATGAACTAAGGTGGAGCATTAAAAGAGTTAACTTAGCTGATTGACACTTTAAGGTATGTATAGACATGTAAGAGTATAGTACTTGAAAGCACCTACGGTGTTTATAAACACTTGGATCATTTAAAAGATCCCCTATAAATTTATATAATTTTTTTTATAAAACAAAAGATATGGTGTAGAAGTAGGGTTTGCATCAACTGTGTTGATTCTTATGAGTAAGTCAGGAATGTACTCTTGATTTAGATCTCTTGATTTAGATGTAGTGTATTAGCATTTTGATGAACTTGAATTTCTAAGAAATAGAAAAGAGGTCTTATATCCTTATTGAAAACTCAATACTTAATTGATGAATAAGTCTTTGTATTGTTGTGGAAGAGTAACTAACAAAAATAATGCCGTCAATATATATTAGCACATAAAGACATATGTTACAAGTATGAAAAATATAAAGCGAAGTATAAAAATTAGATCCAACAAAACCAAGTTTAACAAGTGCTTGTGAGAGAAGCAGAAACCAAGATCAAGGAGATTTTTTTAAGCAATAGAGAGACTTGTATGAGTTACCTATAAAATCTAGATGATTAGGGTCCTCAAATCCTTTAGTTTGTTCTATAAAAACCTCATCATCAAGAAAATTATGGAAAAAGACATTAGATATGTCTTATTGATATAGATGTCAATCATTGTGTAATGCCAAAGATAAAATAACGCTAATTATAATAGTTTTTATAACTAGAACAAATGTCTTATTATAATATACCCCATCCTCTTGATCAAAATCTTTTGCAATAAGGCATGCCTTATAGCAACCAATTGTCCCATTTGCCTTTTGCATCAATTTAAAAACCCTTTTCTTTTTTTTTTTACATACAATAGACTTATGTTGTGGTCTTAGATATAAAGACCAAGTGCTATTGATAAGTAGAGCATTGTACTTGTGAACATGGAATATCTAATTTGCTAGTCCTTGATTGCTTGATTATAAATTCTAGGATCTAAAGAAAGAGTAATAGCAAAGAAAGCATCAATATGATAATTGTTAGTATGATATAGATGAAAATTTGAGTACTATTTAGGCTTTAAAAAGTTGATTTTTGATTGAGTAACAATGCTTAAGGTTGTTGTTGATACATGAAGAGTAGATGATGGGTTGGAGTTTTGATGTTCAAGTTTTTTGTGTATTGGTGGAACATAAAGGTATTGGGTAAAAGGCACTAATATAACCAAACTCACAATTGACAAGTCCTAATTTTTTCCCTTCTTTGTAAAATTAAAATAGGATAAACCAATCAACATAAATTAAATATGAAATTAAATAAATACATAACACAAGGAATTTTTACGTGAAAATCTCATTGTGGGGAAAAACCACAGGATTGTAGTCCACCCAAACTCCTTCACTAATATAAATAATGAAATCATAAAGTTATTTCCTATCTTAGTTATTCATCAAATTCATTATCACAAGGATGGATTTCATCAACAACAATAAAGAAAAAGAGATAGATCTCACCAATTGGATCTTTTAGAAGTATCTAAAAGTGAAAGTTTCTCATTGATCAACATTGTTTAAGTTGAAGAGCTCATCCTTGGGAAAAACATATTAAAACCTTATCTTAATCTGGTAACAAATCTTCATCCCATTAAGACTTAAAGATGAAGAACACAGTTTTTTCTTTACTGTCTCTTTTGTGGCCAAAAGCTCTTTCTTTTCTTTTCTTTTGTATATGTTGGCTCACAATGAAATAAACCAAAGTTGGTTTTTTTTACTTAGTCACTTATATGACCTAAAAGGCTTTAAGCATTTGTCTATTTTTTTTCTTAGTTTATTGGCCTAAAAGAAAAGGGAACAAACACAACAAGAATCCCTTCTCTTAAATCATTTGGTGGATTTTATCAAGTGTACTTGCCTTCTAAAAAACTAAAATTTCTGTCTTAATAAAGGCTTGGTCATCATATCCAAAACATTATCATTGGTAAAGGCTTGGTCATCATATCTAACACATCACCAACCATATTTGTATCTATGTATCCATCTAGCATATGTTTATCATTTCCAAAGCATAAGCTAAAACTAGAAGTACCTTTGAGATACCTAATATTGATTTTAATGCTAACCAATGTTTTTTACCATGATTAGAGAGGAATCAACACTAGCAACATAAGCTATATTCGGCATTGTGCAAACCATATTATACATCAAGCTACTAATTGTGGGTGAATAAGGAACCTTCTTCATCTTATTTATTTCTCCCTCATTTGAAGAAAAATGTTTAGAACTTAGCTTAAAGTGGTTGGAAAGTAGAGAACAAACAAATTTAGACTTGCTTATATTGAGTCTCTCCATTACTTTTTATTCCGAGAAATGATATTATGGGTTACATTGATATCGATATTTACTTGAACTTGATTAGTCGATTCTAATAAAGGAAACTAATGATGCTAATAAGGTTTATTAGCATCGACATAACCACCCAAAGGATAGGAAATAAAAGAAAAATAGATTTGATTAGCTTTCTTAGACAATAGGGAAAGCTAATGATGTCAAAGTGGATACCTTTACATTAGTGTTCCTTAAAGTTTATGATTAGCTAACTAGGGAAACCGTAGCTAATGATGCTAGTGAGCTGGTATCGATATTTTCTTGATTAACCATTCATTAGGCGATGATTAATGATATCAAGTTGAAATTGATATTGACATCAAAGAAATTATCTAGGTTATGAATATCTAATAGTATGATGATGTTAATGTGTGAGAAGTTAAATAAAAAAAAAACAGAATCAATGTATGATAAAAGATGTTTTATCTTTGAGTTGAAATAAAAGAAAAAAAAAAACTTTTGAGAGTATAAGTTATTATTAGTTATCTAAATGATTATATTTGAATGTTGTACTTTCATGATCATCTCACTCGCACCAGGTATAATCTTACTTTATCTCACTTTTGTTAATACAAATTAATTATGTTATGCATATTTTAGGATTGTAATGTATTCATTGAACTTTGAATTACTGATGTACGAATATAATTGTTCCTCTTTACATTTATATTCCTATAAATTCACAAACTTATGTTGGTTTTTGTTTTCCTTTAAAACTTTTATAATTGATATTGTCTCATATCATAGGATTAATGTTACTTATGTTGGTTTTTGTTTTCCTTTAAAACTTTTATAATTGATATTGTCTCATATCATAGGATTAATGTTATGTGATAAGTATAATTGATGAGATTGATATCCTGGATGATTGGATCGGAAATTGAGAATGTGAATAAAAGTGAAACAACTCTCAGTTGATAATCTTTCAGTATAAGGGAAGCTCTTCCAGAATTTTAGTAGAAATTATGGTTAAACTTAAAAAACAAAATTGTTGAAATTACAGTGAAGTATATCCAGTTTGTCATCAAATCATAAAAATACTAATGAAAAGTATATTTAAAAGTTAGGTTGTTACAAAAGATGACTTTGGCAGTGGGTTTATCTTGCAAGGAAAGAGACAAGATTGGAAGTGGTGGAGCAATGGCGGCCTTGTTGTGATTTAGGTTTTGGTGTTGGTGGGAGAGGGTGGTTGAGTTGATCGACATTGATGGTGTTGGTGGCCAGATTGGTTTTGTCGGCTGTTAATGTGGAGATGGAGAAGATGGGTTTAGCGTTATGGAATGAAGAAGAAAGAGGTTTTTTTTTTTAATTTCAGTTTCGCTTGATTATTTAAGAAATGGGTCTAAACTTACTTTTTGTCCTCTTTTTATGTTTATCATTTCTTTTGAAAAATCTTATTTTTGAAAATATGTTTGGAAAAGGGGTGAAAATTAAGTAATGACAATCATTAAGGGTGGCATTGAACCATGCCAGAATGAATTGATCCTTTTTTTGTCGTAGCTGGTACGTAGGATTAACAGCTGTAGCATTTCCCTCTGCATTAACAATGAACTGAGGGAGAACATCAGACCCATCAACAATGCTCATAAGATCATAGCTTCGCAAAACATGTAGGAATTATGAATTCCAGTTGAGATAGTTGTTTCCATCAAGTTTCACAAAAACAAGTGCAGTGATGCTAGGCATGAAAAAAATGGAAGAAGGTATGACTGTGGAAGACATGGATGATTTGTAAGCATGAGCAGATACCAAGTTGAAATTTTGAAGAAAAGTTTGGTTTAAAATTCTGAGTTCGGTCCTGATTTTGTATTCAATTTATAAGCAAAATTTCAAGTACAAGGATGTTGATAAAATATAATCACAACTGAAGATGGTATCATAATCTCACTTCTTTTTATAGAATTAAACAGATGAGCAACAATTTTATCTTGTACAATAGCATCTTAAGCTTTATCTTTTTCTCTTTCAATAGCAAAATCCTTACTAACAGAAACTGAGCTGGAGCTGTACATCGGAGCTGTGTTCTTTGATGCAGAAACTGAAACTATAGTTGTAGCAGAAGCTAAAGCTAGAGTATTAGCAGAATGGTGTCTGACATGGCAAGATCTAGAATTTAAGCCATGGCTCGTCCATGACATTGATAAATTAGGTAATACACATGCATGGCATCTGCTTTTGCCCTAATGGCACATTTCGTTAGATTAGCAATAATTTATTTATGTATATGATCGAATATAACGATTATCAAAACAAAAAAGTCAATTGCTACGAGTCAACAACCATCTATAATCTCATGAACTAAAGCTGCTTTGGAACTAGTTCTAATAAGGATTATATGCACAGGTTTGCTTATATTAGTGAGAATGATACACTGGCAGAAGCTTTAGCAAGCATATGACCAAAAGAAGTTGGGGTATGGGGCATTGGCTGCTTGCTTGCTCATTGCATTGAGTTTTTTCACCATCTTTAACACTTATTTGGGCCCTCTACCACTTTACAAGTCCTCCCTTATTTCTTGCACTTCAGCTATCAAAGTTGAGAAGGTCCTCATGCATCGATTTCATCAGACTTCGAAGTTGTTTCATTATGAGCACATTTAGCTGAATGTTTAGAATATCTGATGCAATTTTTTCTAACTTTTCCATTGATTTTCCAGTGAATGTGAGGTTATCGGTGGGGGCTGATAGGAAAATATATGTTGTAAATGAGACAAGCAGCTCTTCGCAAATAGCTAAAGGTAAGTTTTGATCATGAATTCTTACATAAAAATGTGTCTGGGTACCCAAGGACTAGCTCTTTTCAGTTGAATCAATGATTGGCTATTATGCCAAATAAAATGATTATATCTAAATTAATTAGCTCAATGCAATTTTTCATTTTGAAGATGCAGAAATTGTTACAAACAATACATTCGTCATCAATGGTGCCATCACCTTTCAGGAGGAGGTAGTTAGGGGTAATTTCAAAGATTAGAAAATCTCAGCTAGTTTATGTATCAAGGACTACTGATAGTTCACCTGGGTATATAATGAGTTTCAATGTCAAGGAAGTTTATATTACTATCATTTATCAAAGCCTTGCTAACAAATTTTGAATATGCATATAAGAAAACGATCGATGATACAGGCAGCTCCAGGAAAACAGTCGATGGTAAGTTACTACATAATGGCTAGCTCAAACTGTTTCATTTATGCTATCTCTGTGTTGAACTGAAGAAAGTATCTAATTTTGTATGTTAGTTATTTGATGTGTTTTTTCTGAAGATGCAGAAATTATAATCATGGATCCAATGATGGTCATTAATAGAAACAGCTCTCAGCAAATAGCTACAGGTGAGTTGAACCTCAGCCTTTGAATTGATGACCTGTTCATAGATCCCTGACTTGGCTCCTGTTGATTTTCCCATACGCAGGCATATGTTGTGACAAAGAAGGAAAAGACCGATCTGCTATGCAATATCATGGGAAGATCAGAGTTCTGTGAGATAAAAGGGGATATCAGGATTGATAGAAGTTCTTCCACCGCTTCCATTGTCTCGTCTGCAGATATCTTGGCAGCAGAAAGCACCTCATGGAGTATCAGGCCTTATGCTCGAAAAGAAGCACTAGGGGAAAAGGATTTTTCTAGGAATTGGTCAGTAAAACTTGTAACTGATCGCCCAGATATTGCTCAATGCACTTCGCTGCAATAATTTTCTCTCTTGGAGGATATTCAGGAAACTATTCCCACGCCTACACTGATATAGTTGTTTCAGTATACTCAACAGCTACCCTTTAATCGAGATGAACAATTTCTCATTTACCAACACTAAATCTTGGTGGATTGCATAGTTCAAAACATCATTGGAGGCACTGTCTAGATATGAGCTCACAGACATTGATGACAGACATGATATCCTTCGCTTCAGAAGCCTAACAAATGGCCTTATACGTCGAACCGACGGAGAGCTCAGTATCGATCCTTCCACCTCTCCATACTCTATCAAGGACTTCAGGCGGTTCTTAATAAGTTACTATTCCTTGAAGAAAATAACAGCAGCCAAAATCAGGGATGGTGATAAGAGAACGCCTCAGCTTCTCATCGTTTCAAGAAAGAGATCAGTGAATAAATTTTCTTCCAGGATGCAAAGTCTTCCTTGCATCATTACCTAATTATCTTCTTACAATTTTCTATCCTCCATAATTAGCTAACAAATCTAGCTAGCTGTACGCAGGAAATTTGCTAAGAAAACAATTATTATTAATATTATTACTTTGCTATAGAACATTAGTTTTTCCAACAACAAAAATTGCTAAAAAAGAAACCATTAGTTTAAGGTCAAGAGAGTTGACTTCAAGGATTCTTACCGAGGATAAGAATAAATTCCTTGGTAATAAGCCTAGTTAAAATGAGAATTAATCTCTTGGAAATTAGTCTTGTCCATCCTTGTTGTGAACAGGAAAAATAATTTTTCTGTAATCCTGTTCGAAAATATCACAGTCAAAAGGGTTAACACCTCCAAGAATACAATTGAGTCTCCAAAGTGTTAAGCAAATGGATTAATTTGTTGGTTCAAAAAGTCGAAAGCAATTTCAAGTAAACTTTACAAGATTTGGAGAGAGTTTAAACATGATCATCCGTCTTTGTCAGCTTGGTTGCTTCTTCAGCAATTTTCCCTATCACATGGGGTGGGGTTCAGAAATAATATAATTAAGAAAAAAATCATCAGGTGAGCTTTCACTTTTGTTGTTGATTCTGCTGTAAAACTAGAATATATTTTGTTTGTTTTTCCATTATTGAAATTGAAACTGACATCGAATTCAGCAACAAATTATATACAATAGATTAATTTTTAATCTAATTTTACAACAGCATTTCCAACAAGTTTTTAGTTTATTTTTTTTATAAAAAAATTAGTTAATGTTCTTTTTCTTCTTTTTTTTCTTCTATTTTTGTTCTTCAATTTTTATTTTTTCTTCCTTATTGTCATTGGATTTGTCTTGTTAAAATCATTTTAATGATACTGGTAGCGTAATCTTCAGAGCTTTGATGTACCTCCAAAATAATTTGCTTTTTTTTTGTTAGTTCTTTCTCCTCTCTCCTCCTCGAAATTATGAAAGAATAGGAAAGAGAAAAAATAAAAAAAATAAAGAGACTTTAAAAACACAACGAAGCTTCGATGACGATACCACCGGTACCATTGGAAAGATTTCAACAAGATGAATCCAACGATACCAAATAAAATCACAAACGGTAAATAGAGTGGGCCACACGAGCCATCCAAATGTATCGAGATATACTTACTTTTGAATGACTCGTGTGATCTACTCTAGTTATTGTTGGTAAGTTTCCTAGATATTTTTGAATTCATCTAATCAAGATCTTTTTAATAATATTAGCGATGTCTTTATTGGAGTTTTTATTGGAGTTTTGGTATGTCTTCAAAATCTATTTCTTTTTTTCCTCTTTTTTTTCTTATTTTTTTTATTAAATCTTCTATTTAATAATTTTATAATTTAAAATAATAGGAAATAATACCTGCGACTCCCTTTTTTTACTATATTAGTTTATCAAAAAAAAAAAAAATACTAGATCAAAAAAACTCTTCCTATTAGCTTGTAAAATGATGCCACGTGTTTGTCATAGTAATACAATCATGCTCTGCAGCGAAGGCAATGTACGGGGAACTGTCACCACTTTTGTCTCTATTTTGTTAACATAATGTTGGTTGTGTTATCTCCTACATAATTTTTATTATTATAAAATGCTGATGTTATTAATATTATTTTTTAATTATAAATTAAAAATCACTAATAAAATTATCGGTATTTTTGATAACTTATCAATAAAATTATCCGTTGATTGATGGTTATATTGGCATTTTTCATTACCAATAATAAAAAAAATATCAACAAGATACTTTTTAACAATGAAATTTTATTAATAATTTCATCAATAATTAATATACTAAATTTGTTTTTATCTAAATACTAATATAATATTTCATGGATGTTTTTAAATTTTCTAGTAGCGTTATATTCTAAATATGATTTATTAAATTAATAATTTATATAGGTTTAATGATCTGTAAAAAAATTATTAATTGATTTATAATCTTAGAAAGTGCAGGCAATTTTCTAGATATCTTTTTTTTTTTTAATTTTCTAGATATCTTTCATTTGACTGTACATTGCCAATTGGCTAATTATTGCTTCCGTCATTGAATTCTCCAAGATTTTCTGTTCTCACCTTCGCCAAAAAGTGCTGGCGATTTTGTTTAATTAATCTCTATTATTATTATTATTATTATTATTATTAAATTATTATTATTATTATCCAATTGGGCAGGTTAATCAAATCAGCATGTATTTGGTAGAAGAAGACATGTTGACG
>Ga0307517_10005646_pt1 | contig 18766 bp, 7 predicted proteins | sample 23_EM_MG_FD_194515 | JGI IMG/M metagenome (GOLD analysis project Ga0307517, IMG submission 194515) | Populus trichocarpa ectomycorrhiza microbial communities from riparian zone in the Pacific Northwest, United States - 23_EM | ecosystem: Host-associated > Plants > Roots > Unclassified | place... | reverse complement strand
CACACACACAGCCAAGAGCAAAACATAATCCTTCTCTAACATTATGACATCAAAAACTAAAATTCATCAGCTTTTTATTTTAGCAAAAAATACTGTGTATTTTCTCATAATTTATTTCAGACTGTAGCAGTGTATTTTTGATAATTTTTACTTTGATACTTGAATTTTTATTTTGCACAATTTAATCTTTTTAAGCCCAAATTAACCCTCAATAGCTTTTTTTTTTTAGGAGGGATGATTAAATTGAAAGATTAGAGAAGCTTAGAGACTGAAGTAAAACTCTCGGGTAACACGGGTTGAAAGTTTTGTTGAAACATTCATATATGTAGCCTTTCATTGTTTTTTTTTTAATTATTGTTCAATAAATTTTATGTGAGTGTCAGTTTCTATTACAAATTTATTTTGATAGAGAAATTCATTAAACATAACCATGTAAATTCTCGTGTTGCGATGTTAGATATCTTGATCTTCATTTTTCGCTTCATGCATTATCTGTGTTTTTTCAAATAAACTTGTGGTTTATGTTTTAATTAGATTGTGATTATTTTTAAATGATATTGGGTGTGTTTAATTTTTAAAGAGGTAGATATGATTCATCTGTGGTTTTTTCTTAATTTTATATAGATTAAATTTTTTTTTACTATTGATTTTTTTATAAGATTTTTCATATGTGCAGCCTTGCATTGTTTTTTTATATATATAATTATTGTTCAATAAATTTTATGTGTGTCAGTTTCTATTATAAATTTTATGTGTTTTTCTATTACAAGTTTATTTTGATAAAGGAATTCATTAAACATAACCAGAAAAATTACCTGTGTTGCGATATTAGATATATTGATCTTTATTTTTCACTTAGTTTTCTTAATTTAATTTTTGTTTATTGTTGATGATTTTTTTTTCATTATTTTACACAAGGGTTATTGGGTTGTTTAATTAAATGTGTGCGTAAGTTTTTCGATTTACATCTAAGAGTTTTTTTTTCTATATGTGTGTGTGAGCGCGCGCGCGCAAAATTTGGTGGAGGAAACTATTTGGCCAATGCTTACCCAATAAAGTTTAAAGGCTTTAAGTGTTATTAGGTTGCTATATCTCGGGGGGGAATTTTTCTAAAATGAGTGTTTGAGGTCTAAACATGGTTGTTGATTCAAGTCATTGCAGTAATAAGGAGTAGACAAACATTTGTTACTTTGTACTTGCTAACAGTTGTTGGAACTTCACTTCTCACCCAAAAGTTGAGCTTTCATACTCTTTTTGTTTATCATGTCACTTTTTATTTTGAGTTGCTCAAATAATGTCTATGTTAAATTGAAGTCTCTTTACATTTTACAATTTGATTCTTATATGAAATTCGAGACAGTTTAAATAAATTTTTTGTATATTACTTATCTATTGCTTAAAAGCCAAATCATATACCTTTTAATGCTACTAGCTCTTGATTGCATGTTTAGAAAGCGCTTTTTTTTTTTCTTTCAATTGTCTCACAACGTGCGGGCAACCTATCTAGTATAAGCTACAATGGTTGTTGATTGTTATACGTGTGACAACTCTATTGTTCTTGCAAGTTGGCTTTAAAATCATTTGGAGGATGCACCAATTCTACTTCTTGGACGTAGAAAAACCATTATATACATGTTTAAATTCATTGTGGATTGTAATAATATATGATTATGTTTTTGCCCTCCTCTTAAAATATCAATGAATTGGTCTTGGTTGATAAAAAAAATCTTTTCACGGGGTTCATTTATTATTCTAGAATTGTTCAGGAGTATCTTAGTCTTTTTGTAATTTTTATACAATTAAATTACTTGGTTACCATTAAAAGCAAAAAAAAAATTTGGTCTAGGGGATTTTTCAAATTTTCCTTTTACCAATGTAACTACTTTATTGCCATTACAACCAAAAAAATCTTAGGCTTGGCTTTAGGGACATATTTGGCATTTCACATTGTTTTTTTTCCAATAATCATGTGATCCCATGGGCAATTTGGTAATTTAATCAATAAAAAAAAACAGAAAGCTATTGGTGTGTTCGTGGAACTACCCATAAGTAAGCCACCTCGCTATAATGCGTTCCAGTGCAAGACTTAAGGTTAAGAGGTCTAAAAAAGCTTTCAATGGATTTTCTTAAAACACATGGGCTAAGGTAGACTTCAAAAATATATGAAATAATGAAGTACAAGCCTTGATTAATTTAATTCATTTTAAGAGAAGCTAGTAAGTGGGCATTCATACATTACAAAAAGATTAGAATAAAAAGATTCAAATATATCAGTCATGTCCTTTCTCTATTGTATTGATCATAACTGGAGCTACATGAAAATTTTTTATACAATTCTAGTTGTATTGGAAAGTAGACACCCATATCTTTTCGATGATATATTAAAATCCTTCTATTCCATTAACACGAGAGAAAACCATGCATTTGAAGTTGGGCTTCAATTTTGTAAGCAGATTATGGAAATGACTTTACTCTTATTTAAATTAGTTGGACTATTATTTTATTTATCTTTTAGTTATTATTATATCTTTTAGAGATATTATGGCTTTTATTTAAATTTGAGTTCATTGGATTATTATTATTATTTAGGTTTATCTATATTCATTAGGGATATCCTATTAGACTTAGAATTCTTTCTAGTATAAATACTCTTTTGTAGAGACTTTTTGATAAGAAGACTATTTTTAATAAATAAATTGATATTCTTGTTATCTTTTATGTGGTTAAGTGATTTCTATACTAAATTTTTTATTGAACTTCCAAACTATTCAAATGATTGATCAACTTCGTTGTGATTTTATACTACTTGTTTGATCTCTTTATAGGCGTAAGGTGGGAGTGATCATTGCATATAATTTTGGTTCTCCAAAACAAGTTCTTATTGGTTCAAGTTGCAAGCCATTCAAATCTAATTTTAGCGTATCTCAGGCAGTGTTTACATTAGTTGGTATCAGAGCTTGTGTTCTTATCAAGTTATATCCTTTTAATCTTTAGTTTATGTTGTTTCTTGATTTTATTTCTTTCTAGTTTTGACTAGGGTCTTGTTTCTTAAAAAATAAAAAAGAGTTTATTCTTCTCTTATTATTTTAAAGTTTGCATCAAACCATATATTAAAAAAAATCATCTTGCTTAGATTCTTGATTTTGCTAAACACATCAAAGAAAAGTTTTCTTGATCTTCATCTTTTATCTTTCTTCATTTAGACATCACAAATGAGTGATGGTTTCATAGTTCACTCAAAGAGTTTAATTTAGTCCTAATACTTCAAAAACTATAGATATTTGGTACCTCAATATTTTTTTTCAATTCAATTTTGGTATAAAATTTTATTTTTGTTATTTTTTAATCCCTAGTTTAAAAAAAAAGGTCGTCAGATTCTGACGATAAAGAAAATCAATTTTTGTGCTGTTGGCGCCAATTTAAACCACCAAAACGATCAAGTTTTATGCCAAATGGTTCCATTTAATAAGAGGAGTTCATATTAGATGATTTTTTTTAACCTTAAAAATACCTAAAAAAGATCTGAGTCCAAGAGTATTTTTAGTTTCAAGTTGATTTCAAGTTTTAGGATGGTTTTTTGGGTTTTTTTAAGCCATAGATAAGTTTAACAACAGGTCCTATGGTGTTTTCTATGTGTTTTTGGTCAAAAAACCTTCAACCCTGATTTTTCAACCACTATAATGGCTAGAATCTGGGAAAAATCAAACGACACATCGTCTACCTCATCAGGCAATGTTTCTGCTGATTTGTTTTTCAAAAAGAATTGGGGTGGGTGACATGATGCAAAAAAATAACAGCCCAAGTGCGCAGGCCCTAACAAAGTGGCCTAGGCGGGCTGGCCTGACTTACCAGGCCCAACAACACTTAGCATTTTCCTTTTTTCTTTTCTAAATTATTTTTTTCTAGTTTTTTTTAATTATTATTTTTTATGTTTCTTTTAAATATTTTTTTGTTTATATTTAAATTAATACTCTTCTCTCTTTTGTTTATAGAATCTCTTTTAAATTAAAAATAGTTTTTAGTTTAAGTTTTGAAGAGATTTTTCTGATTCATTTATAATTTTTTTTATCTTTTGAATAGATGAATTTTATTTTTTAAAATAAAAAATACTTATTTTAAGATAAAATTTCTAATGTGCAGTCTTGCATAGTATTTTTATTATTATTATTTTACTCAATCAATTAAATATGTCTATTTCTATTATTATTTGATTAAATAAAGATATTATTTTAATAAAAAAAATTAGTAAATACAATTAGGTAAATATCTCGTCTTGCAAGATTAAATATCTTTATCTACATTTCACTTAAATATTTTTTAACTATAAAAACACATTGAGAAAACCTCTGTATATAATATTTTGTTAAAAAACATATCTAACTCACAACTAAACACGAGTCAAATAATTCACCACGAGTCATATAACCAGTAATAAACCATATCAAGTCACAAATAAATGCTTTACGCGTACAAAGAGACGTAGTTATTTTTTGGGGAGAGGCCGATTGTCGGGGTCCATGAAACAACTAGGAAGTGAACAGCCTGCATGAACCAAATTTCCAAAGCTTATTCATTGATGTAGATTCTGTCCATTTGATTGATTGATTGATTGATTCTTGCTTGAGCTAAATGATGGAAAATGATCGTGCCTGTTTTCTTTGGAGGACGGATCTGTAAGAAATGGCCCATCCTAAATTCCTAATAACCAAAAACCAAACTTAAAGGATCTTGTTCAAGGAGATAGACTGGCTGTAGGAGGAGTCGATCATGATTATCGATCAAAACTGGGTGGCTCAGAGCTCCGGTAGCTGGTAAAGACAAAGGTGTTTACCGTGGCATTACATTAGCAATTATAGCGCCATCAATGATCGGTGAGCCTACGAATCCACCAGCAACTCGTTCAAAAATATTGCTTGAACATATTTCCTTAAACACATGTTTCAAATAAGGTCAGCAAGCATGATGTAGCTTTTCGATGTCACAATGTAACCTAGACTTTGGTATGCAGTGTAATATTTGAGTGAATAATAATCATAAAAATACCAGAAACAGTGTAATATTTTAATAGCATGGATGGCATGATTGCTCATTCAAGTTTACATACCTAGAACCATTCTGCCACATTCTAATTCTTTTGGCTCACTAGTGAACTTAGATGTATCTAATCCATGATAAAAGTCAAATTCTTCAGAATAACTAGTTAGTCTAGGCAAAGTAATATATAATAACGTAGGAGACATATAAAGAAAGCGGGAGAGGTGCACACGTTGGAGGAGATGGGATTTCGTTCAAGTTTATCTCAACTCTAGGGAGTGAGGATTTGATGAACTACGTGGAATGAAGAATGCCATGCAGCTCTAGATCACTCAGTTTCGGGGAGCCGGGGGCAGGGTCTTAAGCCACACCACCACTCATCCTGTGCACTGCATTTGGGCCAGAGGGTTCTACACCCTGCTCTCCCAATTTTAATACATCCTCCGGAGAGAGTATCTTGATATACCAAACATTGTTCACAAATAACCTGCAGGTGATGGTGACGATAACAGTGTTAGGTTGAAAAAAGTGGCTAAATTATGGGAATTCTCAAATAAGGGAAACTTGGTACTTACTCCCAGGGGTCATCTCCAAGGAGAAGTACATCATTCTCCCTGTCGACAAATACAAGCTGCCAGCCTGATCTATGAGGGTTTTCCAATTTCCCCTCAATTCCGAACATCTGAGCCAGTTCTCCTCGCAGCTCATGATAGCTGCTGAACCGGGAGATGTCCAATGAGCGCCCAACCGACCCTGATTTATAGACCTGGAACAAAAATAAGGATATATTACTCAGGACATCTGAACAACCAGGAGTGGCGATAAGACAAGCAAATTACTGTTGGCTTATACCTTGACAAATGTTCCACTTGGGGTTGGCGGGTCCATTTGTCCTGCATTTGACAATAACTCAGAAGAGTCTTGCACACAACCATACAGAGAATTCTGAAACCCAGAATCCCCTAATGGCATTGAGGAGACATCAGCATCAATTGATGAAGTAGAATATCTGGGCACCGTTGTAGGTAGTAAGAGTCCAGATGAATCAATATTTGCACCAAAAAGAGTCGGATTCTGGGCATCAGAACTACAATTTTCAGCTTCCATTGAGGGATCTTTCTCAGGGTATGTCCGTGGGAGTGAAATTGAATTAGCAAAAGCATTGACCTCTTGATGTGCATACTTTGGGACCCAGGACTGTTGGGGTAACTGTTCGGTTAGTGTAGATTGACCAGCTCTGGAGAAGTCCAAAAGATTGACACTCCCTTCACTACACAGAGAACCCAGCATGTTTTGCATTGGGGTATTAGTTGCTGAGAACTTTGAGCTTGAGTCCATGTATTCTGTTTTTGAAAATGATGGAGAAGGCAAATTTGACTGTTGTCTCTGGAGTTGATCAGTTTGAATCTGAAGTCCATCATGATAGATATGTTGGTGTTGCTGAGCCTGATCACCTGGCTGGTTGTTGAGTTGCTGCTGTAGGAGGTGACGGGGTAAGCTTTCTGTTGAAATTTGGTTTTGCGCTTGCAGGATATTATGAGGGATGGATTGTTGAATTGCTTGCTGTTGCTGCTGCTGCTGCAGCTGCAACAGTGGATTATGGCTGCTCGACTGTTGGAGGTATTGAAAAGGTTGCTGAAGCTGCATGAATTGCTGCCTCAAGGGATCTCCACTTCCCAGGTTTTGCATACCAGCTGCTAACATGGCCTGGTACCGCTGATTATGATCATTTCCCAGCATAGTTGGATCTAGCCTCTGCTGCATCCAGGGGAGCATATTAGCTTGAAAATTCAGAGATGGAAGACCTGGTTCTCCACTTCCACCCCTTAGCCACATTAAGCCATTGCTCGCTTCATCTCTGCTGTCTGAAAATGAAGAGGTTAACCAAAAAATGAAAATGAGAGAGAGAGAGAGAGCTGTCAACTTTAGACCCGCACAAGCAGAAAACTACAAGCAGTTGATTTTAGACCTACACAAGACCTTGGAGTCTCGGACTAGATTTCAGATGACTATGCTACACAAAAATCATCCAATACAAGCAGTTTCAGTTTTACTATTCGAATTAGAGTAGTTTATATGTTAAGCTTGAGCATATTATCCATGCATCCTATAACTTTAGGCTAGCTATGATTTAACATATGGAAAATGCAACAAGTTTAACACAAATGGGATACAATTCACATAACTGTGCTTTATATGTAGAAAACCACATTCCTTTTCAGTGAGATTCCGCCTCCTAGCAAATTCATTTTCGATAAGCATTGAATTTCCATTCCACAAAGGATTTCTTCTAAAAGTTTTTAAAGTAGATCATTAGAACTCCCAAGGAAAACTTGTAAAGTCTCAAATTAGTATGCACATTACTTTTTCCCAAGCACTTCTCACTCAAGCAATGGAATGGATTTTCAGTTTTGGAAATACATATAATACATTTGTGATCTGGGATGGCAAAACCACTGCATGCAGCATGTAAGCCACATATTGGGTCATCCATTTTGGCAATCCAGATCATACACTTGTGCATCTCAAAAATCCACCTATTGAGAATAATATTCAATTTACCAAGCTTTATTTTTATTTTTTTTTATCCATGAAGCAGAAGCTGATTGTTTAGTTTTCCTTACTGTTTTTGGTCTTTCCTTTGTTATTTGGATTCTCTATTAGTTATGTAACTAACATATATCTCTTGTTCCACCAATTTTCTTCGAATTTTAGCCGTTATATTCCTGTTTTTTGCTGTTTCAATTTGTTTTATATTCCCATCCTACATCACTCCAACTGCCCAACTATCATGCATAAGACAACCACTTAAACTCCCAGCTCCAACTATTGCAACTATCATGCATAAGACAACCACTTAAAATTTTAGCCGTTATATTCCTGTTTTTTGCTGTTTCGATTTGTTTTATATTCCCATCCTACATCACTCCAACTGCCCAACTATCATGCATAAGACAACCACTTAAACTCCCAGCTCCAACCATTGCAAGTCTCTTATATAATCTGCAGTTTGGCCAACACATGTAGATTCATTATCAGCAATTACTTCAGAAGGCCATTTAATAATAACTTGGATGGAGATTTATGAGGGAAGGTATGATATTCATTTCTTTTCCTTGCATCTAATGCTTTTCTAAATGTTCTCTGCTCTAAGAGGCTAGTCAATCTTCTTCCCCTGTTATTCAATTATTACTTCACATCCATAACAAGCAGACTTTGTTAAGTTCAGATCCTTGGTATAAACTAAAATCCAACTAGATTTGTTGGAAAAACATAAAATAGGACCATAAAATAAAGAGAATGTACCAAGCAAAGATGGTGACCCAGGATGCCAAGGCCGTTTCAGTCGGAGGGGAAATAGTGATGGATACATGGGGAAGGTTGTTAAAGGCTCAATCTCCCATAATGACACCCTTGGCTGCCTCTCACCTGCTGTTGACTCATCCCAGCCAACCTACATGTAAAGATTAAGCACGAAGTTAAAGAAATATGAATATAAAGGTGCTTCATAAGTTCTAGGTAAAACAGCCACAGGCTATGCCTTGTGCTATCTGGTTGGCAAAGTAGAATCACTTGGCCATCAAAAAGGGATTGTATACATACAGGTGTAAAACATGCACATACATGTGAAGGAGAGGGCGTTCTCACCAAAGAACTTTTGACAGTAGTTTGCTAGTCTTGCTCAAAGCAAGTAAACCTTTCTTTCTTTGGATAAGAAGCTCAGCAAATTACGATAATTGTGTATGCATAAAAATAGTCTACATCTGTACTTCCAACAGGACTGGTGAGTATTATATACTATTTTAAACCATAAAAGACAGATTGCTTTATTTGGAAGGTGACAGCATGCACCTCCAGCAGAGACCAAGTGACAAAACTCCACCCTACTGTCAGAAAAGCTAAGTATTTAATGGGACAATAAACTACATTGCAATATGCGTGCAGCACCAAATATGTAAAAACAGGCAATATAAATTGGTTATTTAAATTTGGTTGAAAAGAAAGTAAAGACAGGTAAAAGAGCTCTCTCTATGTGTGTGTGATGTGTACAAACACCTGAAAGAGAGATCCTACACCTGTCAAGCTGAAAATGAAGAGATGCATTGAGCAACTACATAACATTGTATGGAATATAATGGCACAAACATGTCTGGTATTATGGATCCAGGGTCTGACACATTAAATATATTACCTTGACAGATCGCCAGTGCGAATTAGGCCAGCGAACAGGATCCAGATCACTTATGCCAGTTATCGTACCCATGTACCTGGATAAGACAAGCCTTCCACATAAACATAGCTGCACACACGTACATGGCAGTTTGGCAAGATAAAATGAGTGATGTAGAAGCAGCAGTTCCTTGGCATCATCTTAATGTTGAGGGATACATGGCATGCATTATGACTGCTTTTGGTTGTCCGCTATCAGAACCAAGAACTTGCTCGTCAACCCAAATCACACACAGGGCCAATTGTGTTGTGATGACTTGGCATTTCCTACAGTTTCAACCTAGCAGACAATGACTTGTACATTGATACTTATAGATTTGTGGCTGCCATACCTTAAGATTCTAGTTGTGGCTCAAAAGGGATGATACTCGTGCATGCCATCTAACCCTCAGCATTATCACACAAGAATGCTACCTCTACATCATGAACATTTATGCTTCCCCAAGGGTTATGTTCAGCTGTAGCTAATTACCAAACCGACAAAAGATATAATATGACAGTTATATGATTCAATACCATGGAATTGCAGAAGAATACATCAATCATGAGGGAGACTTCACAGAATATAACCAATTATGTGGGTTGAAAGACCTTGGCGGTAGAATATAAATAACACTAATCTATCAACTACGATAATACCTACGGACACTTGATTCTTCAGTCTCAAAAAGCATCCGGAAGCGCATTCCAACTGAAATGCGTGTGTGAAATACTGCTTTAATGTATTTGGATAGAGGTATAACAAACTCAGATGGACTAGCCCTGCAAAAAGAATACATGTCAGATGAAAACCTAAAGCAGGAATTGAAAAAAACTTGCAAACATGTTTGCCACCTTGGGTTATAGAACACTGTAAAACAGCTATTAGTTGCAGCAGCATGAGCTGCAGCAGCTAGGAGACCAATGTGCATGCTGTCACTAGATAACACAGACGATGGCATTACAGTTTGTGGTCGAGTGGCCCGGCGAATTCCCAAAAGAAGTTGGTTTTTCTCATTCCTAATGGAAGGAAACAAGATTAGCTGTATTGACTGAAAATTTATGGAGAGAAAGAAAAATGATTACGTACCAGATAAAAAGAACAGAATCTCCAGCAACAAGTCTTTTAGCACTTACAAACACACTCCAACCCGTTGTAAGTAGATGCCGTTTGGGCTGTCCTGCAAGATGAGGAAGGAATTAAAACTGTAAGCCTGCACAAAAATCATTAGTGACATGATAGAAGAACATCCCATTCTACACTACAGCATCAACTCATTAGCAGTGGTTATACAGAGACAATGGGAGTACAAATGTTACCAGCAGGAAAGTGTAGCCTTCATGAATTTTTATAACTATTGTAGGGTGGGCTTGGCTTGTAAGCCACCAGGCCCACCACAACTACAATAAAAAATACTGCCAGTTAGAGCAAAGCATTTCTCCATCTAAGAGGTGATGTGCTTCAACTGGAGGTACTTTACACTGTAGCAGTGGTGGCTTACACCACTCTACAAGATGCATACATGGATGATTTTAACCCTGGTTGGTTTCTAGAGAATGAATTATTGTATGTCGATTATCCTGCCTACTTCTATACTTCATAATAATTACTTCCCCAGTGTTGGGCTTATAATCCACACAAACACTTGAAGGTTCTTGGAGAATAAAGTCTAGTCTCCCATTTTATAAGATGGGAAAGAGTGTTTTTTCATCATATTCAGTCATTGCATTTTCTGCTGAGACTTCTTTAGCAGGCATTCAAGTATAACTTTTGAGTTTTCATGTTTTTGGTATCTTTGTAATACTTCTAAATTCTAATTTTATCCTTTTATTAATAACATTCCTCTCTTGAGACTTTTCTTCCTACTTTTACAAGGGGTTTTCCATATAAACTCTGTTTTTTTCTCATTATTTATTGCATTTAAACCCTTTATAAATTTACCAATGTATGTGTCTTATGATCTTTCCCGTTAATAAATGCGCATAGAGGAACTTGTCATGGCTATTTATAAGCAAATTTCCACATAAATGGACAAATAGTTCATTAACTATAATCCTTCAACTTCAACTATTATAGTTAACTTTAATTACTATTCCTAACCATAATTCTTTAACAATAATTTATCCATGTTTACATGGTATTTACTAACCATAATAGTAATGTAATTTTGTGTATTAATCATGCATAATTAGAGTCAATAAGTTTTTCTATGTGTGCTGATATAATTAACCCCATGTAAATATCCTTTACACAAATACAACTGCCATCCTCTTTAGCTTTTAATTGCAAACTACTTTCATTGGAAAGTAATCCGCAATTAGGTACAACATTGTAACAGTTGTTAGATTACCAAGCTATGATGAAAATTCAAACAAATTATATACTTAGTAGCGTTTAATTGGTTCCCATGTGCTAGGTATAGTTCCTAGTATTCAAGTAAAACTTGCATGAAAGGGGCAGAATAAATTACAGCCATGTACTCAACGATAACTGACTTGATTGAGCCCCAATATCATGCCTATCAATATGGCTCTTGTATATCCCACATCTAATGCATCAAAAAGGATGCTTCTATCATACCAACATACTCCAAATATATATAATCAGTTTTGCTTTTTGTTCATTTAGCATTTCTTTCACACATTAAGAAGAGCAATGAAAAAAGTTGGCCACTCATTTGAGTCATGATGAGCATTCCACTAAACAGATATTCTAACAAAATATCTGACCAGTTCTTATTAATATTCCAACAACCTAATTAAGAAGTCCTAAATGAGGGAAAAAATATCTAGGCATCTCCTTCATAAAGACACTAGCTAAACTGCAGGATGGTCCAAATCTTAAGGGACAACTAACATCTGTGAACTTCAACTACATGGATAAGAGAAACCCACTCGATACAAATCAGACATCAACGAAAGATTTTTTTTTTTCGATAGAAGGGTGAGAGGCATGTGATCAATATAAATGATAAAACTAACATATTGCAAAGCTGATCAAGATTAGAATTAATTCTCAGGTGCTCACGAATAGCTCAGAAAAGTTTTCCAAAATGTTCATAATGGCTTCAGAGTCAATTGCATCAAAATGCAGAGTAAGACAGCGCACACTGCTACTAAACAAAGTTATTGTAATGGAAAAATGCAGATTGCCTATTTTTCTCCAGTTGTGTTGTAGGTTAAAGCAATGGTATTATGATTGAAAATGCTAGGTGGCACAAAGCAATAACAATAAAGCATCATCAACCTAAAATCCAACCATTACATCCTAACACAATTACAAACTTATCAAAGTAATGATAAAAAATTCCACAGCTTACCTCGGAAAATGTGCCTAAACTTCCACTCAACATCATGGAGATCCCTGGCGATAAGTTCCTGAGCTGGAGGCTGCTGGGTGAAATCCTGCATGGCAAGTAAATAGGCATATTGAAAGTCATTAACATTGCATAAATATTTGAAGCAACAGAAGCCAAGAAAGAGACTACCAGTGGAGGAAAGACTTTCTCAGCAGCACGACGAGGAACAGAGAAGCCTCCATGTGTACTAGTATCACTTGCAGTCAATGTCTTGCAAAAATAATTTGTGGGCTGCTTGCTTGGCATTCCCAAGTCCATTGGAAGAAAAGTCTCCTTTTGCTCTTGCTATTCGTGCAATGATAACAAAACGTGATTAGGCAACAACTAAATATACACAGCCAACAATTATTCTCATGCTAAAAAGAAATTTAATAAACAAATGAACTCGATACTTGAAGTTTTTATAAGTTGTTACCGGTGTCAAAGGCTGTAATGTCATTTGGGCATAAACTTCATCCGTTTCAACATCTGCCTGAAATTATCATAACTGGATATTTAGAAAAACAAAAACCACTTCAAAGTAAGGAAAATGTAAGAGATTTTACTGATTAAATTAAACAAATCGAACCCACATGCATGGTGACATTGTGGAGCTGGCATATCAACTGGGGTGGCAAACTGGGATAATTTGGGATGTGAGCATCAACTTCTTTGTTAGTAGTTGCAGCTACCTATAAAAAGTTCATTTCTTTTCAATCTCCACCAAAATGTGCATATATAACAAACAACAAATAGACAAGCATTACTTTTAGAACTAGAAATTAGAGTCATAATGAAGATAGACAACGAGAAAAAGAAGAACACCTGCTCACTATGACCCTGAGGGAAGTAGACCACTCTGCTCCCCGCAGTTGGTAGGGACACCAGTGGCCCAGCACAAGCATGCCACAACTCTGAATTCAAACATTTCTTCTCCCCTATCACCCCACCATCATCATAATCATAATACACAAAACATAGTAAGCAAAACAATTCCTTTACATTCAATCATAAATTTTCAAGGATAAACTTGAAGACATTTAAAGCTCTAAGAAACTAAACAAGAGCCTGAAAATGACATACATAATAGTAGTAAAATTAATAAGCAAAATGAAGATTGATAAGATATATATACCTTCTTGACCAGCTTGCTGACCGCCCAACCCTGATGTTGAAAGCTTCATATCCCACCTTTTTTAAAAATTTTATTAGATAAATACACTTATTTATAACAAAATATAGTAATTAATACTGCTAAACACAGATAGTCTAACTAATTAATTACTATATAAAACCCTCACTAACAGCTACCATACTGATAATAATAATCATCTTCCAATCCAGCAAAAACACACCACCACTCCTCTTCTCACTCTCACTAACCCCACCTATCCTTTCTCTCATTTCTTCTCCTCCAAAACCCTAAACACGAAACCCCAAAAAAAGTAACAAAACCAACCGCTGATCCATTTAGATCTTCTCCTTCACTTTCTTGACAAAAAGATCAAAACTTTCATAGCATTTCAGCAATTTCATGACACAAATCAAGACCCCGGAAAAGAAAGAAACTTTCACTATCACCTCACTTCCAAGAAAATGAAAATGACCATACCAAAGTGGGTTTCGGCTTTCAAGCTCAAATCTTTCACCCAAGTTACCCAACTTACAGTACTGTTTACAGGAGAGAAAAGAGAGAGAAAATGCAGTGAGTGAGGTCAGTGTCTTTTGCCTTATAAGGGGACCCGACAAAGCTGGACCTGAGGACAGTAGAGAGAGAAAGAGAGAGAGCCTTGTAAGAGAAAGAGAGAGTGAGTTAGATCTTGACCGTTAATTTATCCGTACATGGAAGATCTAGGCCATTGATGCTTTTGTGTGAATGATATGACAGCAGGCATGTGCCACCATCCTTAAGTGGTCTTTGACAGAGGGTGCGGATTATTTAAAAAAAAAATTCTTTTTTGAATTCTTTTTAAAATAGAATTAAATATTAAACAATCCAACCTCTAGAGTGATATATGTAGAGAGAGGTGTAGAGTGGGGGAGAGGGACCCATCTCTCGTGCAATAATTCAATTTTTTTTTTACTAGTTTTGGGTCACTTATTTTTACTTTTACAACCTTTTTTACTGTGATGAGAAATGCTAGGCATGGGCGATGTTTAGGGTTCCATCCATCACAATTTTTTTTGCTATGTTTGATGATGCATGGCATAGCATTGCTACGTACAATCTTTTGGACGGTCCAAATTGGTACAATTACGAGTGTGTTTTGTATTTCTACATCTGTGGTCCAACGTGGGATAGTCTATTGTGTAGGAATTTTTAGGGAGGTAATTAGGGTTAGTTTTACCATGCTGTGCTTTTCTATTGTTATAAGGATAGGTATTAAATTCCATCCGAGAAAACTTTGATTTGAAATCTAATTTAAATTATATTTTAATTTAAATAAAAAATAATATTAATATGATTAAACGCGGTTAACTTTTGGGTTAACATGACTAAACTTTACCGGGTTAATATTAATAACTTTTTTTAAAAAAATAACAATAAAAGAAAGAAAAACTTCATTTTAACAAAAAATAATAATAATAATTGGGTGACTCTTTATCTTAGCTATTATATGGGATTATTTTAATTATTTTAACAACTATCTTGAGTATGATTGTATTTGTTATTGTGGTAGCTTTTTATTTTCAAAGTGTTTTTTACATCATATCAATGTTTTTAGGTGATTTTCAATGATGTTGATGTACTAATCTTAAAAATACAAAAAAAATCATTTTGATACATTTTCAATTAAAAAGCAAGTTACGTGAGTGTTTAGGAGTGCAGTAGCTTGTGTTTTTTGGTGTGTTTTCATTTTAAAAAACATTAAATTAATATTTTTTTAGTATTTTTTGATCATTTTAAATTGAAAAAAATCATTTTGATATATTTTTAAGCAAGAGATCTCTTTTAAAAAGTACTCTTTGTTATAATACTAAGCACATACTACATTACAATACCAAGCACACGCTATAGAATAGAAGTAAGGGGATGTGAAATATGAACTTCAAGGCAATAGTATTCTCGTGGAGTTACAACTAGGAATTGAATTAATGAAATAGTTGAATGCTTGATGATGGCATTTTCAAGTATAATTAACAAAAACAAGTAGTAATAGGATGTTGAGGTTTGTTTAAGGGGAAGAAAATAGATAGGGTTGTCTTTTTTTTCTTTAAAAGTTTAATGTAGGGTTTTTGATTAAGGATTTTATCCATCCATTACTATCTATTTTAGTTATTGATTTCAAAATCTAAAATATAACTCAGGTTAAGTTCTTAATTAAATCGAATAAGATATTAACTTAGTAAAATTTGATCGTTGTAATTAAACTTTTAGTGATATAATTAACTTGAACAAATCCAGTTTAAAATTCACGATATCAACATAAAAAAATGATAAAGAAAACAAAACAACACAAAACCCTTTCTTTTAATAAAAATAATTGATTGATAACCCCAATCGTTTGAAATAGTATCCGAGGATTGCAATGAAGGGTAATGGATGATTTTAACCAAAGTTTATGGCATGCAAGATAATGACTATTTTAGCCTCTCCTTTTGTTTTTTTTTACGATGAGAATCCAAACGGTATTATACTTCATGGATGCATAATAGTTACTCAACGCCACTACCTAGTAAAATGTGTTCATAGATATGGTCGGTGATTCATGAAAGTTGATAGAGGGGATATTTGCACAATGTTAGCATGTTTAAAAATATATAGTAAGTGTTTTTAATTTGAAAATATATAAAATAATTTAAAAATATAAAATAATTAAAACACAATTACAAACGTCATCAAGGGAGATTCAAAGGGTGATTGCGCAAGCTGCCCCTCCACACCTTGACCATCTCTAATCGTAGTGGAGGGGAGACTGGGGAGGAGTTGAAGGGGTTAAAGAAAAAAAAAATGAAAAAGCTGCCCTCCATTGGATTGGCTGGGCCCTGAGGGGCCCACTCAAAAAAGGATGGAGGGTACTGTTTGGGTGTAAGAATCTACCTACCTACTTTTACTGATGGTATTATTGTCGTGAAAGCTCTATTTATTTTTATATTTTTTAAAAGATTAAATTATTTTTTTAAAATTAATATTTTTTTTAGTATTTTTAAATATTTTAATATTCTAATTTTAAAAATATTTTTAAAAAATAAAAAAAATATTTTAATATATTTTTAAATAAAAAACATTTTAAAAAACAACCATAACTACATTCTTAACTCTTAAACAGAACAACTCAGTTGAACAAAAAAAAATAGTAACCACAAAAAATAACAGAGGAAGGAACGTCTAGTTTCGCTTCATAATTTTTTTAAAATAATGGTTTTTAGGTAATATTTAACTGTTGTTAAGAGATAGAAGACAGTAAAAAAAATGTTTATCTATACCAATCAAACATATTTATATTTGTTTTTTTATTTGAAACACTAATAAAACTTTAATTTTAGCAGTAAAATTTAGATTTTTAGCTGTTTCAAAACATGGTTGAACAGGTTTTTTAAAATTTTAATTATTTTTACTTAATTTAATTTTTTTAGATTTTTTTATGTGTTGATGTTAAAAATAATTTTTAAAAAATAAAAAAAATATTATTTTAATTCATTTCTAAATAAAAAATATTTTAAAAATAATTATCACTACACTTCTAAACACCCCCTTTAAATAATAAAAAAAAAGGCAATAAGTGATTTTCTATTTTGCACACACAAATGGTATAATCTGATTTTAACATATAAAGTTGATTTATTTGACGGGAAAAAAACATCAAAGGATGATATCAAGCCACGTTTCTCCTAGAAAAAAGGATCCGCAATTCAGATAAGGTAATTTGACTGGCCTTTGGAGTGGGCTTGGCTCACTGTCTAGTGTATTTCGAGTACGCTTTAAACACCCATAAACAAATAATAGCTTCAAAAAAACTGGTGATCCATGCTGCTCCATGATTGAGTTCATCTTTTTTTATTCCCGGCATGAAAAAATTGATAATATGATGAAAATGTTCCTAAAAAGAAAATAAAATCTTAAACTCGATTTATTTACTCGATTAGATTTGATAAACTTATTTAATTTAATAACATGAATAAAAAATATAGCAACAATAAATAAAGTGAAAAAAAAGCTGACGACAATAAAGGATGGAAAAACTTGACCCGAGTCCATTCGGATTAGTATGTTGAATATGTGATTTGATCGTGGCATTGGTAACCCTGTTTTATAAACTTTAATTTATAGAGGTTCAACCCATTTCTGTTTTTATTTGGAAGGAGGTCCTCGTGTTCGGGTTGAAATGCATGGTTTTTATCGTATTTATATCTGAATCAAAGCTTAAAAACCAGGATATTTTCGTAAATGAAATCAATTGAATGTATATAAGAGTGTAGGCTAATTAGATTAATTATAAAATTGTACCAAACCATCATCTAACACTATCATGCATCACGGCATATCACAATGAATGTGTTTTATGAATTTCACCTCAATTTAATTACCGTTGGTAAATGTACTGTATTCGTGATCAATTTTGATGAGTTTTAATTAATTTTAATCGGTTTTTTTACCATTACAAGCAATATAGTACAGAAGAAAGATTTGGATTAAATTTTTCCAGGAGAGAAAGAATACTAATATCAGTCGAATTATAACTCATGAACATTAACAAATGTTAACGACTTGTAAAATCATCTAACATAGACCTTGCTTGATGTGCTCGCAGAAGGGAGCAGAGATGTGGCAATGGCAATCTCCGGCAAGGTTTCGTTACAGGCTTTAGGGCACAATTAGCAGATTGAGCCGTGGTTTCTCGCAGATTGAATTGTTTTTAAATATAAAAAAATATTAAGTGAAATTTGTTTTAAAAATATTTTTAAATTTGATCAAGTGGGTTAATTTTAAAACCTCATGACTCAATTCCTTGTCTAACTTAAATTTTTAATTAAACCATGTGAGAACTAGTTCAACTTAAATCGATCGATTTCATAGGTATAAATACAATCTTGATGATCGATAAAAATATGACTTAATTTTTAAAAAAACTTCAAGATGATATTTTTTAAAACAATATTGAAACAATGACATATTAGATTGACCTCGGCACCCTGGTGACCTGGGTCATGGACTCTATTGGGTTTAATTATTTTTTTATTTA
>Ga0307517_10005645_pt1 | contig 18766 bp, 13 predicted proteins | sample 23_EM_MG_FD_194515 | JGI IMG/M metagenome (GOLD analysis project Ga0307517, IMG submission 194515) | Populus trichocarpa ectomycorrhiza microbial communities from riparian zone in the Pacific Northwest, United States - 23_EM | ecosystem: Host-associated > Plants > Roots > Unclassified | place... | reverse complement strand
TATGGGTTTAATATCATCAATGAAATTTTTCATCGGTTAAACCTTTGATGATAGACCACGTTAGTACATTACTGATGGTTTTACCAATGAAATTTTAACACTATCAAGTGTCAACCATTTAAAAATTCCAAAACTCTCTCAAAAAAACCCAAATTCACCAATGACTTTTTATTTGTTAATATATCAATCGGTGAATATCCAATCCCCTGAATTCTTCCCAAGCTCTCTGTAATTCTCCGATGATTTTTATTGTCCTTTGGTAAAATTATCGGTTAATATTTCTTCTATGTAATTCTTTGATGTTTTTGTTGGCCGTCAGATAATTTTTTCTTCTCTATAATTCTCTGGTGTTTTTGTTGGATGTCGGTGAGTTTTGTTGTTTTTAATATCAACAATGAAATATATTTTGTCTGAGACTCCGTCGTTGAATATCTAATCCCCTTAATTCTTTCTCAAGGTCTCTATAATTCTCTGATGATTTTGTTGTCCGTCGATGATTCTGTCGGTTAAATTATAGAAATTTATTTTCTTATCTACCAGATGCATTCCCTATCAAACCTAATTACCCATCAACAACAGGTTCATTCATAATACATTAAAACCACGATCACAATAATAAACACTTGACAAATGTATAAAGTTGAAATACCTTATACAATGACAATAAATATGTTAATTCCATAATAATGTCTTACATCTAAAATTATTTTAGATCTACTATTTAATTTGAATCCTCATCATCTTCATGTCCATCATCTTCTTTGTCAAACTCAAGTTGTTCAAACCCTTCATCTTCATCATCTTTTATATTATCACCGATACTGATTATATCATTTAACTTGTTAATATCAACATGAACAACTTGGAAATGACTCATAGATTTAGTTTGCACAACGAATAACCAATTAATTATATTACGATCCTTTCTAAATGAAGGAGTGTATATGTAATGCACTTGTTGGTATTGTTTGGAAAATATGAAAACATCAATGATGTTACTAAGTCTATTTCTTTTATTGATTTAAGCCTGTTTGGAAGTGTGGTTGCGGTTGTTTTTCAAAGTGCTTTTTCATGCCGAAATGCATCAAAATGATATTTTTATTTATTTTTTTAAAAATTATTTTTGAGATCAGCGCATCAAAACGATCCAAAATATAAAAAAAAATTATTTTTAGCAAAAAAAAATTAATTTTTTTGGAAACGCGGGTTGGCCCGCGTTTCCAAACGCATCGTTCAACCAAACCATGGTGAGGATCTATCCTAATCCGTCTATCAGTATTATACCAATGACATTTAAATAAAAATATTGTTAGTATGACTGGTCAACAAGAATACGGTGCAACAAATAAACCAAATTGATTGAACTCATCTGTAGACAAACCAAGACGCATATTTCGTGGTTTCATTGAAAATTGAAGATGTACCCTATTAAATTGCTTCCAAGCTTCACCATCAAAAGGGTGCATCATGACTTCATCATTCGCATCATGTGAATAATGTCATGTCATGTGCTCGGATATCTTCAGAGACATAACTAATTTTTGCAACCTATGAGTGATTAGAAAGTATCTTAGATTTTTGTATTCGACAAATGTCATTCCCCTACCCATATTGGGTTTATACTAAACATGCCCACGGGCTTTGCATTTGGTTATTTTTAATTTTTTTATTGTAGTACAACATGTAAAAATTTGGGCACATATCAATTTTTTGGTTCCTTAGCCAGGAGGTTTCATCATGGATTTTGCAGTGTAAAAGTTTTCTTTGAACTTATTTCCTTCATGTAAAATGCTTTTTACCCATTTGATTATGCTATCATAATCGGTCTCATTTATACTATAATCAGACTTGATGGTAAATACTTTTGCAATGGCCAATAATTTATTGTGATTTGTGAATTCATCTCATTATAGTTCATCAGAATTTTTTAAAAGTTTTAAAAAACCTAGTTGCATCTATATTTGATTCTTTATCAACAAGTGAACCTTCGATTGAATAACTATGATTCAATGATATTGTATTCATCAGATTTATGACTATTGCTGATATACAAACAATGTAATCAGATTTACTAGTCTTACAATTACAACACAATTAACATAATAGATCAATCAATTATGTATTTTCTGCATATTGATTTTAAAACCAAGGTCGATGCTATATTATATTAGAAGTATAGTGAGATTTGTTAATATATATCATGCAGGTCTCCACGTATTGAAGCTACAATTATCCCAAGTGAGGATTGGAAACTTGTAAATACTGAAAAATATTATATGGTTATTTATATAATGTTAAGGATGTGTGGAATTAAAAGAAACAAGTAAGTTTCTGGAACCGGCTCCAGAAAACGACACCATGTCTCTCTCTTCTCTCTTGTATTTCTCCAACCAGCTCCCTTTATCTCTAAGAGTAATAGTTTCTGGAAACACTTTAAATATTTGAAGAACCAAAATGAAAATCAAAGCAAATCAATGTTGTTTCACACTTCAAAATAACGTCAATTTGCTCGAATGTTAATAAAATAAATTGTGAAATCAACCTTTATGTTTTAGCCTTGTTAGTTGCATATGCACTGTCACATAAATGTTTTTTACAATGTTATTAAATTTAACTAAGCCCGGCCCGTTGATATAGCCTCTGGACTAGGTGTAGTTTCAAAGCAAATCGAATAAGGATCAGTGAACCTAGCCAAAAAAACCCTTATAAACATCTTGAAAGAGTGGTTTAAAAATTAGGATGGAAATTTTTTGGATCCTGAAATCATTTTTTATGGTATTTTTATCTAAAACAAATCTAATAAATACCCTTAAAATTTTAACAAATCAATTTCTAAACTCTATAAATTAATCTAAAAACACACAAATTTTTTTTTATATTAATCTACTTTTTCTATAAACACCTAAGTAACACTCCTCTCGTCAAGAAAAGCATATTCACACCAAATTCAACCTTTTTTTTTGTTTCTCTCTCCTCACACAATACATGACTAAAACATAAAAATTAAAAAATTAAAGTGTAGGACTAAATAGTTAGAACCTCAATAAATAGGGATAAAAAATAAAAATAAAAACTTTGAGAACTAAAACCTCAAAACCCACGCCTCATGAACAGTTAAAAAAGAAAAAGAAAAAAACGGCTTTTCTGTTTATTTCAATTTCAAATTTGGTTTTTTTAATTTCAATTTGTTATAAATTATAAAATTAAAATCTATTTTGTCAAATCAAACATTAGTTTATTGTCAGAACTTTTTTTATACCATAAAAAGCTCATAGCAATATAATCAAAACAACTTATTAGATGCAAATCCTAGATAACACAGTGTTAAGAAAAATAAATGGAAGGAAAAAAAAAGGACAGCAATTGAATAACGCTTTGTGTAGAAAGCTACAATGTTTTCCCGGTCTCTTTGTAATTATAAGTAGGGGTGTCCAAAATAACCGATTAACCGAGAAAACCGAAGAAAAATTAACCGAAAAAACCAAACCGAAATGAAAAACCTATTAAACTGATTTAAAAAACCATAAATGTTAATAGGTCCGGTTCGGTTTCGGTTTGAGCCAGAAACCAGGCCAAACCAAACCGGACCCATTAAACAATTAAAAAAAAAAGCAGTATAAATAGTTAAGTTAACCTAATCGGCCTCCCTCCCTGACATCTCATTCTCATCTCACAAAGTTGTCTCCTTCCTTCCCACTTCCAACAGAAATTTTTAATCTTCCTCGATAATTAATTCCCAATCTTCCTTTCCCAGAAACCGTCTTCATTTAAGCAACGACAGCAAGGTAAATTCCATCTTCTTTGATTCTTTGTTTCGTGGGTTTGAAAGTCTATTCTAAGTCTATTCCATCTTCATCTTCATCTTTCTCAGAAACCGTCTCCATCTTTCAAGCGTCATCATTTTAACAACGACAGCAAGGTAAATTCCATCTTCATCTTTGATTCTTTGTTTAGTGGGTTTGAAAGTTTATTCTAAGTCTATTCCATCTTTATCTTCATCTTTCCCAGAAACTGTCTCCATCTTTCAAGCTTCAGCATTTAATTCCATCTGTTGACTGTTGAAAGGTAAATTTCTGTTACTTACTTTTTTTATTCCGTATATATTGCTTTAGATTTCAAATAATCTGTTGAGCGTTGATTGTTGCTTTAATTGCTTTAGTCTGGATAACGTGATAAATATCATGGGTTGTTAAGCTTTAGTTGCTTCTGTGACTATAGATTAATGAGCAACAGAAGCGATATAGATTAATTGCTTTAGAAGTTTTGTAATAGCGATATAGATTAATTGCTTTAGAAGTTTTGTAATAGCGATATAGATTAATTGTTGAGAGACTATTAATGGCTAATCCCTATTGCTACCCCTGTGATTTTAAGCTTAAATTCATATCTTGTTCTGTTTTGTTGATGTTTTGTTTAGATAACAGAAGCAATACATGCTTTCCATTTTGTTGACTGTTGCATTTCCTTTTCCATATGTAAATATACGTTTCAATTTCATGCTAAATTATTAGTCTTTTGTTTACTGTTGATAAAAAAAAATATGTATGTATTGGCATATTGCTTCTAATTAATTTGATTGCAAATTTGATAAAATATGTATATATATTATTGCAAAATATAGGCATATTCCGTATGTATTGCAAAATGTATCATAGGCTTTTTTTCTTGCTTTTGCATTAACTAGCAGAATAGTAGGCAAGGCAATCTTAGGCTATTTCTGCATGTATTGCAAATGTATCATAGGTTTTTTTTCTTGCTTTTGCATTAATTGGTAGAATAATAGGCAAGACAATCTTAGGCCATTTCTGTATATATTGCATGTATTGCAAAATGTATCTACATAGCTGAAAATAATTGTTTGATTGATGTTGTTGTTGGTTTCTTAATTTCAGATTGATAATCGGGAAGATCTTACATCAATTGAATCAAATCCTTCAAGTTCGAAACCCAATTCTTTCCCTATTCCAATTCCAGTTTCAATTGCTACTTCTAGTACAAATAGCAACACTGAAAATATGGTGACTATTAAGGTGGTGGGTTATAGTTATGAAGAGTGTAGGAAAGCTCTATGAAAAATGATTATACTTGATGAGCTACCTTTTAACTTTGTTGAAAACCAAGGATTTAAATCATTTTGTCAAGTAATGAAACCTAGATTTGATGTTCCTTCTCGTTTGACGATTTGAAGAGATTGTTTGAAATTTATGTAGTTGAGAAGGAAAAATTAAAGAAAGCTCTTAAGGATCAACGTGTATGTTTAACAACCGATACTTGGACATCAATCCAAAATATTAATTATATGTGTTTGACTGCCCATTGGATTGATGAAGGTTGTAACTTCAATAAAAGAATTCTAAACTTTTGTCAAGTTTCTAATCATAAAGGTAAAACAATTGACCAAGCAATTAAGAGTTGTTTGTTGGAATGGGAAATTGATAACATTTTAACAGTTACAGTAGACAATGCAAGTTCAAATAATTTGACAATAAAATATTTGAAGAGAGTATCAAGTAATTGGGCAACTAATATATTGTCAAATGACTTCATGTATGTTAGATGTTGTGCACATATTGTTAATCTTATTGTATGTGCAGGATTGAAAGATATTGATGATTCAGTTGTTAAGATTAGGAATGCAGTGAGGTTTGTTAGATCTTTTCCTTCTTGACAACTTGTTTTTAACCAATGTGCGGAGAGGTTGAAAATTAGGAGTAAAAAATCTGTTTGCTTGGATGTTGCAACTAGATGGAACTCTACATATATGATGCTAGATGTGGCTGATAAATTTGATGTGGTTTTTATGAGGTTAGAAGAAACCGATCCTAGGTATTTGAGTTACTTTGAGGTTGATTCAAAAGGAAAACAAAAAAAACTTAGGTCCTCCTGCTTTAGAAGATTGGGAAAAGGCTAGATCTTTTGTCAAGTTCTTGAAACTATTTTACACGGTTACATTGAAATTTTATGGCTCATTGTATGTGACATCTAATTCTTTTTTTCAAGAATTGATTTCCATGCACACAAGCATATCTCAACTTTGTAGAAGTGAAGATGTTTATGTAAATAAAATGGGAATATGATGGCAAAGTATAAAAAATATTGGGGGGATCAAGATACACAAAACTTTTTGTTGTATGTGATTGTTGTTTTAGATCCACGTTTCAAATTGAAGTATGTGAGATTTTGTTTTGGAAGATTGTATGATGTTAAAGAGGCTGAAAATTTTACAATTAAGGTTAAAGATACTTTGCTAAGATTGTTTGAGCATTATATGAATGTTGATGAGAATGTTAAGGTTGTTCATAATGTTGGAACTAGTATAAATGAAAATGTTAATGTTGATTTAATGGTAGTAAATGATGATATGTTAGATGACTTAGCTTCTTAATTCAAAAAACATTTAGAGAAAGAAGGCAGTGTCCAAAAAATAAAATGAGGTTAAGAGGTATTTGGGTGATGACTGTGAAGATCCTAATGATTTTAAATTAGATATTTTGGGTTGGTGGGGGTGTAATGCTACAAAATACAAGATTCTTTCTAAGGTGGCACAACACGTGTTAGCCATTCTGGTATCTACATTTGTTTCTGAAGCAGCTTTCAGTACTGGTGGTCGTATTTTATATCCATTTCGAAGCTCTTTATCTCCATCGACAATGCAAGCACTGTTTGTTGTCAAAATTGGTTGAGTTTAGCATCAATTCCAATCAACATAAAAAACTTCATGGATTATATTGAAAATTCTGAGATGATTGAGTCAGGTAATTTCTTTTACAAATTTAAATGTATTATTTTATAATATCATTTATTTACACATGTTTAATCTAACATTTTAATTTATGTTTTTGTAGAATTTGGTGAAAATTTAAAAATCTCAACTGATTGTTTGTAAGTTGTATTGATGATGTTGGTGCAATCCTGGAATATAACTGTTTTGGGTAATTAATTTACTTTGCCTTATTAATTCCTTTTAAAATTTTGCATTGCTAATTTTTTTAATAGTGGAACTATAATATGTTGCTAATTTGCTAGTATTTCTTTATAGTATTATCCTTACTGTATCTTTTGGCTTTTGTTGTTGCTGGAAGTTTTGGATGTTGCTGTAGTGCTGGTGTCGGATTTTTTTCTTCAAATTATGCCGGATGTTTATGATAATTTATTACTGGTTGTTATTTGCTAATGTATCTATTTGCTAATGTAAATTTTTTTTAGTGTGAAAACCTCTTTTAATTTGAGGTGCCCAAATTTAATCATACATTTTGCATTGATTTGAATTTTCATAGCTTATTTCTTTGCATATTAAAGATAGTAAAATAGAACATTTCAAATTTATTGTTACTATAAGCATTTTAAAAAAATTTCAATATTTTAATTTCATTAAAAAGCTTATAACAAAATTAATCAAATTAAAACATTTTAAAGAATTTTGATTAAAAAGCCTATAAATTTGCCATAACAAGAAAATTTAACAACCTAATTTAATCTAAGCTCATTAAAAAAAAGTCAAAAAAACTCATTAATTCAATGATTAGTTTCCCGGTTTTTTAGCTACTACTGAACCGAACTGGTTCGGTTGGAACCGGAATTCGGTTCGGTTTGAATTTTAAAAAATATAAGTTACTTGATTCGGTTAGCTTTTATAGTTCAAACCGAACCATGAATAGGCCTAATTATAAGTGTAACTATTCTAGAATCAATTAGGAAGAAGAAACGAAAAGGGCTGAAAAACCCACCTATCCACATGCTAGCTACCCTACTGCGGCATCATTAATAAATAATAACCTACACACCACGGAGAGCACTATTTTGCAGAAGACATGAAAATGAAGGGGATGTCTTACAGGCTCTCTCTTTTTCGCATCAAACACAGTAAGCCACCACGTCTATCAAATCAGAAGTTGCTCCGACCAGACTAGATTCAAGTTAGAAGAAGCCCAAATTAAGATTCTCACCCAGATCATGAACAAGAATTAATTCCGTAGCCAGCACAAATACGTTGGACTACATTTATCATGTGTCAGAGATGGTTTGTTCAAAACCAAGATTCCAACAAAGCTACCATGGTGACTGGTCATCATTACCTCTTTACCTTCCAATCCAAGAAAGAAATTAATTTCTACAAACAACTCAGCCACCATGTAAAGTTATGGCAAAATTTCTGCAGCAACTACAGAATGAAGCAGAGATTTCACAGGGAATAATTTTAGACCACCATATGGTACTGCCAAAACCAAATTCAACAATAGAAATAAGCAAATTTGCCAAATGGCATCTGACATGTAATTTGTCCTGCCTATACTAATTTAACAAAGGGCCCTTGACTATTCTTGTCTATGAACAACTAACAAGAATAGCCCAAGTCAAAATTTTCAAGTTGTTTATTACATTTAAAAGCATAATCAACTAAACAAAGAAAACAAAGAGATAGGCAGAAAAAAGTAGACAGCACAAGCAAATCATTCGAAGCTTAAACTCTTCTACAGTATCTCTTACCTTTTTACCTGCAACATGAAACAAAGGGAGATTATGATTCCCGCTGCCAGTAGGATGAGGTGAAAAATGATTGAAAAAATGCTCCATTTTCAGCTTCTTGATCATCGTATCTGGGAAGGAGAACAGAGCAACCCTGAAGCATCTGCCCCAACTACTGCAAGATCACAAACAGTACACAGCTGCCCTTCATGGCTTGGTACAAATCGGGAACCACAATACGGGCAAGAGACATCCTTTTGTCCTCGATAAATTGGAACATATGTTGCACCACATACCACAAAAGGATTTCTAAAATCATAGTTCAGCTGAGCAGCATCTGTCATATTCCTCTCTGAAGCTGCCAATACTTGCCTGGCAGACCTTGCCTGGTTCTCGTTCGGGGGATTTGTCTCCAATAGCCGTCTGGCAAAGTTAGCTGCCGTAGCAAGGTTCTTATTCTTGAAGCAGACAGTCATTGCATTTTGAAGCGCAAGCCTCAAGTGAGGAGCTTGCAGGTTGCAGTGTGTGAAGTAGGCAGCAAGCTCTTGTTGGCGTACTGGATTGTCTTTCATCTCCCTCCTCTTGAGCTCCATTTGCAGACCCAAAACATACTCTTTGACTATAATAATCAATTCCTTGACTTCATCAACTTCCCTCCTCGAGTCAACAACTATCAGAGGAATTGTGTGAAGAATGCTAAGAAAGAGTTTAAGTGCCTCGGTAAATTTCCCCGCTGTCGTGGCTTTGTAACCAGCCTTAAGCTTCTCTTCCAATTGAGAGAAGTCGAAAACCAGAGCTGGAGGGGCCCTAACATTGGGGCTAGCAGACTTGTTCCATCCCCGTTCAACAGCCAGTGAAATCACTGGGGTAGATGAAAATGCACGTAAATAGGTATGGCTGCCTGAGTGAAGATCAAGAAACATGGGTTTTAAAGGCACAAAGTTTTTAATTCCAAGTTGCCTGTTGAGTAGTCGCATGGCAGTGTCGAAATTGCCAGCCGCGGCGTGTTCAGCAGCAAGTGAAGATCTCTGAATCCAAATCTGGCTTACAGGCATACCAGGAGTTGGAGCAACAAAAACTGATGAGCGGGCACTCACAGAAGCCCTTGGCGTGTCTGCCTCGGGAGGTAGCTCCAGATCTTCAAGGTCCCATCCTCCCTCCTCCTCTTCATTTTCTTCAGCTGCTTCCCCATCCTCCAAAATTGCGGTGACATCCCCATTTTGTAAACCAACCGCGTCGACCATGTCCAGTTCCTCGCCCCAATCACCATCAGCAGCTTCTTCTTCATCCTCATCAGCACCACCTCTGACCATATTATCCAGCCCACCTTCAAATATACCTTTCATGACTCTCAGAAGAGGCCAATCACCACCACACATAATAGGGGCTGGGGGCATCAGAAGGGATGGTTCTTTACCCTTGGGAAAAGATGGAATATCATCTCCCAACTCAGCTGCTAGACGTTCCACAACATCCTCCAGCCCATGGACCTTAGCTGCGGCATAAGCAAGTGGCAGATGGCCAGCATTCTCCAAGATCTTAACACGTTCTCTGACATCACCCAGGTACAAGGCATTGTGAAACTGACCCATGACATCATTCTTAACTTCAGCAATTCTAAGCATCTTGGACAGCTTTTCTAAATTACCAGTTATGAGATAAAGGAAAGATAACCTCTCAAAATTTTTTGTCCTCTGGTAGGCATATTCAACTATACCTGCATTCCCTTGGCGAAGAGCTTCAACCCCCAACCTATACCAGTGGTCTTTCTCATCAATTTCCTTTGCTGAAGCCACAGCAATCTGAATATTTCCACTCTCTAAAGCCAAATTAAACCTAGTTCTCTCATCTTTCACAAAATGCAGAGCGACTTCTGGGAACCCCTTCTGTTGCAAATAAGCAATCATTGCCTGACCACAAAGCTGTGAGTTCCTTATCATGCTCATAACATGATCATATCTCTTCTTCAGCAGAGACAGTTTAAAGATGTATTCTGTAGCATCAATAACAATAGCCTTATTCTTCCCATCCCGATCTAAGCAAAAGATAGTATTTCCAGAAATCTTAGTGATATATATTGGGACATCAAGGGTTCTAATTATACCACTATCTCCATTAGGCAGGCAGTATTTGATATGATTTAAAGTTGTGTAAATGAAAACACCATTATCATCCCAAGCTCCACTCTTTACACGGATTGTTTCATGGAGGGTGCATTGGTGGACAAGCTTCTTGCTAGCAATGATGATGGCATGTTTGCTTAGCAAGGCAACACTTTCCATGTCATTGGACCAAACAACATACTTGACAAAAGGTGTCTGCAACTCCCCGAGAACAAGCCTCTGCTGGAGATCAAATATGACCACCCTATCCTCTGCCCTGCAAAGCAAGTTACCTGTCCCAGCATAGAATATAGCATCACAACTGATAGGAAGACCACTCTTTTTGACAACTTCATTCTTGAGGTTCTTAACTAGGACTTGATTGCTGCTCTTATCAAGCACAGCAAACCTATTCCGAGCCACAAAGACAGCAGATCCACCAGCACCTCTCTTTGCCTCTGGCACAGCATCACCCCTAGCAATGCTGTCTTTAGGAATGACATATAACTCATAAGATCCTCCATCCACATCCGAGCAGATAAGAACAGCATTTTCTGTAGGACTGTATGAAAGAGTTCTTGGACTTTGATTCAGGCTTGTGGTGCCAGGTCGTCGGATGGGAATTACTTGTGTATCTCTTTGAGTTGAAAACTCAAAAAACCGTAAAAAGCGATCTTTAGTATAGAACAAAGAATCACCACTTAAAGCAAAAGCAGGCCTTTCTCTCTCTAACTTAAAGACAATCATGCCACTGTCATGACCTGCAGCCAGAAGATTCATCTCAGGATGAGATGCAAGGATCCAGAATCGGTCATGTTCTCGACGGAAAGTTTGAACACCAGTTCGTTTAGTTACATCCCAGACACGAATGCTTTTATCCTCTGAATTTGATACAATTATATCCTGCTTGGCATGGAACATAACACATGACACATTGTTCATGTGTCCTCTTAACGTGTCCACTTCCCAGGCCTTTGTGTCTGAAAACAAGACAAACAAAACATCTAATTTCATGAGTTTATCCCAAGCGATGCACAGAAAGAAATAGAAGGTGCTAGGTGGTCACAATTTCAGCTATCAAAATAGAATTTAACTACAAATCCTCTAACCACAGCAAACTGCTTAGTAGATTGATATGGATGTCTAATAAGAATGGAAGAGATATAAATCCTGATGCAAGTAAAAAAGCAGTAATTGATAGTTGATAACTTACCATTCATACGCCACAACTTTACTTGGCGATCATCTGCTCCTGAGACAATCAAAGGTAGTGTTGGGTGGAATGCAGCCCAGTTGACTCCTCTGTCATGGCCCTCCAAAACATACTTAACAACAGCGTCAACACCACCAAAAAGATCAGTGTTCATCTGTGTAAGCCTCATGATGTCATCAGCAGGGGACACCGTCTTTTTTCTCAAAGCACCAATATCCCAAACACGAACAGTCTGATCCAGAGATGCAGAAACAACAAGGTCTTCTTTAGGGTGGAACGAGGCACACATCACATAATGATTGTGTCCTGTCAACACAGAAATGCAAGTACGAGACTGCCAGTTCCAAATGCGGATGGTCTGATCATCACTGGCACTCACGATCCATGGGTATTCATGATGAAACTGCACGGTACGAATGTAATCAAGATGTCCAAGAAGTGTAAACAGACACCTATGCAATTTGTAGTTCCAGACTTTAATCTTGTAATCATCACCTGGTCATCAATTTATAGACATAAGCATCCTTTTCACAGAAGCAAAGGGAAGAACAGCAATGTCTCTCAGTCGTTCTAACACAGGACTAGGCGTTAATCCTACTTGAATCTCTGATGATAGGTTTTAAGCATATGATATCTACCCACTTTCAAATACAATCAACATATATCATTGTGAGGTGGGGGGAAGGGAAGGAAACCTGAATATAAATACCAATGCCCATTTCAGAAGGATGGAAAATCACAACTGTTTTAATCTAAGATACAGCATTATACTCTATCAGTACAGAAAAATTACATCTTTCATCCAATCACAATCCTAAATCCAGTACCTGGATCTTACTTCCACCTTACAGGGGGAGTATAATAATTCCATAAAATCACAAGCAGATCTATCGTAATTTAAAATAAATTAAAAAACAAAACAAACATAATTGAACCAATCATTATGATAATCAATCAAAAACCACCAAGACATTGCATAAAATGAGAGAAAACGAGTTCATTACCTCCAGAGACAAAAAGAGGTTGAGATTTATGGAAATGAACACCACGAACAGGGCCATCATGCTCATCAAAGCGATCGATGAGAGTGCCCATACGATAGTCCCATAGCTGGATCACACCACTGTGGAGACTAGCAAGGATCCATGGTCTCTTACTGTGGAAACTCAGCCCCTTCACTCTATTACTCTTGGTCTCAAACTTGGTCAACATCTTCTTCAAACCACCGAAAAAACTACTACTATACACATCATCAAACCAATCAAATAAGTAACAAGCCAATGTCATCACCACCATACTCACTAAAACAATAAAAAAGGCAAAAAAGGAAAAACCTAATTCCAAAGTATATTTCATCAAACCAAATCAAAACAGATCTAAAGAAGAAATGAGTTTCCAATGGTACGATAGAGAAATTGAGTTAGATCTGATTGCGAAGTGAGAGATCACATTAAGAAATCGAATTCGAATCGAATAAAATAGAGACCTGAATGAATCGTATTAGTAAATGAGATTGAAGGGATATTTACCTTTAGATCTGATCAAGAGAAACGGAATCGCATCTGCAATTTGCAAAATTTAAGTGAGAGTGTAGATTTCTTTTGTTTCACAGGGAGAGGGAGAGGGAGAGGGAGGTAGATCGAGGGAGAGGGTTTCTGTTTTGTCTTGCTTTGTTTTGGAGCTCTCTCTTTATTATTAGAAGGGAATTTTAGATCTGATGAGTCTCGTCGAATAGTTAGTGTGCGTTAAAGAGAAGAAGATATGGAGGGGATTTCCGTAATTTTGAATGGTGGAAATTTGTTGTAATATGATGATGATGTTGTTCAAGGGACTGTTCACCGTCCGATTATACTCTGTTTGCTGTGATTTTTGAGACAAGGAAATGATAGCCGTTTGATTAGAAATTTGTGGGTTCTCTTTTACTTTTTTTTTTAATAAATATAGACCTGTATATTAAGCAAGATTTAAGACAACGTCAATTGGTGGTCTGGTTCTGTTATTCTTTTAGGTAGTGTTATAATAATCGATACACTTTGACTTTTTTTAATAAAAATTGTACATAATAATTATTTTAGGTTTCAAATATTATTATTAATATTAATATTAGTAAATGTTATGCATATAAATAATAATAACCAATAAAGCATACTAAAATCCCATGCAAAATGCATTTAACTAGTGGTCAGCAAAAAAATGATTTTTTGGCAATACGGTAATTTCTTTTTTAAAAAATATTTTTAAGTTATTTTTATATAAAAAATATTAAAATAATATTTTTATATATTTTTAATGTGTTGATCATAAATAAAATTAAAACTTTGTTAGCCTGCCTAGGGCTTAGAGTAATATTATAATTTTCAGCTCGGCTTGTAGGTAAATTCAATGATTTAACTTGAAATCTAACCGAAACGGGTCAGTATTTTTTTAATTAAAATGATATCATTTTATAAATTTTAAAAAAATTAAAAATTATATTACCTTAGGTTTTAGATTAGATCAAGCTCCGAGTTGATTTTATATCTATGTTTAGAGTGAGAGAAAAATAAATTTTATTTTGTTGGAATTTGTTATTAATTACCTAAAGACTCTAAAAAAACTGGGTTTCGTATAATATTTTACTATTTATATCAATAATGAAGCACTTTAATATATTTCTTTAATTGTATTATAACAATTCCATATCATAGTTCGGTCGATTGAGGCACACATGGCAATAGTGCAAGTCACATGATCAAATCTTGTTGGGAGCAGTATTTCCTTCTAGGAGATAATGGGCAGACAATGCATTGTTCGCTTAAAAGGGAAAAAAAAGGGCTTGGAGGAGCGAGCCTTATTTTAATGGACCATGCAAGTGAGGCCACCCAAGTTTGCCAAGCGCATGACCTGCTTTTACCTTTTTGGTTTTTTTTTCAATTTATATTTAATTACTTTAAAATTAATTAATTTAAAATATATTAGATATGTTATTTTATTAAATTCTTAAATTAGTTAAGAATATATTTGAGATATTATTTTATTAATTCTTCTATAATATTAGCAAATGCTTCTCTTCTTTTTTTTTTTACAACACATCATAATCTTTTTTTTATTTCATTGGTTAGGTTTCCGAAAGCTTCTATTTTTTTATTATATAATTAAGTGAAAAATAATATTTTTTAAAAAAATTTAGGTTTATCACCCGAGTCATGGATTTGACAAGTTAATGTAATTTAACCTAAGTCAATTCAAGATGTCGTTATCTCAATGTTAAAAAAAAAAATAGCATCTATGTTGAAATATTTTTTTAGTCAAATCAAGTTTTTACCAGACATTATCAAAGAAATGTCATAATATTTTTTATATGACAATGTCAAATAGTTCCTCATGGTAACATGCGAGTGTTATATTATTTTTATGTTTTTTAGTAAACTTGTGAAACAATTATTAGAAATTTTTTATATAATTTAAATTTCTTTTAGGATAATAATAAGATGTTGTCTAAAAAAATATTTTGGTAAACAAATCTTGAAAAAATATTGAGCATGTTAATTGGATAAAAAAAGTTTTAATTAGAGAGATTACTTTTTATATTTATTTTAAAGCGTTCAATTTTTTTTAAGTATGTGTTCTGATTGCTTTTAAGTTTTAGCAAATGAATGATACAGAAAAAAAAATGAATTTTTTATAAGATTATATATAATAATAAGAAAAGGAAGAATTTTACTAGCAAATTAGCTTGTTTCAATGAAATTTAAATTATTATTATTATTATAAAAGAATTATTTTTATATAATTAAATAAAAATATTGAATGCCTCTTCATTTTTAGATAGCAATAACAATTTTTTTTAATATTTATTTACATTACTAAAATGAAACTTTGTCAAAGCCTTTGATGCATTACTAAAAGTCTAAAAGTTATGGAAGCAAACAAGATAAGGTAACGAGTCTTCTCATTACATAACATTACATATTTAATTACATTATGTTACGCTAAACATTAAATTAATATCTTCTCTCTCTAATTTTTTTTAAATTGTTTTGTTCAACTTTTTTAAAATAGGAGTTATTTTTTAATTATTTTGTATTTTTATAATGTTTCAAAGAGATTATTGTAATTAATTTTTTTATTTTATATAAATAAACTATATATGTATAATGTATTTAAAAATAATAATTTATTCTTGATAAAAAAAATAACCTAGTTTTTTTAGTAGTTTTATTAATAACAAACACCGAAACATCGTCATAAACCTAGTTATTTTGTTAACAATAATATTTGTAATTTGTAATATTAGAAAACTTTTTTTTTTGTAAAGGTGGTGGGCCCAACCACCCTTATATTCGTTGATTTTCATCAGAATTTGCTTCTTTAAACATTACTTTACAGCCTTGGCCTTGCTTCCGGCTATTATATGATTTTGTATTTTGTTTTTTTTACTTCAATGGTTTATATTTTTTTAAACCATTATTTCATAACTCTTATATTTTTAATATATATTCTAAAGATAAATGTAACAATATGATTAATAAGTGAAATAAGTGAGATTGTTTGGATAATTGATAAGTGCAAAAAAACAAAATCATTAATCATCACATTTCTAGTATTGATTAATTTATATATAATAGTAAAATATAAGAAACTTTAATTGCGATAAGTGAATTATTGAATTGAAATATTGAAGTAACACGTGGATAATCATCTAGGTGGTGGTCTAGTGGTAAGAACTTGGGATCAAGAAGTTCGCTTCCTCTGTAGTCTTAGGTTCGAGTCTTGTGGTTGCTCATATGATGGCCACTGAAAGCTTACATGGTCGTTAACTTCAGGGCCCGTGGGATTAGTCGAGGTGCACGCAAGCTGGCCCGGACACCCACGTTAAACTAAAAAAAAAAAAGATGAGCCCGTTTTACATAATGTGTTTACCGGTAAGGGCGAGTCTATTTATGTTTTTATGTCAAGACAAGAGTGCAAAAAGTTTCTATATAATTTCAAATTTATTAAATCATATATTGGCTCACTTTTTCATTTTATTTTACGAGCGTTTGAGATTATTATATTATCATACAATTTTCTAGTAAAAAAGAGTTTATGATTACTATAAAAAATATTAAAAAAGACCTAGACACATGAATTTTTTTTTATCTTTTGATTTTTTTATTTGTTATTTCTTTTTAATTTTAACATTCAACATTGAATTTTATTTATTTATTTATTTTTTTCTTCTCAATTTTTTTCTTCAATATCTGATTGATTTTGAATTACTATTCATATTTTATTTGAGTTTACTTTCTAAAAAGTTATCATGATCTCAAATAAATATCTCAATATTTGATTTATGCTCAGTTTTTTCCTTTTCTTTTGGTTTTATATTTAAATGCACTATAAAAAACTTATTGTTTAATTTTGTCATGTTTCTCCAATAATATTTTAGGTTTTTTAATAGGAATTTTAACACTTTCTTTTTTAATTTTTATGTGCCTAGTATGAAAAAATAATGAATATTTAATTAACATAAAATTTATGTTTTTTAAGAATTTTAATATATGTTTATATAGTTTTATCGAATTTATTAATATTTTTTCTTCTATCATATACAAAATACTAATACTTTGTTTGAATATCTCATTTTAAATTTCATGTCAAGACTATAATGGATTTTTTTATTATAAAATAGTACTTGCAATATGCAAAATATTCTTATATTGTGCCGATCATTGGTTTTGTAAATGTTTTTTTTTTTTCATGTTATTAAATAAAATATAATTTTAAAAAACACAATATCATGTAAGGAGATTTTAAATTTGACCAGCCGGATTGAGTTTCATACAATGCTAAAGAGTTTTTTGTGGTCTAAATACTTTTTATATTTAATTTTTTTTAATATAACTCGCAACAAATGCAGCGTGGAAAGTAACCTAAAAAATACATATAAATTCAACCGTTTCAAAAAAAGGAAATATACTAATTTCCAAAAATTATGTTGTAACCAAATGAAAATATTATAAAGTAAGAGCATTGAAAAACATAAAATAATAAATTAAATTCAACAACCGCAAGAAGAGAAAGAAATATATTAATTGCTAAAAATTGTGTTTTTTTAAAAAAAAAAACATGTGGACTTCTTAATGAATAAGGATATAATGTATATGATGAACATAATAAAATATCAACAAAAAGATGAAAAAATCATAAAAATTTAAAATTTAAATCCAAAAAATAAAAAAATAAATATATTGATGGTCAAAAGATTGATGTTGTATGGTTAATATAATAAAATATCAGAAAACTTTTAACAAATATTATAACTTAGTTCTGACAAATATTATAACGTTTTAGAAAGGATTATTGTTTGTTATGTTTTAAGAAATGATACAATTCTCAAAAACAAATAAAAAACAAATAAACACAAACTACTTGTGCAACAGCACGCCATTGGCTAACGATCTAGGAGAAAAGGAAAATTAAAGATAAATTATATACTCTCGACATAAAGTATTTGTTTTTAACCAAATTCTGTTGATAAAAATATTAACATTTAATTATAAAATCAAATATTACAATTCTAAAAACTATCAATCACCATCGGGTGAACATACTGATTTTATTTTAATTATAAAAAATGAATTAATGCATAACCTAAAGAAGTAACACTTCATGTTTCTAGTGTGTTTTGTATTGCAGTAGCTGTTGTGGTTGTGATTTTAAAAAAGTTGTTTTATAAAAAGTACTTTTAGTTGCGGTTGGTTTGGAAAAATATATGTTTGGTTAAAAACTGTAGTTAAAATTGCGGTTGGTTTGGAAAAATATATGTTTGGTTAAAACTGTGGTTAAAATTGAGGTTGAACAAAAAGTAGTTTAATGTGTTTGGTTAAAAAAATGCTTTTCAAATTGAGGTTATAAAATAATTAAAAAATATTTTTAATTTAAATATTGTAGATTTAACTACTATTATTACATCATAAAATAAATAATATTGATATCAAATATTTTTTATTATTCCATTAAA
>Ga0307517_10005644_pt1 | contig 18766 bp, 21 predicted proteins | sample 23_EM_MG_FD_194515 | JGI IMG/M metagenome (GOLD analysis project Ga0307517, IMG submission 194515) | Populus trichocarpa ectomycorrhiza microbial communities from riparian zone in the Pacific Northwest, United States - 23_EM | ecosystem: Host-associated > Plants > Roots > Unclassified | place... | reverse complement strand
GCGAGCTGACCGGCCACGACGACCGCCAGGACGGTGACCACGGCGGCGGCCCCGGCGCCGCCGAGGTTACGGCCCTTGCCGCCGCCCTTGGGCGGGGGCCCCTCGGAGCCGGAACCGGAACCTGAACCGGAGCCGGAACCCGGTCCGCCCGGGGGCAGCTCGTCGAAGGCCTCGACGAAGTCGCGGCGGGGCGCCGGTATTCGCCCGCCGGGCGTGCGCCGGCGCGGGAACTTCGGCGCGGCCGGGGGTGCGCCGAAGGCCACGCCCGATCTGTCGTCCTCCAGGAGGTCGTCCACGTCCGGGCCGAGCAGCGCGGCGGAACCGCCGGGGCCCGTGCTCCAGGACTCGGCGCCGCCCCAGGCCTCGTGCTCGCGGTGCTCGGGGTGCGAGTAGGCCCACTCCGGGCGCCGTGCGGGCTGCCGGGCGGGGGCCGGGGGCTGCAGCGACCGGCCGGGAGCGCGTCGCCGCCGGCCCGTGCCGGGGGCGGCCGGGGAGGGCGGCGGACCGCCCGGAATGCCTGAGCCGGAACCGAACCCGGAACCTGAGCCCCCGGCCATACCGTCGCTGCGGCCCTCACGGCCGCCGGATGCGCTGTGCCTGCCCATGGGCTACTTCGGGCCCCCGTCCGTATAGGCCGTGCCGTCATACGCCGTGTCGTCCAGCAGCTCGCGTACCGCCCGCGCCACCAGACCGGGGTGCTCCATCATCGCCACATGCCCGCTGTCCGTCAGCGCCAGCAGCCGCGAGTCCCGGAACGCCCGGCTCGCCCGCGTCGCCATCCGGAAGGACACCAGCCGGTCCCGGCGGCCGTACACCAGCAGAGTGGGGGCCAGCACCCGCTCGGCCTGCCGCCACAGCGACTGCTGGCCGCCCAGGGTGTACGCGTCCACGACCCCGCGCGTCGAGCGCGAGAGCGCGTCCCAGAAGTACGGCAGCGCCAGCCGGCGCTCGTACTCCCCCGCGTGCTCGGCGAAGTCCGCCTCGCTGACCTCGTCCGGCTGCCCGTAGCAGAGCGCCACCAGTTCACGGGTCCGCCGCTGCGCGTCCCAGTCCCGGGTGGCCCTGGCGACCAGCGCCGGGATGCCGGGCAGCCCGAACAGGCCGGTCGGCAGGGCGCTGCGCTGCGGCGGGATCTCGGGGAGCGCGGGAGAGACGAGCGTCAGGGTGCGTACGAGATCGGGCCGGGCCGCCGCGATCTTGGTGGCCACCGCCCCGCCGAGTGAGTTGCCGAACAGGTGCACCGGGCCCCGCCCGTCCGCCTCCAGCAGCCGCAGCACCGCCCGCGCGTGCCCGGAGACCGAGTAGTCGCCGTCGTCCGGCGGCGGGGAGTAGCCGAAGCCCGGCAGGTCCACGGCCTCGCAGGCCAGCCGGTCGTCGAGGAGTCGCATGAGCGCCGACCAGTTGGTCGAGGAGCCGCCCAGGCCGTGCACGAAGACCGCCGGGTCACCGCCCGTGCCGGTCCGTGAACGCACGGTCAGCGTCAGGCCCGGGAGCGTCACCTCGCGCACCGTTTCGCCGTCGCCCGCTCTCGCCCCGGAGGGGGGCACGGGCGCGGTGGTGAGAACGGCCGCTTCGGGGGACTCCGTCGAGGACATGGAGGCATATTACGAGACGATCACGCGTCCGCTTGTGTGTTCGCCGCCACTCGCATCGCAAAGCGTTGGTTGCCACTCTGCGCGCCAGGGCACTCTCTCCTACGCTCGCAGGTAGGGGAAGGCGACGTGCACAGAGAGCTCAGAGAGGACGAGCCGTGTCCGACGACATCGAGACATTCGAGAACGCCTTTGACAGTGATGACACAGAGGACGACGCCGAGCTCGACCTGGAGGCCCCCGAGGCCGACGCCGCCGACCAGCACATCGAACTGCTCCAGCACCGCGACGTTCCCATCACCGAACGCCCCGACGACGCGGACCCGGCGGACGCCGCCGACCAGCGCCGCGTCGTGGAGCTGGACGAGGACGACTACCGCTGAGGAGGCCGTGCGGATTCCCAGCCAGTGAGAATGTGCGTTCGCACGGCGCACGGCCCCGCTACTGAAAAGTACGATGGCCACCGCAGCGCACTCGCAGTGCACTGGAACGAACCACATGGGAGGCGGCGTGACAGCCATCGAGCACACTGAGGCGCGCCCTCGCGGGACCCGCCTGCCGCGCCGGGCCCGCAGGAACCAGCTGCTCGGGGCAGCCCAGGAGGTCTTCGTGGCCCAGGGCTACCACGCGGCCGCCATGGACGACATCGCCGAGCGCGCGGGCGTCAGCAAGCCCGTGCTCTACCAGCACTTCCCCGGCAAGCTCGACCTCTACCTCGCGCTCCTGGACCAGCACTGCGAGGCCCTGTACGACGCGGTGCGCGAGGCGCTGGCCTCCACCACCGACAACAAGCAGCGCGTCTACGCGACCATGGACGCCTACTTCGCCTACGTCGAGGACGAGGGCGGCGCCTTCCGGCTGGTCTTCGAGTCCGACCTCACCAACGAGCCCGCCGTACGCGACCGGGTCGACAAGGTCTCGCTCCAGTGCGCCGAGGCCATCTGCCAGATCATCGCCGAGGACACCGGGCTCTCCCGCGACCAGGCCATGCTGCTGGCCGTCGGCCTCGGCGGGGTCTCCCAGGTCGTCGCCCGCTACTGGCTGGCCACCAGCAGCCCCGTCCCGCGCGACCAGGCCGTCCAGCTGCTGACCTCGCTCGCGTGGCGCGGCATCGCGGGATTCCCGCTGCACGGGTCCGAGCACTGACCCGGGCCTGGCCCGGGCACCAATCTGTTCGCTGTGGGCGTTGCGGCCTGCGGATCACGAAAGCGTCCACGCGGCTAATGTGAGCTGCGTACACCGCCAGACCATCGGAGGGACAAAAGCCGTGGAGGTCAAGATCGGCGTGCAGCACGCGCCGCGCGAGATCAACATCGAGAGCGTGCAGTCGGCCGAGGAAGTCGAGAAGGCCGTCGCCGACGCCCTTTCCGGCGCCGCCAAGCTGCTGAGCCTGACGGACGAGCACGGCCGGAAGGTGCTCGTGCCCGCCGACCGGCTGGCGTATGTCGAGATCGGCGAGCCGGCCGCGCGCCGGGTCGGCTTCGGCGCCTCGCTCTAGCTTCGGCGAACGATGCGGCGGGTCGCCCATTGGGGCGGCCCGCCGTTTCGTTTCCCCTCCGCCCGGGGTATGAGCGTCAACGTCCGAACAATCCCCGGGGAGGGCCACGATGATGTGGGAAGCGCTCGCGTTCGCAGCCCTTGGGCTGGCCGCCGCCTATGCCGCGGTACGGCTGCTCGCCGCCAGGCTGCCCGCACCGACCCTCGTCCTGGCCACCGGCCCGGTGGCCGCGCTGATCGGCGGCTTCCTGGCCCGCGCGATCCTCGGCGGCGGACACGTTCTGCTCACCCTGGTCGTGGCCGCCGCCGTCGCCGTCGCGCTGCTCTCCCTGCTCATCCGCCCGGCGGACCACCGCGGCCCCCGCTCGTCATCGCCCCGGCCCGCTTAACGGCTGACGCCGTGACTGCATTGGATTCGCCTGGTCCGTCCGGTGGCCGCTGCCGTCCGGCCGGTTACGCCGCCAGGCCCAGCGCGGCCATCCGCTTGGTGTGGGCCTCCGTGATGCGCGTGAACATGCGGCCGACCTCGGCGAGGTCGAAGCCGTCGGCGACGCCGCCCACGAGCATCGTGGAGAGCGCGTCGCGGTCGGCGACGACCCGCTGGGCCTGGGAGAGGGCCTCGCCCATGAGGCGGCGGGCCCACAGGGCGAGCCGGCCGCCGACGCGGGGCTCGGCCTCGATCGCGGCGCGGACCTTCTCGATGGCGAAGGACGCGTGGCCGGTGTCGTCGAGGACGGACAGGACGAGCCCCCGCGTATCGGAGTCGAGGCGGGCCGCGACCTCGCGGTAGAAGTCGGAGGCGATCGAGTCGCCGACGTAGGCCTTGACCAGGCCCTCCAGCCAGTCCGAGGGCGCGGTCTGCCGGTGGAACTCGTCCAGCGCGGCCGCAAAGGGCTGCATCGCGGCGGTCGGCTCCGCCTCGATCGCGGTGAGGCGGTCCCGCAGCTGCTCGAAGTGGTGGAACTCCGCGGAGGCCATCGCCGCGAGCTCCGCCTTGTCCGACAGGGTCGGCGCGAGCTTGGCGTCCTCCGCGAGCCGCTCGAAGGCGGCCAGCTCGCCGTACGCGAGCGCGCCCAGCAGGTCCACCACCGCCGCGCGGTACTGCGGCTCCGCGGAGGCAGCCGCCCAGTTCTTGGCGGCGATCGTCGTTTCGGTCTCGTCAGGCGTCTCGTCAGGCGTCTGGTCAGGCGTCTCCATGCTGGGCACAATAGCCCGCCCGGGCTGGGCGGCAACCACCCCGTCGGCCGCCGATCGCACGGCCCGGCTCGCGTGCCGTCTCGCATGCCGGGAAAATCCATCCGCCGCAGCTGCGTGATTCCGGGGTACAGTGATATGAGCCCGCCGGTTTCACACAGGCGGGTGACGCATTAAACGCACGAAATGCACGCATTGCAATTGGATGCCCGGTCGGTGGCCCGATCGGCTCCACGACCACCCTCCTCACATGGGGAGGGGCCCACTCGCGACACGTGCGAGGGCAGCGGTCCCGCGCTTTCTCAGCCACTCACGGCTGTGTACCAACACCCCGCGCGGTCAGTGACGTACGTATTGGTTACGCCTTACCTCGTCGCTCGACCCCCCTCACCGCTCAGTGCCGCGTCTCACAGAAGAGGCAAGCATCCTGACCACCACCACGACTTTCCGCAGTCTCGGAATTCTCCCCGAGACCGCCGAGGCCCTTGAGGCTGTCGGCATCGTCACCCCGTTCCCGATCCAGGAGATGACGCTCCCGGTGGCCCTCGCGGGCAACGACGTCATCGGCCAGGCCAAGACCGGCACCGGCAAGACGCTGGGCTTCGGCCTCCCGCTCCTGGAGCGCGTCACCGTCCCCATCGACGTCGAGGCCGGCCGCGCCAAGCCCGAGGCCCTCGTCAACGGTCCCCAGGCCCTCGTGGTCGTCCCCACCCGCGAGCTGTGCCAGCAGGTCACCAACGACCTGCTGACCGCCGGCAAGGTCCGCAACGTACGCGTCCTCGCGATCTACGGCGGCCGGGCCTACGAGCCCCAGGTCGAAGCCCTGAAGAAGGGCGTCGAGATCGTCGTCGGCACCCCGGGACGGCTGCTCGACCTCGCCGGGCAGAAGAAGCTCAACCTCGGCAACGTCCGCGCGCTCGTCCTCGACGAGGCCGACGAGATGCTCGACCTCGGCTTCCTGCCGGACGTCGAGAAGATCATGGACATGCTGCCGGCCAAGCGCCAGACGATGCTCTTCTCGGCCACGATGCCGGGCGCCGTCATCGGCCTCGCCCGCCGCTACATGTCGCAGCCCACGCACATCAGCGCCACCTCGCCCGACGACGCGGGCGCCACTGTCGCCAACATCACCCAGCACGTCTTCCGCGCCCACAACATGGACAAGCCCGAGCTCGTCTCGCGCATCCTCCAGGCCGACGGCCGTGGCCTCGTCATGGTCTTCTGCCGCACCAAGCGCACCGCCGCCGATGTCGCCGAGCAGCTGGAGAAGCGCGGCTTCGCCTCCGGCGCGGTCCACGGCGACCTCGGGCAGGGCGCCCGCGAGCAGGCGCTGCGCGCCTTCCGCAACGGCAAGGTCGACGTCCTGGTCTGCACGGATGTCGCCGCGCGCGGCATCGATGTGGAAGGCGTCACCCACGTCATCAACTACCAGACGCCGGAGGACGAGAAGACCTACCTCCACCGCGTCGGCCGCACCGGCCGCGCGGGCGCGTCCGGTATCGCCATCACGCTGGTCGACTGGGACGACATCCCGCGCTGGAAGCTCATCAACAAGGCGCTGGACCTTCCCTTCGACGAGCCCGAGGAGACCTACTCGACCTCGGAGCACCTCTACGAGCTGCTCGGCATCCCGGCCGGCACGAAGGGCGTCCTCCCGCGTGCGGAGCGCACCCGCGCAGGCCTCGGCGCGGAGGAGGTCGAGGACCTCGGCGAGACCGGTGGCCGTGGCGCCCGAGGCGGTCGCAAGCCCGCCGTCGCCGCCGCTTCCGCCCCCGTCACGGAGGAAGAGCGCCCCGCCCGTCCCCCGCGCCAGCGCCGCCGCACCCGCAACGGCCAGACGCTCGACGCGGCCGAGGTGACCCCCGCCCCGGCCGAGGTCGCTCCCGCCGCCGAGGACGACGCCAAGCCCGCCCCCCGGCGCCGCCGCCGCACCCGCGCGACCGCGACCGTGGTCGTCGAGGCTCCGGCAGCCGAAGCCCCGGTCGTGTCTGCCGACACCGACGCCGACGCCGAGGCCAAGCCCGCCCGCCGTCGCCGTCGCACCCGCGTGACCGCCACCTCCGGCGACAACAGCTGACAGCTGGTCCCAGCGATGGGCCCGTACCCCGGCAGCATCGGGGTACGGGCCCATTGCCATGAGTGCAGGCCGTGACGGGCCTTACGCTGGTGGGGTCCCTGATCCCCTCCCGAGGAGAGCTGTGCCCACCGCGCAGGCGCGCAGCGCCAAGAACAGAGCCGCCGCCCCGGCGGCAGCCGCCGCCGCGTCCGCCCCGCTGGACTTCACGCTGCTGGCGATCGCGATCACCGGCGTCTCCCTCTCCGCCCCGCTGATCGCGTCGACCGCCGCCCCCGCCCTGGCCATCGCCTTCTGGCGCAACGCCATGGCCGTGGGCGCGCTGAGCCCCTTCGCCCTCCTCCGGCGCCACAACCGCGGCGAGCTGCGCCGCATGGGCCGCCGCTCGCTGCTGCTGTCGGTGACCGCGGGCGTCGTGCTCGCCCTGCACTTCGGGCTGTGGCTGCCGAGCCTGTCCATGACCTCGGTGGCCTCGTCGACCGCCCTGTGCACGACCACCCCGATCTGGACGACGATCTTCCTCCGGCTGCGCGGCCACCGCCCGCCCGCCATGGTCTGGGCGGGCACCGTACTGGCCGTCGTCGGGGTCGTGATCCTCACCGGCGTCGACATGGGCCTGTCCCCCCGCGCCCTCGCCGGCGACGCGCTCGCGCTGGGTGGCGGCATCGCCGCGGCGGCATACGTCCTGCTGGGCGCCGAGGTCCGACGGACCGTCAGCACGACGGCGTACACCTACGTCTGCTACTCCACGACCGCCGTCGTCCTGCTGGCCGCCTGCCTCGCCTCGGGCTCCGCCCTCGGCGGCTACGACGCCACGACCTGGGCCAAGCTCCTCGCCCTCACCGTGGCCGCCCAACTGCTCGGCCACAGCCTCCTCAACCGCGTCGTCCGCGGCCTCGGCCCCTCCACCACCTCGACCGCCATCCTCCTGGAAACCCCCGGCGCCGCCCTCATCGCAGCCCTCTGGCTCGGCCAAACCCCGCCAGTGGCGGCCTACCCGGCCCTCGCCGTGATCCTGGCCGGACTGGCACTGGTCGTCCTGGCCGACCGCAAGAGGCCCTGAGGGAGCCTTAAATCCAGCCGTTGCGGCGGAAGCCGCGGTGGATGGCGAAGCAGACGAGGACCATGCCGACGAGGACGGTCGGGTAGCCGAAGCGCCAGTGGAGTTCGGGCATGTGGTCGAAGTTCATGCCGTAGACGCCGGTGATCATGGTGGGGACGGCGAAGATGGCGGCCCAGGCGGTGATCTTGCGCATGTCCTCGTTCTGGACGACCGTGGCCTGGGCGAGGTTGGCCTGGAGGATGGAGTTGAGGAGGTCGTCGAAGCCGACGACCTGCTCGTGGACGCGGGCGACGTGGTCGGCGACGTCGCGGAAGTACTTCTGGATCTCGGGGTCGACGACCCGCATGGGGCGCTCGCTGAGCAGCTGCATGGGCCGCAGCAGCGGGGAGACCGCGCGCTTGAACTCCAGGACCTCGCGCTTGAGTTGGTAGATACGGCCGGCGTCGCCGCCGCTTCGGCCGGAGCGGCCCTGACCACGGCCCTGCGCGGCGGAGAAGACGTCGATCTCGACCTCGTCGATGTCGTCCTGGAGGGCGTCGGTGACAGCGAGGTAGTCGTCGACGACCTGGTCGGCGATGGCGTGCAGAACGGCGGAGGGGCCCTTGGCGAGCAGCTCGGGGTTGTCCTCCAGGCGGTGGCGCAGGGCGCGCAGCGAGCCGTGGCCGCCGTGGCGGACGGTGATGACGAAGCGCCGGCCGGTGAAGACCATGACCTCGCCGGTCTCGACGACCTCGCTCGTGGCGGTGAGTTCGGCGTGCTCGACGTAGCGGATGGTCTTGAAGACGGTGAAGAGGCTGTCGTCGTACCGCTCCAGCTTGGGCCGCTGGTGGGCCTGGACGGCGTCCTCGACGGCCAGCGGGTGCAGGCCGAAGACCTCGGCGATACCGGAGAACTCCTGCTCGGACGGCTCGTGGAGGCCGATCCACACGAAGCCCTCGCCCGCCGCGCGCACCTTGTCCAGCGCTTCGCGCGGGCTGACGTGGTCGCTGGCGCGGCGCCCGTCGCGGTAGACGGCGCAGTCGACGACCGAGCTGGGGACGGGCGTACGGGCGGAGTTCGGGCCGTAGTCGCAGGACACATGGCTCTTGCGCAGCGTGGGGCGGACAACTGCACGAAGGTCGCGGATCATCGACATGGCAAGCTCCTTCACGGACTGGCCGACGGCGTAACAACAGAACGCCGTCCTGAAATGCTGATCAACAGAGCGGGGTGATCACAGCGCAGTTCAGGGAGCTCTTCCGGTGCTGCTGAAGCTTCGGATACGCGTACGCGGAAAACCCAGGGAAACCGTGTTTCACGGCAGGACGGCCGGGAAGGGAATGCTGGGGATCAGTACGCGAGAAGCCGGGTGGCGGAAGAGCTGCCCGTACTGCGCGGTCGACTAGGATCCATTTGCAGCCCCCACCTCCTCCGGCCGGTCCCCGCTTGGGGAAGATGTAGCGGCTCCCGCCCGGATCGCGTACAGAACACGATCTCTCATTGAGCGTAGCCAGCAGCTCACCTTACCAGGGGACCCAGGTGTGACGCCGCGTAACCTAGGCGCTTTGCCTGTTCGATACGCGCTCTATGCTCGCCCCATGGCCGACGTACTGGAGCTGGTGGAAGCGCGCCTGCGCATGACGCTCGGGGAACCGGACGCGCGGGCGGCGGTGACGTTCCTCGGCACCGAGCGCATCGAGGTGCTCCGCTTCGGCGACGGTGACCTGGTGCGTTACGTGACGCTGGGCATGTCCCGCGCCCCGATGAACGACCCCTTGGCGGCGGTCGCGGACCCCCTGCGCGGGCCGCGCGCGGAGCTCGTGCTCTCGCTGCGCGCAGGACGCGCGGACACCGACAAGGTGCTGCGCCCCCTCGCCGTACTGGCGGCCTCCCCTCAGGTGGAGGGTGTGGTCCCGGCCCCCGGGAACTCACTCGACGTAGGCGAACCGCTCTGGCCGGGTGCACCGTTCGCGGCGGTGCTGGTGGCGGAGCCGGGCGGGCTGGTGGCGGATCTGGACCTGGACGAGCCCCTGGACCCGGTGCGGTTCTTCCCGCTGCTCCCGATGACGCACACGGAGGCGGCGTGGAAGCGGGTGCACGGCGCGGGCGCGCTGCAGGAGCGCTGGCTGCGGCACGGCACGGATCTGCGGGACCCGGCGCGTGGGGCCGTAAGCCTGGCGTGACGCGCCGATCCGCGCCGGACGGGTGATCGTCCTTGACGCGGGCACGCCTCGGGAGGACTGTTGGGCGGTATGAGGGGCGAACCCAGTTGCCCGAAGTGCGGTGGCCGGGTGCGAGCGCCCGGCCTCTTCTCCGATTCCTGGCAATGCGACGAGCACGGCGCCGTACATCCGCTGCAGCCCGTCGTCCCACCGAGCGTCGAGGCGCTGAGCGTGGTCGTGAACCGCGCCCATGTGCCGGTCTGGATGCCGTGGCCGTTGCCGGTCGGCTGGCTGTTCACCGGTGTGGCGTCCGCAGGGGACGACCGCAGCGGCGGGCGGGCGACGGCCGTGGCCTGCTCGGGACCGGGGCCGCTCGGCGGGGTCGGTGAGATGGTGCTCGTGGCCGAGGAGCTGGGAGTCGGTCTCGGCTCGTACTTCGCCGGCATTCCCGGACCCGATCCGGGCCCGCAGATGTGCGTCGGCAAGCCGCCGGCCGCCAAGGTGATCGCGGCCGGACGGCCCACGCCGCTGTGGCACGTGACCGGTGTCCCGCCGGACCGCGCGGTCTTCGCCGGCGAGTCGTTCGGGCTGTGGCTGTGGGCCGTCGTCTGGCCCGAGGAGTCGGGCCTGCTGATGTACGACGAGCTGATACTGACCGACCTGCGGGACGCGGGGGCGGAGGTCGACCTCGTGCCGTGCGGTGCGCTGTCGCCCCGGCTGATCAGCTCCTGAGCCCGATCAACTCCTGAGCCCCTCGATTTCCAAGGCTTCCAAGGCCGTTATCCTACTAATCGCAACCCCGCTTCTATTGCCGACCGCCTTGGAGTCCAAGCCGTGCGCATCGACCTGCACACCCACTCCACGGCCTCGGACGGTACCGACACCCCGGCGGAGCTGATCCGCAACGCGGCCGCCGCCGGGCTCGACGTCGTAGCCCTCACCGACCACGACACGGTCGGCGGCCACGCCGAGGCCGAGAAAGCGCTGCGCGAGCTCGACGGCCCGCGCCCGCTGACCCTGGTCACCGGCGCCGAGCTGTCCTGCCGCGTCGGCGGCATCAGCCTGCACATGCTCGCGTACCTCTTCGACCCGCAGGAGCCCGAGCTGCACCGCGAGCGCGAGCTCGTACGCGACGACCGCACGCCCCGCGCGCAGGCCATGGTCGCCAAGCTCATCGAGGCCGGCGTCCCCGTCACCTGGGAGCGCGTCGCCGAGATCGCCGGCGACGGCGCCGTCGGACGCCCCCATGTCGCCCAGGTGCTGATCGAGGCCGGTCTCGTCGGCAGCATCTCCGAGGCCTTCACCCCGGAGTGGATCGGCCCGGGCGGACGCGCGTACGTCGAGAAGCACGAGCTCGACCCCTTCGAGGCCGTCCGCCTGGTCAAGAACGCCGGCGGTGTGACGGTCTTCGCGCACCCCGCCGCCGTCAAGCGCGGTGCGTGCGTGCCCGACTCCGTCATCTTCGACCTCGCGGCCGCCGGCCTGGACGGCATCGAGGTCGACCACATGGACCACGACGAGCCCACACGGACGCGGCTGCGCGGCATCGCGGCCGAGCTGGGGCTGCTCGCGACGGGGTCCAGCGACTACCACGGCACGCGCAAGACGATCGGGCTCGGCGACCATGTCACCGACCCGGCGGTGTACGAGGAGATCGTGCGGCGCGCCACGGGTGCGGCTCCCCTGCGGAGCGCCTGAACCTCATGGACCTCTTCGACATAACCCTCTTCGGCTCCGTCTTCGTCACGCTCTTCGTGATCATGGACCCGCCCGGCATCACGCCGATCTTCCTCGCCCTCACCTCCGGCCGGGCCACCCGCACGCAGCGCCGGATGGCCTGGCAGGCCGCCTCCGTAGCGCTCGGGGTGATCTCCGTCTTCGGCGTCTGCGGGCAGCAGATCCTGGACTACCTGCATGTGTCCGTACCGGCCCTGATGGTGGCCGGAGGCCTCCTGCTGCTGCTCATCGCGCTGGATCTGCTGACCGGCAAGATGGACGAGCCCAGGCAGACCAAGGAAGTGAACGTCGCGCTGGTGCCGCTGGGGATGCCGCTGATCGCCGGGCCGGGGGCGATCGTGACCGTGATCCTCGCGGTCCAGAAGGCGGACACCGCGGGTCAGCAGGCCTCGGTCTGGGCGGCGATCGTGGCGATCCACGTGGTGCTGTGGCTGACGATGCGCTACTCGCTGCTGATCATCCGGCTGATCAAGGAGGGCGGCGTGGTCCTGGTGACCCGGCTGTCCGGCATGCTGCTCTCCGCGATCGCGGTGCAGCAGATCGCCAACGGCATCTTCGGCTTCATCAGGGGCGAGGGCTGACGCACGCGAAAGGGCCCCGTACGTCCTCGTACGGGGCCCTGCTGCGTAAAGCTGAAGTCGTTCCCGTGCCCCTACTGAGCAGGGCGGATGTAGAGGCGCTGGCCGGTCTCGGCAGCCTTCTGAACGATCTTCTTGACGGAGGCGGCGTCAACGACCGTGCTGTCGACGGCGGTGCCGTCCTGGTCGTTGAGGCGCATGATCTCGAAGCGCATGGGCTTCTCCCTTCGTCCGGGCACTCCTCCATTGGAGCGGTGGGCTGCGTCACAGCCATTACTTGTCCGTTAAGTCTGGATTGCCAGGGACCAAGGTCCCGGCTTCCATGACTGCACAACCAATCATCCCAGGAAAACATTCCGTACGCTAACGAAAACTTTTCCGAGCCTAACTACCTGTCGGCGGCGCCTCCGGTTGTGCGCAGCCGCCGGACCGCCCGACAATGTGATCCCTATGAACGACGACGCTGTCCTGGCCGCCATCGAGCGGACCAACGAGCTGCTGCAACGCGTACTCGCCGAGGTCGCCACCACCCCCGCCACGCACGCGGTCTTCGTCGACGCCGGTTACGTCTACGCCGCCGCCGGCCGGCTCGTCGCGGGGACCGAGGACCGGCGGGCCTTCGAGCTGGACGCCGAGGCGATCATCGAGGCCTTCATCGACAAGGCACGGGCCCTCTTCCCGGACAGCCGGCTGCTGCGCGTGTACTGGTACGACGGCGCCCGGCGCCGTATCCACACCCCCGAGCAGGAACGGATCGCCGAGCTGCCCGACGTCAAGGTGCGGCTGGGCAATCTCAACGCCAGCCGGCAGCAGAAGGGCGTGGACTCCCTCATCCGCTCCGACCTGGAGAACCTCGCCCGGCACCGCGCCATCAGCGACGCCGTCCTCATCGGCGGCGACGAGGACCTGGTCTCGGCGGTAGAGGCCGCCCAGGGCTACGGCGCCCGCGTCCACCTCTGGGGCATCGAGGCCGACACCGGCCGCAACCAGGCCGACCCGCTGCTGTGGGAGGTCGACAGCCAGCGCACGTTCGACCTCGACTTCTGCAAGCCGTACATCACCCGGCGGGCCGCCCCGGTCTACGGCGCGGGCGCCGACCCGTCGGCCGGGCCGGGGATCGTCCCGACCCGCGAGGACGTCCACTTCGTCGGCGCCCGGGTGGCCGCGCAGTGGCTCGCCACCCGCGGCCGGGAGACCCTGGCCGAGCTGCTGCCCGGACACCCGTACCTGCCGCCCGCGTACGACCAGGAGCTGCTGGTGGAGGCCGAGGGGATGCTCAACATCTCCCTGCGCGGCCACGCGGACCTGCGGCGCGTGCTCCGCGACGGCTTCTGGGAGCACTTGCAGGCCCAGCTTTAGCGCTCCGCTCGATTCCCAGTGCCCGGCCTGCGGGCCGTGGGTGGCTGGTCGCGCAGTTCCCCGCGCCCCTTACGGGGCCCTAGCACTGCCCCCAGAAGGCGCTCAGCGCTTCCGCCGTCGCCGCGGGCCGCTCCGTGTTCGGGGAGTGCTCCGCGCCCTCGATGACGGCCCGGGTGGCGTCCAGGCGCTTGGCCATGTCGTCGAGCCAGGCCGGCGGCCAGGCGTGGTCGACGGCGCCGGAGATGACCAGCTTGGGCAGCGGCACGGCGGCCAGCTCCGCGACCCGGTCGGGCTCGGAGACGAGCTGCCGTCCGGTGACGACGAGCTGCTCGGGGACGTTGCCGAGCCAGCGGCGGTGCATGAACTCGTCGACGGCGTCCGTGGACGCCTCCGTGGCCGGTGCGCCCGCGTCCTCGACGTCCATCGCGCGCATGGCCTGCCACACGGTCTCCATGTCCAGGCCGCCCGCGAGCGCGTCGATCAGCAGCTGCGTACGCGACTGCTGATCCGCCTCGATCGCCGCCGGCCCCGAGCTCATGACCGTCAGCGACGCCCACCCCTCCGCGCCGCCGTCCAGCACCGCCCTGCGCACCACCAGGCCGCCCATGGAATGCCCCAGCAGATGCACGGGGCCCGCGTCGCGCAGCGCATGCGCCTGCGCGATGACGTCCGCCGCCAGTTCGGCCTGCGCGTACACGGCTTCGTCGCGCGGGCCGCCCGTCTCGTGCTGCCCGCGCCCGTCCACCGCGACCGTACGGAATCCGGCCGCCGCCAGCGGTTCCAGCAGCGCGATGAAGTCCTCCTTGCTGCCGGTGAACCCGGGGATCAGCAGCGCCGTCCCTCGGGTCGCCGTCCCGTCGGGAGGCGTGGTGTCCAGCACCGCGAACGGCCCGCGGGCCGTCTGAAGGCGGTAGGCGCGGGTGTGCTCGGACAGCGTGAGGAAAGGCGGCCTGCTCATGGCCCGAGGCTAACGGTCTCCGGTTACGGCACCGGATACGGGGCCCGAGCCGCAGTCGATCGGCTGGGCAATATGGTGGGGGCATGACGGAGACGGTGCCCCTTGGGCAGGCCCTCCTCGACCAGGCGCTGGTCGAGGAAGCCGCGAAGAAGTCCGGGCTCGTATGGGTCGCCGGGGGCGATTCCGCGGCGCCGCAGGCACTGTGGCACGCCTGGGTCGACGGCGCCGTCTGCGTCGTCGGCGGCGACAGCGAGCAGCCCCTGCCCGGACTGGCCGACGGCGGCTCCGCCACGGTGACCGTCCGCAGCAAGGACAAGGGCGGCCGGCTGGTCTCCTTCCCCGCCCGGGTCGTCGAGCTCGAAGCCCGCGGCGAGGCCTGGACCGCCGCCGTCAACGAGCTCAAGGGCAAGCGCCTCAACGCGCCCGACGGCGAGGCCATGACCGAGCGCTGGGCCCGCCAGTGCCGCGTCCTGCGGCTGGAGCCGTCCGGCGAGCCGGGCGAGCGGCCCGGCACGATGCCGGGCGACAGCGGCGCGGCGGCGCCGGTGGTGACGGATGCGACCACAAGGCTGCCGATCCCCGCGGGGCTGCCGAAGCTTCTTTTCCGGCGGAAGCGGCGGTGACAGCGCGGGGCCGTGGTGGGTTGCTCGCGCCGTTCCCCGCGCCCCTTGTCAGCCTGCGTTCGTCACCGACTTGCCGTAGTCCACGACGTGGTCCGCGTCGGGCGCGCGCAGGGTGAAGTCCTTGCCCCAGTCGGCCAGGGTCAGGGTGCCCGCGCCGCCGGCGCGCTCGTAGCGCAGGGGGTACGGGGTGCCCTCCAGGGAGACGTCGAGGGTGCCGCCGTTGCCGCCGTCGCCGGTGACGGCGATCGTTCGGGTGCCGTCGACGGAGCGGTGGTCGCCGACGGCGAGGGTGCCGTCGAGGACGAAGAGGCCGTCGAGGAGGACCTCTTTGTCGGTGAAGCCGGTGAACTGGCGGTAGGCGGGGTCGCCGGTGGGCACCTTGACGTACTTGTTCTTGAGCTTGGCGCCGACCTCGTCGCCGTAGAAGTCGGCGCCGGCCTTGAGGTAGAGGTCGTCGCCGACCCGCAGGAGCTCGAAGGTGCTGCCCTTGGCGGTGACTTCGCCGAGGCCGCCGTTGCCGCGCAGGCGCATGTCGAGGCGGTAGGTCCTGCCGTTGCTGGAGACGGTGCCGGACATCCGTACGGTGTCGGCGGTGCCGGCGGCGGCCCGGGCGCGCTTCTCGATGGTTCTGGGCGAGAGCTTGGCGACGCCGTTGGTCCCGGCGTCCGGGTCACCCGCGCACCCGGCGCAGACCGCCCCGAGGATGAGTAACAGGGCTGACCGGCGGCCGGGAAACACAGATGATCATCCTCCTGGGAAGGCTAAGCGGAGCCGAAGCTACCGCAGCGGACGGTCGTGCCGCGACCCCGCCGCGAGCCCGCCGGGAGCAGTCCGGCGCGCAGCCGAAGATCGGCACGGGCTAGCCTGAGGAGGCATCCGCGACGGAGAAGGAGGAACCGCATGCCCACCGGTACCTCCCGGGTCTTCGTCTCACATCTCGCCGGCGTACCCGTGTTCGACCCGAACGGTGATCAGGTCGGCCGGGTCCGGGATCTGGTGGTGATGCTGCGGGTCGCCGGGCGGCCGCCGCGGGTCCTCGGGCTCGTCGTGGAGGTGGTGAGCCGGCGCCGGATCTTCCTGCCGATCACGCGCGTCACGGGCGTCGAATCGGGCCAGGTGATCACCACCGGCGTCGTCAACATGCAGCGCTTCGAGCAGCGGCCGACCGAGACCCTCGTGCTCGGCGAGCTGCTGGACCGGCGGGTCCGGCTCACCGACGGCGGCGAGGAGGTGACCGTGCTGGACGTCTCGATGGTGCGGCTGCCGGCCCGCCGCGACTGGGAGATCGACAAGGTCTTCGTACAGCGTGGCAAGGGCGGGGCGCTACGGCGGCGCGGCGAGACACTGACGGTGGAGTGGTCGGCGGTCACCGGCTTCTCGCTCGACGAGCAGGGCCAGGGCACGCGGGCGCTGCTCGCGGCCTACGAGCAGCTGCGCCCGGCCGACCTGGCGAACGTGATGCACCACCTCGCGCCCAAGCGCCGCGCGGAGGTCGCGGCGGCGCTGGACGACAACCGGCTGGCGGATGTGATGGAGGAGCTGCCGGAGGACGACCAGATCGAGATCCTCGGCAAACTCAAGGAGGAGCGCGCCGCCGACGTCCTGGAGGCGATGGACCCGGACGACGCGGCCGACCTGCTCTCCGAGCTCCCGGAGGCCGAGCAGGAGCGACTCATCGGCCTCATGCAGCCGCACGACGCCGCCGACATGCGGCGGCTGCTGTCGTACGAGGAGCGGACCGCCGGCGGTCTGATGACCACCGACCCCGTCGTGCTGCGCCCCGACGCCACCGTCGCCGACGCCCTCGCGCGCGTCCGCAACCCGGACCTGTCCCCCGCGCTCGCCGCGCAGGTCTACGTCTGCCGGCCCCCGGACGAGACCCCGACCGGCAAGTACCTGGGCACCGTGCACTTCCAACGGCTGCTGCGCGACCCGCCGTTCACCCTCGTCGGCTCGATCGTCGACAGCGACCTGCGGCCGCTCGCGCCGGACGCCTCGCTGCCGGACGTCACCAGCTACCTGGCGGTCTACAACATGATCGCCGCCCCCGTCGTGGACGACCATGGCTCGCTGCTCGGCGCCGTCACCGTCGACGACGTACTGGACCACCTGCTCCCCGACGACTGGCGGGAGGCCGACTATGGCCGATGACCGCCCCCGCGTCCGGCTGGACCAGCCCCGGTCCCGGCGGCGCAGCCCGCTGCCCGCGTACGACCCGGAGGCCTTCGGGCGGCTGTCGGAGAAGATCGCCCGCTTCCTGGGCACCATGCGCTTCATCGCCTGGATGACGGCCGTCATCATCGCGTGGGTGCTGTGGAACATCTTCGCTCCCGGCGATCTGCGCTGGGACCCCTACCCGTTCATCTTCCTGACGCTGATGCTGTCTCTCCAGGCCTCCTACGCCGCTCCGCTGATCCTGCTCGCCCAGAACCGCCAGGACGACCGCGACCGGGTCAACCTGGAGCAGGACCGCAAGCAGAACGAGCGCAGCATCGCCGACACCGAGTTCCTGACCCGCGAGGTCGCCGCCCTGCGGATGGGGCTCGGCGAGGTCGCGACCCGGGACTGGATGCGCTCGGAACTGCAGGATCTGCTCAAGGAACTGGAGGAGCGCCGGGACGGCGTGACCTAGGCGACGACCGGGCCTGCCCGCGCGCGCCGTACCATCGACGGTATGGCTACCGACACGTACGAATCCCCCACCACCGACGCGGTGCGCGCCGCGCTGGCGACGGTGAACGACCCGGAGATCCACAAGCCGATCACCGACCTCGGCATGGTGAAATCGGTCGACATCGCGGATGGCGGGGCCGTGACCGTGTCGGTCTATCTGACCGTGTCGGGCTGTCCGTTGCGCGAGACGATCACCCGTGACGTCACGACGGCCGTCTCCAAAGTGCCTGGCGTGACCGGTGTCACCGTCGACCTCGACGTGATGAGCGACGAGCAGCGCCGCGAGCTGGCCTCCTCGCTGCGCGGCGGCCAGGCCGAGCGCGAGATCCCCTTCGCCCAGCCCGGCTCGCTGACCCGGGTCTACGCGGTCGCCTCCGGCAAGGGCGGCGTCGGCAAGTCCTCGGTGACCGTCAACCTCGCCGCGGCGATGGCGGCGGACGGGCTGAAGGTCGGCGTCGTCGACGCGGACATCTACGGGCACAGCGTGCCGCGCATGCTCGGTGTCGAGGGGCGCCCCACCCAGGTCGAGAACATGATCATGCCGCCCTCCGCGAACGGCGTGAAGGTCATCTCCATCGGCATGTTCACCCCCGGCAACGCGCCGGTGGTCTGGCGCGGCCCCATGCTCCACCGGGCCCTCCAGCAGTTCCTCGGCGACGTGTACTGGGGCGACCTCGACGTCCTCCTGCTCGACCTCCCGCCGGGGACGGGCGACATCGCGATCTCCGTCGCGCAGCTCGTCCCGAACGCGGAGATCCTCGTGGTCACCACCCCGCAGCAGGCGGCGGCCGAGGTCGCCGAGCGGGCCGGGTCGATCGCCGTCCAGACCCACCAGAAGATCGTCGGCGTCGTCGAGAACATGTCCGGCATGCCGTGCCCGCACTGCGAGGAGATCATCGACGTCTTCGGCAGCGGGGGCGGCCAGCGCGTCGCCGAGGGCCTGACGAAGACCACCGGCGCCACGGTGCCGGTTCTCGGGCAGATCCCGATCGACGTGCGGCTGCGCGAAGGCGGCGACGACGGCCGCCCGGTCGTTCTCACCGACCCCGAGTCCCCGGCGGGTTCCGCGCTGCGGTCGATCGCCGGCAAGCTCGGCGGCCGCGCCCGCGGTCTGGCGGGGATGTCGCTGGGCATCACGCCGCGCAACAAGTTCTGACGCTCCGGGGCGCTGGGGCCTGTCCGGCGGGCAGGCCCTAGTCGCGCGCGTACGCCGTGATGTCCACGACCGCCGCCAGCCCCAGCCCGTACGCGGACATGCCGCGCCCGTAGGCGCCGAG
>Ga0307517_10005642_pt1 | contig 18768 bp, 14 predicted proteins | sample 23_EM_MG_FD_194515 | JGI IMG/M metagenome (GOLD analysis project Ga0307517, IMG submission 194515) | Populus trichocarpa ectomycorrhiza microbial communities from riparian zone in the Pacific Northwest, United States - 23_EM | ecosystem: Host-associated > Plants > Roots > Unclassified | place... | reverse complement strand
AAAGATTTATGGTGGATACTTAGGCACCTAGAGATGAGGAAGGGCATAGTAAGCCTCTAATCTTAAATGAAATTGTATGATCATTTCTGTAAACTCCCGGATAGAAATATTAAAAAAAAAAAAAAACAACAACAACAACATCAAAATTAATAATATGATGGATGGAACAAAATTTAAAATAAAGTCTTTTGTGATTGGAGGGACTTAAAAGTTAATAAAAAAATGAATCATAGGACAAAGGGGGGGCCAAAATGAGATTATAAAAAGATGTGGGGTTAAAGTAAAATAAGGAAGAATTATATGTATTAAAGTCTTCTTAATGTGATTTTGGTGAAGTGCCTTGCTTTAATCATTTTAATCCAAATTTTTTTTTTCAAGACTTTAAAACAAATCCCAAATTGATTTTTATGGGTTATTATTAACCCTAACAAATTAATTTCCATGAGTTATGTGAGTTGAGGGTTGGATAACATTTTTAAAGCATCATTCATTTCTAATTATAAGAAAATATCAAAGTTTTGTCATTTTATTTTTAACACAGAAGAAAGGGTTAAGTGAGATGTTTTCAATATGATAGTCTCATAATATGTGTATGATAAATGCCTTCAATTTATTGCTAATCCTACAGTTCTACTAGTTATTCTTAGCCTTTCATTTGTCAAATTACCTGTTTAATCATTAGTTTTGTATTTCCGCTTAATATTTTTAGTTATGAATTTCCCATTCTAAATGCTCTTCATAAAATCATGTTTAAGGAAAGTGCAACTTTAAAACATCGAGCTTCAGTATGGAAAGTAAGTGATAAAAATGCAGGTACATACTCTCTGTCTCCTCTTCCTTTCTTCTCAGTGGTATTTTAAAGTAATGTTGTGTTTGTTTTACACAACTTTGATCTAGCTTCTTTCTTTTAGGTTATAATACAAGCTATTCGTATTCAAATATAATAGAGGATGAAAGAAACAAGATCATGCATTCTTAGTCTTGATAAAATCACGATTAAGAATGCGAGGTGAATTTACCATTATTGTTGTTGATTTACTAATTTATTATTTTTGATTGATTCTATTTATACACTCTATCTCTCTATATGCGCTAGTAGAAAACTTATATTTGGTATTAGTTTGTCCAAGAAAATTAATTTTTTATTGGATGTATAATAATAAGTTTATGATTTTATGACATGCTAAATATATAAGGTCATGTTCAGCTTTAATAAAAGCTCTTATATGCTGTTAATTTGATCATTCCTAACAAAGTTTGGGAATCACTGAGTTTTATGTTCTTATGGCTTTGAAAATCACAAATGAGGAGAAGATTCCTAAAGTAACGATGTCGTGCTTATGATTAAGCAACATAATTTGTTGTTGACAATTTGTGCTCCATGATTTTAAGTGGATGAGTTGCAAAAGATGAAGCCAAATGGATTTGCATGAGAAAAGAATATAAGTTATAAAAAAGAATGAACAAAAGCTAGAATGAATAAAGTATAAGAAATGAAGTGTAGTGAAATTGAAAAGGAATATGTAAAAAAGAAAGGTCTTAAATTATTTGTAAAGATATATGAGAGACCAAGTAAAATGAGAAAGTCTTTTTAAAGAATTTCTAATAATGAGAAAGTTATGTATTTTTCCATCGTAAACATATGCTACACACACACACACTCAATAAAGGTATCAATTACTATATATATTTTAAAAAATTAGGTATAATAAATTAATTTAATCATAACAACTAAGTCTTTAAAACTTATTAATTGCTAAAAACAACTATCATTAATTATGATTTTAAATCAAGATCCTAACAGAACCCAATCAAGTCAATGACCTGAGTCTTGAATTTTTCTTACTTATTTAAAAACTATAAAGTCACATGAGCATCTTTTTTATGTTAGAAAAAATTTGGCTCGGTATGTGATATAGTGTCACACTTGACATCGTGACGAATTAAAGTCGTCTTTCCTAGGAAGAGGAAAGGTTGTTTGTGTTTAGAGTGGGGGAAGTTCTCATGTTAAAAAGAAATCACCACCTAATATTATACTCACCAGGTAAGGGACTAGTTATGCTAAATGGAAGATACTATCATCCTAAAACATCTTACATGAGATAAGCTGCATTGCTACTCTTGTCTTATATTCTTAACAATATGTTATGCTTAATGTATCAGTATTCTATATAACTGGGTGATAATGAGTCTACTACTATGAGTTAAACTTTGGATGAATATGTGGGCTCAAGCTTAACCATTATAAGGCATGATTCATCTTTTCCACCCCAACTTATTATACTTTGATACTAATCAATGAATTGACATGTTTATAGCTGGTGAATCTTCATCATTACCTATGATCAATAGTTTATCAAGTCATGTCAATGAAAAATCAATGAGGTTATGTTAGGCTCATTGAACCCAACCCAAATTCTAGAAAGGGTCCATGAATAATACCTTATTAAGATTCATTTAAAATATAGTATCCACGATTCACTCACAATATTTACTGAATGAATGAATATTGTATGCCTCAATCCTACCCAAGTAGTGACCATAATGAGTTCATTTACTTGGAATAAGATCTAGTGATATAAGGGTCCCTTGTGGATTAAGTCTTGACAATAACCCTTTAAGGTTCATTTTCCATATGGTATGCTATTTATCAATCACCTCTTTTCATTTCAATTTTAGTTGGTTACCCTTTATTAATGTTTGTATACACTAGTGCTATGATTTATGTATGTACATTCACTGTAAGTGAATAAATTTTTGGATTCTTATTAACATGCGGGAAATTATTAAAGAGGCTAATACACTAAATTTATTTGGTGAATATTGGACTTAGATATTTCTATGACTTATTTTCATTTAAAATCAAAAGAACAGGCTACTCTTTTTAATATTCAAAGTAATGGTCTTTTTAATATTCAAAGTAATGGTCCATGTTAATTCCATTTACCCTGAATATCAAGAGGGAATAGCAAGATAAGATTTGTGAGAATAAAAAGGGTGGGTTTTTTAAAGATTGAAATGTCGGCACAATAAACCTTTTAACGTGAACTGAACCTTTAATAGGTTTTATAAATATGTTATAAAACTCAAGCAAATATACGTAGGAATGAGCATTGATTTTGTATCATTTGAAACAAAAGACCATCTCTATACATATTGTTGAATAGATCATTGTTCATACATAAAGAAATACATGTTGCAATGCTAAGGATAATGATGAAATGATCAAGAATATGAGAGAAAACAAGATGCAAAATTAAAAGTGCATTCAATACAAATATCAATTCAATAAGCATTGCTTAATCCTAAAATATAATCATAAACACATCAAAATAAAAAATAAAACAAGATGCAAGATTAAAGGACTAGGCCAATATCATTCTAACACAAATATCAATCCCATAAAACTATTTAATATCAAAATTCTCGTCACAAAACACATCAAAATCATTAATAAAGCAAGATAATTATTCATTGGATATTTAGGTTTCGAAATAAACCTTTTAGAAGTGGAAGAGAAGTATCAAAGGGGGCTGTAATAGTGGAGAAGAAGCCAACAACATGCATTGCGGACACAAGATTTCCAAGGCAAGAAGAGTCCTCGATTTAAACAGGACTGCAGGTGAAGACAACTTTTTATTATGAAAATGGAGATTTTATTAAAAACAAGAAAATAGAAGATAGAAAAGGATGAACATCAGAGCAGCTAGTAGGAAAAGGGCTAAAGAAATTGCATGTGAACACTGTTGAAACATCAAAATCGACAATTATAGTTTATTTTATGACCTGGGTGATTTCCTGAAGGGTGGATAGTTTGAGTATAATTTCTTCTCTTTATTTTTGGCAGGTGTGAAGTAGTTTAGCTCCACCATCAGCTGATTATAGTGATACCTGGAAACAATGCAAACAAAATCATGCACGATGTAATTCATCATAGATCCAATTTTTGCAAGGTAATTTATTTTGCTTGGTCTTTGAATCTCTGGATCAATATTCATTTTGAATTAGAACATATGATTCATATATATAGTGGTCTGTCCTTTCTCTGTTATGGAACAGACTTCAAGAATCAAATGCTGGATGCCATAAAAGTTTCCTCAATATCCCATCAAAATGGTTTGTTCATAAATTCTTGTTTTGCTCATTGTCAATCTGAGAAACAAGAAACATGGTTCGCTGATAATTCCTCCCGTACAGGGATGATAGAATAGATATTCATATGTGATCTATTTGTCCCTTGTTCTTTTCAAAGAATAGGATGAATTATTTGGCATCAAAAGTAACGCTAGAATCTTAGAAAGTTTTGATGCACACACAAGATGCTTGTGTGCGTCCATGTACAGAACTTCAAAACTTGCACTAATTAAATTTCCACCGTGCAGATGATTGCACAATATGTTAGAGACTGGTATTTTGAACGAGAAGTTGCTAAAACTGTTGGCTGTCTATACCTTTTTGACAACACCTGCCATAATCTCGAATCCTTGTGAGTGATAACCTATCTGTTGGCTCTCATGGCTTCCTCTTCTTTCATTCCCTGATTATCTCATGTAAAACTTGGCACATTTGTTTGTGGTGATGGTTATGGCATCACTTGGCTAAGTGAAGGCCGTGAATAACATCATTCTCTCTTTATCTGTTTGCTGTCCCAGTAGAACATAAAAGTACTCTAGGCTTAAAATTGAAATGAATAATTATTCTTTTTCCTACCAGTGTACCCAGCAATTACATACCAAGAATTGCAGGAAATTCAATCCAATCACAGATTTAAATTTTGTTCATTATATGAGGAAATGTTTTTTTTGTCAGAATTACGAGTCTACGTTGTTTACATATATTTTGGCTTGAGATCATTGAATTTGAATTAAGATGGGTAAAATAACGACACTGTTGTTGCCAAGAACACGTTAAATAATTTGTTTTGCCTTGGTTGTCACCATGTATCCCACAGGTGATGTGCTTCGAGTCATGTGAATGGTAATAGCAATTTTATATCACCGTACAGTTTCTTCTCTTTCTGTATAATTCGTGCACCATTTTTGCGGAGTTTCAACTGTCAAAAACTAAAATTAGCATCTCCCTCTGTAGTGGTGTGGTTTCAAACATAACATTCTCCCAGTCTACAAGGTTAAATTTTACCCCCATTAAACCTGCTTATCGTATTCTTGGTGTCGTTATGTTCTATAAGCACCATGGGTTTAAGTTTAACCGGTGACAACTATTTTCCAAGGACATATCAATGAAGAAAAAGGGGAGATATGTTTGCTGATAGCTATGCGAATCCCTTGGCTCTAGATTAAGGGCGTTGGACCTAAAATGCTGAAGGTTTTTATCAATGCCTTGTAAAAAAATACAATGGTTGTTTCTGTTCTGAAAAAGAACAGAGGGCACACACCTAGCATAAAAAAGCTACCAATCCTGAAGAATCAAACTATCTTCTCTTTGTAAGCAAATAACAAGTAAAACAGGCTCCACCAATATCACCACGCAAGGCTCTAGATAGCCTTATACATTTGTTTTTCCTTTTTAGATATACAATGTAACATAATCTCAATCTCAATGCTGTTCCCACCCAAATCAATTAATTGTTACAGCATAATCAAGAGGATAAGGAATGAAAGCACACGTGGATACTAAAGAATATGCGGGAGAAAAACATAGGAAATAAAAAGAAGAAGAAGAATAAGCTGGAGTCATATCACTTAGAATAATAGTTGGATAACTAACCAACTATCATGTGATTGTGTTAGTTAGTAGTTAGAACTGTTAACAGTTAAGAGTTCGTTAGAATGATAGTTGTTTTTTGAAGGGAATCTCATTGTATATAGTGCAGGCAATTGTAACGTGATACTTAAGAAATAACACCAGAAAGTTCTACTATGTGCAAGTTCAATATCTCCCTTTTTTCTTCTATTTTCCTCTCTCAATTTCTCAAAATCTTCTCTTGTTAATTCATGAGCTAACAATTGGGTATCAGAGCTGCCAAAGATCCACCCTCAATCTTGATTAAACACTCAATCATTAACCATGGTAGAAAACAATAAGGTTAGAGCCTTGGAAGAACAAAGAAAGAAATTGGAAGAGCAAGTACAGTGAATACACGAGGAATTGCAGAACATGCATGATGAATTCATGCAAAAGGAAGAACATGGTAAAAAACAACAGGAGGAACAACATAGAAATAATGATCAATTCAATGCATGGTTGGATTCGATCCTGGCAACATTACAGACCATTGTTAACAATCAAGAAGATGAGAAGTTTAATGGCAGGAACAGTCCAGTATCTGATGGAATTCTTCCAAATCCAAGGAGTAACATAAGAATGGAAGAGATGGATTCTTATGAAGGAAACAAGATGGGATATAATATGGCTCTTCCTAGAATGGAGTTAACGTCATTTCATGGAGAAAACTTTAGAGGTTGGTTGAGGAGATGTAGGAAGTTTTTTAAGTTGCACCTCACTCTAGTTTTCCAATAGGTTGAGATTGCGTGCGTCCATATACTTGGAAGGGAGGGCATTTGTTTGGTTTGACAACTTTGTTTTAAGTAGTAGAGATGTAGGCAGATGGGATGAGTTCAAGAAACGAATTTGTATAAGGTTTGGAAATAGAGAAGATGTGGTAGAAGAATTCAATAAATTGACCCCAGAAAGAGGAATACATAGAGAAGTTTGAAGAACTCAAATCTCTTATGACTATTTTGAACCCTATTTTGCTAGAATTATACTATATATCTAGTTTAATAAGTAGTTTCAATGAAGATTTTAAACCAATATTGAAGATCTTAAAACTAATCACCTTGACGCAGGCTTTTGAACAAGCCAATGATAGGAGGAATCAAGTTTAGCTACGCTTAAAAGAGTAGATAGGTTAGCATATCAATTGCTTCTATTGGTATAAGTACATAGATAGGAAATCAACCTTCAAAACCTTATAATCCACTTAGAAGTGACACATCTCAAAGCCTAAAACAACATTCTAAGACATTTTATGAGCAAAGAAGACGACTGAGGCAACACTATAAATATGGAGAAAATACAATCCAAGCCATCGGTGCAATAAAAAAGGAATATATATGATTGAAAGCAATGAAGAAGATGGGGAGGAGTTTGTGGAAGCCGAGGAAGGGGGTAATAATAGAGTTAATGTAGAGAAAGAAAATGCAATTGAAGAGTATGGTTTTTTTTGCAGAAAGCTATGCCCATCATACAATAAGAATCAAATAAAGCTATTAAGGAAGAGAATTGGTGATCTTGATTGACAATGGAAAAACCTATAATTTTATAGATGAGGTAATCATTATATACAAATCAAAGTTGTGGTTAGGAAAACTATTGTATTGGCTGTGATTGTGGCCAATGATAGTGTTATGAAGTGCAATACTTATTGTCCAAAGTTCACATAGTTCATGCAAAGGCATAAGTTCTTTACTGATTTGAGATTGTTAAAGTTAGGAAAATATGACATGGTTTTGGGTGTGGATTGGTTGAGAAGGCACTTCTGTTTTATTTGACTTTATTAAGATGAAAATCTCATTTAAGAAAGATGATAGAATAATAGAGCTTAAAGAAATAGTTGATAAGGCTACATTGCATTTAATTACAGCTAAAAAGGTTCATAAGGATTTAAAGGAAGATATTTTTGGTTTTTTTGGGACAATTATTTTCTATCACTACTGCTGAGGAGATTACTTCAAATACTAAGAATACAAAGGTTAAAGCATTTTTGGAAGAGTTTAAGATTGTATTTGGAGAACTAATGTATTTACCACCAATAAGGAAGTTAGATAATATAATTCCTCTTATACGTGGTGCAAAACCTACTAAAATCAGACCTTATAGGAGTTCCTTCATTCTCAAAGAAGAGATTGAGAAGTTGGTGAAGGATATGCTATCTAATGGAGTCATTAGGTAGAGTTGAAACCCTTTTGCATCGCCAGCTCTTTTAGTTAAAAAATGACAGTACATGAAATTTTTGTGTGGACTATAGATAGTAGGGGTGAGCAAAAAAACCGATAAACCAAAAAAACCAGAAAAAAATAAAATAAAAAAGACCGAATTAACCGATTAAAAAATCATAAAAAAGTTCCGATTCGGTTTCCAAAGTTTGAAACCGATTGAACCGAACCGAACCAAACTAGTTCAACCAGGCCACCATTTAAAAAAAAAGCAAGTATAAATAGAAAGTTTTCTAACCCTAAACCTACATTCAGCCACCCCCTTTCCCTTTGCTCTCTGGCTCTTTGCATCTCCCTTTACTCTCTGCATCTCCCCCTCATCTCTCCTCTTTTATTTTTCTTCATGCTCAGCTCTACGATTGTTACTTATTAGTTGTTAAGCTCCTGCTCCATGCTCATTTGCTTAAGCTCCATGCTCCTTCAGCCGCCCCCTTTTCCTATTCTCTGTCTCTCATCTCTCAAATGATTTGAGTCAAATTTGTCTTATTCTCTTCCATGCTCTCTGTCTTTGTCTCTCATCTCTTAGATCTACATGTTCTTGGCCCAAATGTTGTGGCTTTGTGGTGCTTGACAATTTTAGTAGGTTCATCTCTCAGATCATGCTTCTGTTTAATTCTTTCCCTGCGGCGATGTTTGGTAATTGCTTTTGAAAATGCTTCTGGTTGAATCCAGTAATCATGGACTCGATCTGATCTTTGGTGACCTCAATATGATGAGATTTGGGTGCATGCATGATGTTGGGAATTGGTTTCTATTTGTTTGCAATTGGTAGGCCTTGTAACATTCCCTAGAGAAGGAGTGGATTGAATCTGAAATTAGCTTAAGCATCATAATTTCGGTTTGAACCGGTTTGAAAGGGAAAAAAACCGAATCGAATCGAAATTAATTGGTTTGAACCGGTTTTCTGTTCGGTTCGGTTCAAAAAATAAAAAAAATATTCGGTTTGGTTGTTTATTTTGGTCCAAAACCGGACCGAACCGAACCGAAAATGCTCAGCCCTAATAGATAGTTAAATAACTTTATTATCAAGAATAAATTCTCAATTCCTCTCACAAATGAGTTAATGGATGAACTAAATGAATTTAAGTTCTTTTCAAAACCGAATTGAAGGTTAGGTTATCATCAAGTGAGGATAAATGTGGAAGATAAGGAGAAGACTTCCTTCAGAACACCATGGGCATTACGAATTCAAGGTAATGCCATTTGACTTGACTAATGCTTTTACTACATTTCAACCTTTAATGAATAGTGTGTTAGAGCCTTAAAAAAGTTTGTGTTAGTTTTTTTATGACATATTGATATATAGTTATTCTATGGAGTTGCATATCAACCCCTTTAGAACTAAGTCAGTGACATTAAGAAGTAACCAATTACATATTAAGTAGTCCAAGTGATCACTCTTTAAAGAAAAGGTACAATATCTATGTCATATTATCTCTTCTAAAGGGGTGAGAATTGACCTTAAAAAGATTGAAGACATGAGATCCAAGTTTGTTCCATATCTATCAAAGAATTAAAAGGATTCCTTTAATAAATAGGTTATTAAAGAAAATTCATTAGAGAGTATGGTATCATCAATAATCCACTCACTGAATTATTTAAAAAGAACAACTTCAAATGGAATAAAAAAGCACAAGATTGATTAACTTAAAAATGAATTGTGTGAAGCTCTAATGTTAGCTTTACCTGGTTATCACAAGGTTTTTATGCTTGAAATTGATGTTTGTGTTATGAAATTAAGAGTTGTGTTTAATAAAGAGGAAATGCCTTTAAGTTTTATTAGTAAAGTCTTAAGTCCTTAGCATATAGGGTTATCCATATATGAAAAACAATTCATGACCATTCTAATGATAATTGATATGCGGAGACACTATTTAGAACATGATTAGTTCATCATAAATACTAATAATGAAAGTCTAAAATACCTATTGGAACGGAGGATACGCATACCCTTACAAAGAAAAGGCTTAATTAAGTTTTTGTTTTAAGATATGTTATATGGTATAAGAGAGGAAAAGAGAATCTAGCTGCAGATGCCTTATCAAGGAATGATGATTTGCTTAATAGTTTAATTACCGGTAAGGAGTCAAGACATGAAGAGCACAATAACATTTATACTATGACAACAATTGTACCATTATGGTATGAAGAAATTAACAAGTCATATGAATTGGATCCTAAGCTAAACAATATGGTAACTAAGAGATTATTGAATATGAATAGTTGGCTAGAATTTACTTTGTCAAATGGAGTGTCGAGGTATAAGAACATGACTTTTATTGGCAACAATGAAACGTTGAGGAATAGATTCGTAAATGTTGCTCATGAATATTATATACGAGGTTATGTTGGAGTTTAAAATTCCTACAAGAGGCTGAATGTTTGTTTTATTTGTCAACCATGAAAAAGTTGGAGAGAGTGGTATACCATTAACTGTTACAGCCTTTACCCTTATCAGGTGGCACATGGAAGAATATCACAATGGACTTCATTGAATCACTACCAAAGTCTGAGGGAAAAGACACTATTATGGTAGTATTGGATCAATTCATGAAGTATGCTCATTTTATTGTATTAGCATATCTGTTTTCTACTCAAGATGTTGCTCGGACATTCTTGGATCACTTTTATAAGTTTCATGAATTATTAACCTCAATTATGATTGATAGAGACAAGATATTCATAAGTCTGTTCTAGAAAGAATTGTTTAAAAAGCTTAGGGTTAAGTTACTCATGAGTTCTGCATATCACCCTCAAACATATGGGTAGACTGAAAGATTTAACCAATGCTTAGAAATCTACGTAAGATTTATAGCGATATACAATCCTAATAAATAGTATTTGTGGCTGACAATGGTTTAATGATGGTACATACTAGTTATCATTCAACTATTAAAATGTGCCCCTTTCAAGCCTTATATGGATACTCTCCTCTTAATAGAGAGATTGTGACACAAAAGGTTTCTCTAGTAGTTGTTGTGGAAGAAATACTTCAAGTTAGGGTGAGCATGGATCAATTTCTTCATAAACAATTAGAAATAGCAAGGCATAGGATAAAACAAGTAGCTGATAGGGGTAAAAAAAAAAAGGAATTCAATGTAGGAGTTTTTATGTATTTGAAATTGCAACCCTGCAACCCTGCAAACATACTAATGATGCTTTAAAGAAAACTTTCAAGGTTAGTCCTTAATTTTATGCCCCTTATAAGGTAATTCAAAAGGTTAGAGTTGTGGCTTAAAAATTACAACTTCTAGAAAATGCTAAAATCCATTTTGTTTTCCATGTTTTATTATTAAAGAATAAGATTAAAGATATTTTTTTATTGTACTCTATCATGTCCGGAAGCTTCTTATTGAAAGGAGACAGTCAATAGTAAAATTGAATCCATTATAAATAATCATACATAAGAACTAGTAGATCTTCCTACCAGAAATAAACCATTAGGCCATAAGTGGATCTACAAAAGAAAGGTGAAAATTGATGGCACTATTGATAGATATAAAGCTACACTTGTTAAAGGTTTTAAATAATAAAAATGTGTTGAGATTTTTGACATATACTCAAATGTGTCAAGAATAATTCATATGAATGTTAATAGCCATTGTAGCTATTAATAAGCTTAAAATACATCAAATAAATGTAAAAACAACTTTTTTTTTAAATAACAACCTTTATGAGGAGGTTAACATGGAACAACCTGAGGGGTTTGTTGTTAATGAAAAAGAAAAGAAAGTCTGTAAACTTGTCAAATCATTATATGGTTTGAAATAAGCACCTAAATAATGACATGAAAAATTTAACAAGGTTATGTTGTCAAATAAATTTAAAATTTAAAAAAAGTTAATAAATGTGTTTATGTGAAAAACACAGATAAATGTTGTGTCATTGTATATCTCTATGTGGAAGATATCCTTATTTTGTGCAGTAATAATTACATAATCAAGTCTACTAAGAAAATGTTAACTAAACAAGTTTGACATGAAAGACTTGGGTGTTGCACATATCATACTAGGAATAAATATTTCTAGGACATCTGATGGATTAGTATTGTTCTAATTTCATTATGTTGAGAAAGTTCTCGACAAATTTTTTAAAGATGACAATAACATTGTGAACACACCAATGGACATAAATGTCTATTTGTCAAAAAATAAAGGCAAGAGAATAGACCAATTAGAATATTCTTGGATAATTAAGAGTTTGATGTATGTTATGAACCACACAAGACTTGATGTTGCTTACTGAGTAGATTTTTAAGTAATCCAACTATGGATTATTAAAAAGTAATATGAAGAGCACTCAAATATTTGAGGTACATCACTAATTATGGACGACATTATACTAGTTACCTAGTAGTACTAGAAGGGTATAATAATGCTAATTGGATATCCAACACTAAGGATATGTCTTCACATATTGTGGATTAGTTGTGTCATGAAAATCATCCAAACAAATGTGTATCATTAAATCCATGATATAATCAAAGTTTATTACTCTTGATAAAGCTGGAAAGAAAGCTGGAAGGATTTGAAATTTCTTAGAGGATATTCCATTTTAGCCAAAATTTGTTTCAGTTATTTATATCCATTGTGACAATTAGTCAGCAATTAGAAGGGCATAAAGTGGCATGCATAATTGTAAGTCTAGATATATATGTCGTAAACACTTGCTCTCAAATAAAATTATTTCCATTGACTTTGTAAAGTCAAATAAAAATATTACGGATCCGCTAACCAAAGGTTTGTCAAGAGAGCTTTTGTGTAATTCTCATATAGGAAAAATATGCCTAAAGTTGTTGAAAGATGAAAAAAGTATAATGATGGTAACCATATCTAGTTGATTGGAGATCCCAATATCTAGGTTCAAATAGAAAACTAAGTCATATAACATTCTCGGTAGCACTAGGAGATTGTTATTTCCTGCTTGTTCTATGATGAAATAATTGTTAACTACAGCGTGATGAAGGGTGAGTTAAGCTCCTAATAATTTTCATATCTTGGCATACCAAGTTGAATATAACATAATACTCTTAATGAAAAATGATCAATATGAGTGAGAAATTAATATGACTATTTCTTTGAGACTTTCGATAAAGGTTGAATTCTCTAAAGCACTCATGAATCCAAGAGTTGTTTAGGACCAAAATAAACACAACAATGAGAACCAAAGAAAATCTATAGATAGAGAATTGTGTGAGTACTATTGTCTTGGTTTGCATAAAAGGCCAAATAGTTGAAGACATCGCGTTTATTATTTAGTCGAGTAAATTCAATAGTATTTCATTAAGAAAGGTTCAATGTCAAAATCTATCTATCCTGATGTAATAATCTACCAAATCAATATCTCTCAACAAATCTTTGAGTCATTTTCAAACTGATGAGAAAATCTTCATTCATGTGGGGAAATTTGTTTTAATTAAACAAATTATGGGTAAATGAGAAATTAATCTCGAAGAACCCTTGCTTTTTCTACTCAAAGAACCCTTGGTTTTTCTATATTTAATTCTTTATTTATGGCGGCTAATTAAATGTTGATAATGGTGAGAATTAATTCTTATTAATTATTCAACATTTTAGCTTTCAAAATTCACTAAAAAAGGAAGGGGGGATGAAGGAAGAGTTTAATCTAAGAATTTTTCAGATTTTTACACTCTCTTCCTTAATTACCTCATATTCAAGTGTTTTATTTTCAATTTATGCTTTGGTTTTCTTTCCAAATCTAAAGCTGATGTTCATGTTGTTCATAGATTTTTAAGTTTCATAATTTTTTATTCAAAGATCTTGATTTAGAAGTACATGTAAATTAATGCATGTGGTGTATTATTGGAACCTTATGAGATATATTATATGCATTCTAGTTGTATAAGTAAGGAGCAATAAAACCTTAAGGATAAATGATTCATCTTTGACGACAATAAAAAAATTTATTATTTTAAAGTGCTTCAACAAATAAGTATTTTTTATTTTAATTTCAGAATAGTTGATTAAAGCTTTTTTGTCCTGAGTTTATATATTTAAACATGTATAAACTCTTATCTTTTCTAGAATATCTTTTGTTTAACATATTTTTATAATGATAAATTATCAATACATACTAATTATTTTTTAACTACGAACTTGTTATTATAAACTAAGTATATTTTCGAACTTATTTATTTAATACAAGTAAGGTAAACTCTCTTCATCCCACAAAATAAAGTGAAAACAAAAAAAGTATATATTAGAATCCGCAAACATCAGCAGTCAGATGCCACCATGTCTAGATGCAGACGCCACTGCCACTGCCTGTGCCCATACTTTAAGCCTAGCCTTAACATCCCGCGGATCATCACCTACACAAGAAATTTCTCTCTCAATTAGACACAAAAACTTAACTTTCAGATCACTATGAGAAACACTGAAAAAATTAGGTGAAACTCAACGGTCCTTCTAATACGCTAAGTCAAGAATCAGTGACAGTGCTGACAATATTCAGAACTCTTAATCACCCATGATCTCAAGTTATGGTCCATAAATCATAACAAGGATTCTATCTTTTGTTATCTGTAAGCCTATCACAGAAAGAAAGAGAGAGAGACTCGTAAATGTACACTAACCAGGGCTAGAGATGCGCCAGTTAGCAATAGGAGAATCGCCACCACTACTAGTGTCAAGAGTGGATCCTGAAAGAGAGACACGACTACTAGGCAACTCCAGCATCCTCTCATGTTCCAATTCAAACCCAAGATCCCTACAAGCCTTCACTTCTTCCAAGTCCATACACAATGACCTCCTCCCTCCTTTTGGCCTTGTTATCACTACCAACCCACCACCTTCACTCTCCCCACTAAAACTATTACAAGAACCGTAATTACTCAGCCCTGTGATCTCCTCTTCTTTCTTTTTAAAACTCGTATTGCTGTTGTCCATCCGTCTTTCTCTTATGACCCTTCTTTTCCTCAAATTCTTTCTCATCTTTTGCCTCATAATACCCTTTTGAGCTGCATTTTCACTGGCATAATCTGTTACTCCGATTAATTGCACTTGATTTCTTGGGCCACCGCGATTTCTCCAACGAGGTGGTGTTGCTGGAAGCGAGTAGCAGCCTGTTTCTTTATCAGAATCAGAAGAGAGGTGCAGTATGTTTTTGTGATTACCTTCTTTTTTATCATCAGAGAGTTCCTCATCAGCGTCGAAACTTTCTATAGTCAGTCTTGACGCAAACATCGTCATCCCATCACAATCTTGATAATCATCGTCTTCATTAGTGTACATGGAACTTGTACACATGGACAGCCTAGACAAGTTATGAAGACTAGGGGGGTGATACCCATCATCCGTGTCATGATCATGATCATATTGATCATCTTCTTGAACAGAAGAAGACAGCGTGGCCATGCTCGCATCAGAAGCCATTTGCCAACTGACAAGTACTGAGAGGATCACCAGCTATCAAAATTCAAAAGTGTATGTGTGTCAGGAAAAGGAAGGAGAAGTGAAGTAGTAAAAGGGTTTCAATTTTTTTCAAGGAAGTGCGAAAGAGAAAGTGCAGTACTTTTTGTAGGAGTGATCAAGTAAATGATTGTTGCTTTTGGATTTTTGTGAATCGTTCGTTTCTCATTCCACGATGAGGGAAAGTGTAAACTGTAAACAGGACCAAATATTCGTATTTATACATTGTTGTTTGTTTGCATCCCTATTTTGCCCTTTCCAGGTGTCCCTCTGTGTCCATCTTTTCTCGTATGGGAGGATTTGACTGCGAGGGCTGTTTTGGTAATATGAATAGGGTACGCGACATTTTAAGCGCTAATGCGACCCTTCGTAGGTTGAGTATTTAGAAGTATTTTCGTATTTTTTTTGTTTAAAAATATATTAAAATAATATTTTATTAATTTAAAAATTAGTTTTAATATTATTATATTAAAATGATTTCAAAACATAATTTTTTTAAAAAAAAAATACAATTTCAACTAACACTGTAATTCTGACAGTGAAAAAATCATCACGGCAAGGTTAAAGATAATAGACGAACTGGACCGGTGTAGTTAGTGACACGTTCTCACAGATAATAGCAGTGTATGATTCGTTATTGTTAATGGGTCGACACGACTAGCTAGCTACACCATTAGAGCAATTGTGAACCAAGGAAAGGAATATAGATAACGACATGCCTGCACGAGGTCCTGGACATGGCCAAACAGAGATTAATACAGGCAATGCTCACGGGTCCATCTGATGAACCACCAACCACTTCATATCAGCTCGATTTGCCCTGATTTGCCGTGCCTGTGGCTAGTCACAGAATAATACAACTGCAAGTAAAACAAAAAACAAAAGATCTTCACATGGATGCCCTTGTTCAATCTCTTCTCACACTGTTTGCCCATGTTTTTTGTGGTTTGGTTTTGAAGTGGACAGCGTTTCATATCGAGTTTGTTTCTTAAAATATTTTTTAAATAATATATATTTTTTTATTTTTTAAAATTTATTTTAGATATTAATATAAAAAATAATTTGAAACGACTGGAATTTGCCTCTCCTTTTTCACTTTTAGAATATCTAGCTAGCGAGTTGAGATGTGACATTAAATATTCTCACCCATACACAGATGTTAATCACGTAAAACATTTCAGTCACATAAAACAAGTACTCTAAATTGCACTTGCATTTCCAAGATTACCCTCCTCAGTATGTGCAGTGTGGAGAGTAATTCTGGCAGTCTCAGCTATAAATTGGGCTCCATCAGGCCCACCAGACAGTGCCTGATTTGATAATGATGTTTCTGCTGTTGATGACGATGATGTATATAACCGCGTTTAATTGGACAGCTGTCCGCGTTTATAGCTCTCTCTCTGCTCTTCCACTCCTCCTCTCAAAGCCAAGGGAGTGGAGGGTTTACAGCACCTAGGGCCCAACGGGGTCCACCCAACGACACGAACACAAAATTACCAGCTTAAATTATTGCATCAATCGCACACGCCACGTGGCATCATTCCATTGAAGAGGAGTGAGTGGGTCCCCATATTTCACTCCTATGCATATCAGGAGCTCTTGCTTTTGCTCTAGAAAATCTTGTTTTTATATAATTTCTTTAGCCACCCTTTTTATCTGTCAAAATTATATAATAAATTATATATAATTACTTAGACAATGTGCTTTGGACCAAGAATATTGATAAAATAGACACAGAGCATGGCTTAATGGGCATGGTAAACATGCCGCTCGCCGACCGTTGATCTATTGACTAGCTGCTATTTCAAGCCTTCTCTTTTGATGGCAATGGAAATGGACGGTTGGTATGGCAAGAAGAGTGATTGGGATAAGTACACGTATTTCTTTTTCTTGATCACAATAAACATTAAATATATCTGGAGAGGCCAATCTCGCGCACAAAACTTATGATTTAGGCCGGCTCGGAGTTTATGTGGCTAGGATTGCTCTTCAACGACTGGACCCCACCTAATATTTGAGGTCATGACTCATGATCCTTTCAAGCACGCAAGGGTTGAATATTATTATGCATGTATTTTTAATTAGATATAACCACTAACTACTATCACGCGCTACGCTCCCATGGAATTTTAAAAAAAAAATTGAATGTGAAAAAATTATTTAGTTTTAAAAAATTATTTGATATTATTATTAAATTTAACCCAACTAATTAATCTTAAAATCTTCTTACCCAATTCTTTATTTAGTTTGAGTTTAAAATTAATTTATTTAAGAATTATCTTAACACAATTTAGTCGACTTGAAAAGTCTATAACAAACTCAAATGATTAGTTAAAAACATGGTTTAATTTTTTAAAAATAAATCAAGATGGCATTTTTTATATTTTATATTGAGACTGCGATATATTGGATCGATTTGAATTTTACAGTTTAACTAGCTAAACCTCCAACCCAAATCATGGACTTTACTGGGTTTAACAACTTTGTTTTTTTTTAATAAATTACTTTTTTACTTAATGATATAACAATAAAAATAGACACTCATAAAATTAAGTATCAATCAATTATAAAGATATTTATTTGAGACTGCAATAATCTCATAAAAGGCAAACTCCAATAAATTATGAAGATCAATTCAAAATAAATCCAATGTTAAATAATAAAATTGAAAAGGTAAAAGCCAAAAAGGATTTAATTGAAAGAAAAAAAAATATAGGGAGACAAAATTTATATAAAAAACAAACGAGGGGAAAGGAGCCCTAATCCAGCGGGTCTTCCTTGAAATCTCTCGAATCAACTCCTTGCCTAGCATGAGTTTAAAATTAATCAGCATAGAAGTTGCTCTGACGTGATCTAATCGATTTGAAGAGTCCAAAGATAACTTGGATATCTAATAAAAAAAATATAATTTGGCTTTAAGAAAAATCTGAAGATGATAATTTTTTTTATATTGAGAAGGTGACATATTAGATCGACCCGGGTTTCGCAATTTAACCCGTCAAATCTATGATCTGGATCATGGACTCCATTGGGTTTAACAACTTTGTTTTTTTTTTAACTTTTTTTTACTTAATGGTGTGATGACAAATATAGATGATAAAAAAATTAGAAATCAATCCAATTAGAAGATATTTGTTTGAAATTACGATAATTTTATTTAAAATAATAAAAAAAAACAAATTAAAAAAACCAAATCAAAATCAATGTAATATTAAATGATGAAATTAAAAAAAATTAAAAAAAAAATCAATTGAAAAAATTGAAAGATAAAATTATATATAAAAAAAAAACTATGGCAATTCCTTTCTTTTCATATGAAGAATGAATTAACTAGGATTTACTCTAGTTGTTTTTTTTTTTTTTTTTTTTTTTGTGGGGAG
>Ga0307517_10005640_pt1 | contig 18771 bp, 14 predicted proteins | sample 23_EM_MG_FD_194515 | JGI IMG/M metagenome (GOLD analysis project Ga0307517, IMG submission 194515) | Populus trichocarpa ectomycorrhiza microbial communities from riparian zone in the Pacific Northwest, United States - 23_EM | ecosystem: Host-associated > Plants > Roots > Unclassified | place... | reverse complement strand
CATCACATCGTGGGAATGTGACATCCTTGTCCACAATAGCATATTTGGGAGCGAAAAAATAGCATATTTGAGGCCGTTTTGGGGGCATTTCGACGCACAGACATAAGGGGAGCTTCCCGGGGCCTTTCCTGAGGTTATGGTTTTTATCCCATCACAGCGTCTGGAAAAGGGCCAAATTCTCGATCACATCCAGAACGGCGGGAACCCTTGGCGAGGCTGAGCAGCAATGACTTCCATGCGTGGAGCATATCTTGTTAACTGCAAGGGCATTGTGAAAAAGGGCGGATGACGATCCGGACACTCCCGGCTTCTGCAAAACTCTAGCCCTTTCCGTGTGTGTGGTGTGCCTCTCTCTTATCTATGGCTATGCTGGTGAAACCTAACTTGTCATCAAACAGGGTTTATTATGGTTGGGGAACAATGCCAACTTCCTTTCCCATATGGATTGTCTCCCAGGTCAATGCTATGCGGGCCCCTTGAAAAGGCAGAGGATGTGGTACTCAAAAAATTTGCCATCTCGTCGCTACTTTTTGGCACCGTTGTGATTCAAACCATGATCTTCCTCACCCTATTATATCTTTGTTTCTTTTCGGGATCTTGGAACACCCTTGCTCTCCCAACAGACTTGCGACCACCAGATATTCCTTCCAAAACCCACCTGCATTCCATTTTGCTTCGCGACGACAGTTTCGACTCTCGATCAACATACGGTATACTGTGGAGTTGTCTTTCAACAATATTCGCATGTACATGGATCACCGTCCATCCCAACATCCCGGCACCTGGCGATTCTGAGTGGACAATCATTAGAAGGCGGCTGGCGATCATGGGATACTTCCTCCTTACCCCAGAATTGGTCATCTTGTGGGCAGCGCGACAGCAGTTTGTAGTGCGTTGTTTGACGAAGAAACATGAAAACAATCATACAGGGTGGACGCGAGCTCACTCATTCTTCCTCATCATGGGTGGGTTCATGCTTCACGAGGGAGGAAAGCCGGTGCGGGTACTGGAGGCTAAGGACTTGGAAGAGTTATCAGAAGCAGGGAAGATTAAATGGCCAACGATTACCAAGGAGGAGATCGCGGATCGAAGCAAAGGGGATTATCTATCCAAGACGATTGTCCTCTTTCAAACAACGTGGTTTATCGGCCAATGCATTGCTCGGGGGGCAAACGGCCTTACCGTGACCGAGTTGGAGGTGGTTACCGTCGCATTTGCCAGTCTCACTGGGGTCATCTATTATCTTTGGTGGGACAAGCCCCTCGATGTCCGCTGTTCCATCCCGGTGCACCTTCTTGAGGGTCATCTCGGGAAAATCGAAGGGGATCTTGAGAAAGAAGAAACTGGTCCACAAGTTATTCCCTCCCCAAACATCTCTGCCGATGAGACAGACGCGAGCTTGGTCGTCAACCCCAACCCACTTCTAACGACCTCAATTCAAGCCGATACAACCACCCCTGATCTACTCCCCCCCCGAATGCAGAGATTTCGGGCTTTCAGACGATGTACCTGCGAGGAATACGGGTCATTATTTGGGCTCGCATACGTATTCATTGGCTTTCCTCTGAAACGATTTCTCAGCACTTTTGAAGACACGGCGGGCTGCGAAACTCTGGGAGACAAAAGGCTTCGAGTACCCACATTTTATTCACCCTACAATAAGGATGACCCCCGTCAGTTCATACCAATTGCATCTGCGATGTGCGTAGCGATAGTTTTCGGGGCCATTCACTGCATCCCGTGGTCATTCCAATTCGCCACATTGCAAGAACGATGGGTGTGGAGAATATCGGCCATCCTCGTTGTAGGCACTCCCATTTCTTTCATCGTAATCCACGAAACATTCTACTACCCTCGCAATAACCTCACTCGGTTTTTTCGGGGACCGATTCTTTGCGGATTGATCTTCCTTTATGTCATCGCACGGATAGTTCTCCTCGTCCTCGCTTTCGTGGCCCTCCGCGCTCTCCCACCAGATGCATATGTTCAACTTGACTGGATCAGCTTCCTACCCCATATATGAACTCCGTCACATCGCTTCAAGTACACTTTTTTGAGGGCTAGGATATAAATCACTTCCCTCGTACATATACGATGTCTGTATTTACAGAAGGCGAGAGGCTATGGTTTCAGGAACGAGGATGGATATGATTATATACTTTTGTTTCCATGTACCCAGTGGTACATTCTCGTGTGTATACACGCGTCTCTGAAGAACCCACGATGTTCTGGGTAATTATTCACATCGAAACTGCATAGAATAAATGAGGGATGCCAAACTATTCATAACGCCCATAATTGACATGCCGAAATGTTTTACATTCGCGTCTATTGGCGTTGCAATGACGGCTGAGTTGCGGCTGAGTATGGGTCACGCAGTCGCGATTATTGGTCACGTGCTTGCTCTTCAACTTGGACCACCACCATCCCGACGAATGTCAAGGATATCGGCACCTCCACCCCTCTCATAACTACCAGATTATACCTTTATTTCGTCTGCTCTGTCCGTGGAAATGGCTGTCTGCGCATTGATGTCCCAGGTAGCCACAAAATAGCAGGAATCGTTCCACTGCTTGAATGGAGAGGTGCCAGGAATGTCGGGATTGATGAGCTTCAGCGATGTACGTGGAGCATATGCATTGATTTTTTTTACTGATCACAAAAATACTAAGCATGGGCAATTTCAATTAAGTTTTTGTACCCTGTTGACATCAAGAAAGTGCCTTCGATGTTCATGGTAATGCTCCACGGTATGCCTTTACGTCTATATTGAAGTCTTTCTGAGGCTCATGAACTATTTGACGAAGACAGGGAAAGACCTCGAGCGAGCACGACCTGCTTTCACCCTTACTAGCCAATCTCAACGATCACCTGCAATACTGGAGAATTTCTTAGGTACTTTTGCTCGACAGCCGAGCAATACGCGTTTTTCTGATCCCACATTTATCAGAGGATATACAGAAGAAATTTTACCTGATTAAAAACGAGATAAACGAGTACGTCGCTCGTTTTGAGGTATGTCGTCTCCACTGTGGTAACTTTCCTCTGTTGAAAACCACACAAAGTCAGCAAGTCACCGGAGGAGCTGAAAGATCTGGTGTCATGTTTGATCGAATGGTATAAAGCGTGGGTACCTCCTGAAGAGTAAGTTGGAAGTTGGCCCGCATCGTTTCAATGACCCTTGCCCCACCCGAAACTGATCCAGACGAAGAAGAACAAGAACAAGTAAGGCCCAAATGGGACCCAAATGTGCGGTCCGCCATATGGAAAAACTTTGAGATTCAGGGGCTTATTGATCGCTACGAAAGCATCATCGCGTGTTGGGTACGATCACATCGAGGAACGTATTGAAGACTACGGGCGAGTGGGCGAAGCCTATTTTGGAGGATCTGCGGGTATGGATGTCGGAGAAGGTTGTACCGTGGATGATGCATGTGTATGAGAGAGCGGCTTCCAACCGTACGTGTTTTGGCGCTTCTTTTTGGAGTCGTAATGTGTGTGACGACAAAGTGTAGCTGAAGAAGCGAAAACGATGCTGCAGGGCATTGGGTTGTGTTTAATTTCCATAGAAACAAGACGCTATGCGGTTTGATGCATGCTCCTGCGACTCATTTCATCTTCTTGGCTCCAAATGAACCTGCACCTCTAGAACGAAAGAATTATCATCGATTTTCCCCATTTCATGGGTGCCCTATATGATTTCCGAGTATATATTCCCTTCTCAAATTCCATCAAACTTATTGATATTTGTTGGTCTTTAGGATTACCTGCAGCGTGTTGATCCACGTGCCAATCTCGTCAGTTCTTTGTGAAAATCATACGCATCGTCCTTGTTCAAGTAATTTTACACCCCAATCTTAACACCCACCCCTTCGCCTAAAAACCGCAATGACCCCTCCACCCAGGCGTCGAAACAAGACTGATCCTCCAGCAATATGTCGCCACGATTAAATGTCCTCGGATCATAGACCCTCCTGGCGTCCTTCTCTTCAAGGTTGCTGATCCCATTCGGCGCTACTTGAGGTTCTACTCCTTTGCAAGGTCTCCAGAGTTCTTCGTTGATTCTTGTTTTTTTTTTTCTTTCAACAAAGGCCAGACACAATCCGAAGCATTGTAGCCAACTTAGTCGGGGACGATGACAGCGGCGACTCTCTGGTGGATGAAAATGAGCCCTTTGAACCCCCAAGTTGGAGGACTGTACAGACCCGAACTCGGAACCGGATCCTATTGACGCCGGCCCTGGTAAGGACTTCTTTTTTTTTTTCGTCCATAGAAAACGAAGTCTGATGGACCAGATTATGTGCTTGTTCCCTGCATGTCAATAGAATTCCGAACTAACAAGCCAAGCGATGTCATCAGCACGCTTGTTAGTATATGCATACAATTCGAAGGACCTCTTTGTGAAGGAACTCCAGGTACTTCTGGCGCAGAGATTGCTGGCGATTAGAAAGGTAATTCTGATCGCGTTGAGCGTGAGGCTGTCTGTCTGTTTCAATCGATGGGATGTACAATCGCAAAAATCGGTATGCCCTGCCCCAAACCTTTTTTTTTTGTTCTCCCTGGGGCTATCTAACGAAATTGAATTGTTTAGTCCATCGTTCATCCCACCATCATATCCAGACACTTCTAGCCCGCTCTCGAGTTGAGCGGTCTGGTCATGCCTGGCCAATTCAATAAGTTAGTGCATCTGTCCCTGTACTTGGAAGAGTGCGAGATTTTAATTTTGTTCTATTGAATTGTAGAATGCAATCAGAATATGCGCACGAATTTAGGGTGTTCAAACTCGACAAGAAGCTCAAATGGCTCCCTCACCTCGGTACTGTGCGACTGGAAATCGAATTAGAATATCGGACATTGGAGGTAGATGTCCCTCCGCTCGAAGCGGCGTTTATCAAGTTATTCTCGGAGAAACGTAACTTGTTTTTGGCTTTTGGGTATATTGGATATAGCTATTTGGGTTCTCGACGACCTCATCGAGGCTGTTGGGCCCGTTGATCGAAGCACGTCTCTCAAGGCGCTGTCGACAAGGGTCAATCATGGTATTCTCATAGAGGACGCGGAGTTTACTGTATGTTCGACTTGTTGGAGAGAGCAGATTTGGGAGGTCCTAGTGCACGAGAGCGAGACCCATCAAGATTGGGTATGTTCGTTTCTGACTGGCTGCGTCGGACCATGCGCTCATGGTATTACCAGCAATTTTGATGGATAATCCTCCACTATTGAGCGTAGATCTCTAGTTGTGGATACGTCGGTATCACTGCCGTCATGAACGACACCTGCATCACCACCTCAGGGGACCCAAATCCCTTGGAATGGTTCGTCCATGCCGGCGGATGGTGTCACCATACGCGAGACAAAGATGATACCTTTTACAATTTCCCCTTGCTTCTCCACACCATACGCGTTGAGGTCCTTGGTGACATCGCGTCCACGAACATTCGCTTCCCGACCATTGTGGACCCTTTTCACCCGTACGATCTACCTTTACTGATGAACTTATCTCGACTGCTTCTACATTGGTCAATCTCGTGGAGTTGGTTGTGGATTTGATCTTGACCCAGCCGGTCAATTGTAATAGTTGTGGCAGAAGCCAACGATCTCCTTCCTCGAGATAGCCGCATTCAACTGATCAATATGACTTGGTTCGAGTTTGGCGCAAGGGTGCTGAACAAGCGCCCTTTTGCCTACTATATATACTAACGCATTGCGCCAAATTTAAGACATCAGATAAGGACAATGGACCCACAACAGAAAATTCTCTTTATTAACACGTTGAAGCGATCTTGGCTCTTTGGCAATGACTTCCGATGGAATGGAGGCAATTTATACGATCAAGCCTAGGCTTGCTTCGGATTGCGACCCAGAAAGATTTGTCGTTCATCCGCTTTTCCCTGACTCGCCCATGCATGTTGCAGGCTTCGTCTCGAACCTCCACGGAGGCCTCAATGAATGCATACATCTGCAATCAAATTGGCCCAGTTCAAACCTTATCCGATTTTGTTCAAAATGATGTATTTGTTCACTGCAAAATTACGCCTCTCCCCGATCGTACAAGCCTGGTTGCAGAGCCACCCTAGATTCACATCCTTGAGAATTAGTCTTGGATATACGTTTCCAGTAGGTTCGTCTGTGTGGCCTCAAAGCAACGCTTGCGAATGTCTCAGGAATATTCCCAGCTACTCCCAGCGATCGGACCCATAACGAACCTCCCTTTCCTGCATGCTCAGCTGGATGCTGTGATAAGGTCATCACCGAAGCCCGCAGTGCTGGATGTTTTCAAGAATTCGGCTATCCTCCTCGAGAACTTTCGAAATGCAGGACGATCAGGGATGTCGTCGATGTCGTGGTGGCCATCGTATCTGGTGGGTCTCTTCACGAGCATCGTGTTTATACAGTCTCTTCTGCTGCGTCTTATACTGTGATCTCTACGCCTCGAACCCATGGTTCATACACCTGTGGAAGCCCTTGCGTCAAGGAGATTTTTGCACATATATTAGAAGTCGATGAAGAGGATATCCAGGAAGATACCGACTATCCCTCTGCGCTTCAAGCACAGTTTTCATCGTCCGAGGGCTAGGATATAGATCACCTTCCGGGCTGCCCTCGCATACGAGGTCCGTATATTCACTGACATTGAGCAGAGATTTCAGGAACAAGGATGGATAATGATTATTTACTTCAAGCTGTAGATGTCCTGATAGCACAATGGGAGTGGTGTTCTAATCGCCACACTTCTTAGTAGTATCTTGAAGTCTGTCCTTAGCTAGTCGATCTCGTATATCTATGCTGTATGTACATAGGTCGCTGAGCAAGCCACCGGAGGTCTGCGTATTGGTACGCGAGGCATGTCCAGACGCCTTTTCAAGTTTTGATATTGGGTTGCGCTGCAAAATACGCAATAGCTGGTCTGCCGAAAATCCAAATTCTGGCTAGATCTCGCGTCATCGAGGCTTGAAAATCCACCTTTTGGCGATGCAAGTAACAGTGCGATAACATATATTTCCTCATTTAGCTATCATACGGAATGCGATAATAATGAATGAGCAGCAGAGTCGCGCCATTCATGTCGTAGATCAAGGAGGGTGGAGCAGCTGGATTGTACGCAGGCGGAGGTATGTAATTACTACCACCCAGTCATAAAAGAAAGTAACATGAAGTTGACAAATGAGGGAAAGGAAAGCGCCGCATAAACGAGAAGATGAATATAATATGACAACGAGTAATGGGAAGAGAAGGGAATCAACGACTAATAGGCTAAAACGATGTACACTTGATCTGCGGTGCCTGTCGTACATGTGTACTTAGTGGGATACTGATCGGTTTGCCACTGCGCTTTGGTAAGTTGGTGAGACGTCATGGTGACTGCACGATAGTCGGCAAAATATTGCGCGAGCGGAGAATGGAAAACTACATCGCCCTTGCTCACCTACGAAAGACGGATTAGTGATGGAAATTGATGGAAGAATGGCGCGACGTACGGTGCATATCTTGATGAACCACTGCAAATTTTTATATATCTAGTCAAAAAGAATTAGACTCATTCGTGTCCTATTCTAAAACCGAAAAAGGGTTCGATGGCGTACGGAGAGACAAAGGAGGGAATCACACCTGAGTTGCATTAGGATCACGTCATACTCGCTTAAACTGACAACACGGTCAATGCACCAATTTCTTCATCTCATTTCTCACAGCGTGTACAGTTTGCGAGGCTTGAGCGTCGTCTTAACGTCTCCACAGGATGTCCTGGTCTGTGAGGAGGTACGATGGTGAGGCGATCTGGTCGATAAAGTTGGAGTAGTACTTTGACGACAATTCGGTACTCGGGATGGGTTGACCTCGGTGAAGTCCTGCTTGTGGGAAGCAAGAAGTAAGCACAAGGACACAAAAGAGACAATGATAATAAGGAAATCGATGTATGGTCAACGAACCTTCTTCAAACTGGTCTTCACATTGACACCCATCTGTGGCTGCCGAATGAGATTTATAATCCACATCTCGCCATCCAATTGCTACAGAATCCATCTCTTTGACAAGCTGGTAATGTTGATCTTGTGGTGAACCCTACAGAAACCCTCGTTGATGAAATACCGTACGCTGTCCGGGAACTCAACCATGTGCTGGGGGGGAAATCATTTCCAACGACCCCCTATGCGAGGCGACACTCTCTAGGCAGCTTCGCAGTCCGACTCGATCCCAGAGAAAGTGGTTACTGGGTGATATTGATACCCCTCCACCCGGAAGACGTCGACCACCAGCGTTGACATTGCGCGATAAGAGGTAGCGACAACGAGGTAATTCAGGACCCCTGGGGACACAGTGAGGTGGTATTGAGGTTGGCTGGGGAGAGGGAAGTGTCGAAGGAGGTTCTACCGTCGGTTCGGGCTGTTCAAGCAGACGAACAGCGGGTGGGACTGCATGAGGAAAGCCGGGCGAGCACGAGTTTTTGCATGCTGTTTATGAAGGCCGAGGAAAGTAGAGGAGGGAATGTCCGCGCGTCATGACGTTCCATTGTTGTAGGTTGTGGGCAGAACTGTTGAGGTCGTTGGTAGGACGCGAAAGTGGTATAGGTAATCGGCGGGGTGTGTGCAGTTCCCGGAGGACTGTTGGAATCAGGCGGAGTTATCGAGAGCCGTAATTTGTTCAAGACTAAGCTGCATACTGAATGTTACAATGAATCATGGAAAATCGCACACAACGCACCTTGTAGTTTTCATTCCGGAGGTTATGGTTTTTATCCCATCGCAGCATCTGAAATTATCGACCACATCAAGAACGGCAGGAACCCCTGGTTTCCCTTGGCGAGGCTGAGCAGCAATAAATTCTATGCCTGGAGCAAGGGAGATCGATATCGTATTTTGTTCAACATGAGGTAAAAGGAAGGAGGACGATTCGGACATTCCCGGCTTCCGTAAAATTGTAGCCCCTTCTGTGCGCTTCTCTCTATGGCTATGCTGACTTGACATCAAACAGGGTTTATTATAGTTGGGGGGCAATTTTCCCGTATGATTTAGCCAATGCTATGCGGCCGCCTTACAAAAGCAGAGGATGTGGTACTCCAAAAATTTGCCATCTCGTCGCTGCTTTTTGGCACCGTTGTCGTTCAAAGCATGATCTTCCTCACCCTATTATATCTTTGTTTCTTTTCAGGATCTTGGAACACCCTTGCTCTCCCAACAGCAGACTTACGACCGCCAGATATTCCTTCCAAAACCCACCTGCAGTCCATTTTGCTTCGCGAAGACAGGTTCGACTCTCGATCAATATACGGTATACTGTGGAGTTGTCTTTCAACTATATTCGCATGTACATGGATTACCGTCCATCCCAACATCCCGGCACCTGGCGATTCTGAGTGGACAATCCTTAGAAGGCGGCTGGTGATCATGGGATGCTTCCTCCTTGCTCCAGAATTCGTCATCGTTTGGGCAGCGCGACAACACTTTGTAGCGCGTTATTTGACGAAGAAACATGAAAACAATCATACAGGCTGGACGCGAGCTCACTCATTCTTCCTCATCATGGGTGGGTTCATGCTTCATAAGGGAGGAAAGCCGGTGCGGGTACTGGAGGCTAAGGACTTGGAAGAGTTATCAGAAGCAGGGAAGATTAAATGGCCAACGATTACCAAGGAGGAGATTGCGGATCGAAGCAAAGGGGATTATTTATCCAAGACGATTGTCCTCTCTCAAACAACATGGTTTATCGGCCAATGCATTGCTCGGGGGGGATACGGCCTTACTGTGACCGAGTTGGAGGTGATTACTGTCGCATTTGCCAGTCTCACTGGGGTCATCCATTATCTTTGGTGGGACAAGCCCCTCGATGTCCGCTGTTCCATCCCGGTCCACCTTCTCCATGGTCGTCTCGGGAAAATCGAAGGGGATATTGGGAAAGAAGAAACAGGTCCACAAGTTATTCCCTCCCCAAAAATCTCTGCCGATGAGACACACACGAACTTTGTCGTCAACCCCAACCCACTTCTAATGACCTCAATTCAAGGCGACGCATCCACCCCTGATCTACCCCCCACCCGAATGCAGCGATTTCGGGTTTTCAGACGAGGTGCCTGCGCGAAATACGGGTCATTATTTGGGCTTGCATACGTATTCATTGCCTTTCCCCTGAACCAATTTCTCAGCGCTTTTGACGACATGGCGGGCTGCGAAACTCTGGGAGACAAAAGGCTTCGAGTACCCACATTTTATTCACCCCACAATGAGGACCACCCCAAAAACCTCATACTATTAGCACCTGCGACGTGCGTAGCGACAGTTTTCGGGGCCATTCACTGCATCCCGTGGTCATTCCAATTCGCCACATTGCAAGAACAATGGGTGTGGAGAATATCGGCCATCTTCGTTGTAGGCACGCCCATTTCTTGCATCGTATTCACCAAAATATTGAACTCCACTGGCAATAACCCTACTTGGCTACGGGTTAGCATTTTTTTGGGGGGATTGATTCTTTGGGTATTGATCTTCCTTTATATCGTCGCACGGATGGTTCTCCTCGTCCTCCCTTTCGTGTCCCTCCGCGCTCTCCCACCAGGTGCATATGTTCAGCTTGACTGGATCAGCTTCCTACCCCATATATGAACTCCGTCACATCGCCTTCAAGTACACTTTTTTGAGGGCTAGGATATAAATCACTTCCCTCGTACTTAAACGATGTCTGTATTTACAGAAGGCGAGAGGCTATTGTTTCAGGAACAAGGGTGGATATGATTATGTACTTTTGTTTCGATGTACCCAGTGGTACGTTCTGGTCTCATAGCGTGTATATGCGCGTCTCTGCAGAACCCACGGTGTTCTGGGCAATTATTCACATCGAAACTGCACAGAATAAACGAGGGATGCCAAACTATTCATCACGCCCATGATTGACATGCCTAAATTTTTTCCATTTGCATCTATTCGCGTTGCAATGAGTAAGGGGTACGGCCGAGTTGCGGCTGAGTATGGGTCACGCAGTCGCATTTATTGGCCACGTGCTTGCTCTTCAACGTGGACGACCACCATCCCGACGAATGTCAAGGATATCGGCACCTCCACCCCTCTCATAACTACCAGATTACACCTTTATTACGTCTTCTCCGTCTGTGGAAATGGCTACCAGCGCGTTGATGTCCCAGGTAGCCGCAAAATGGCAGGAATCGTTCCACCGCTTGAATGGAGAGGCGCCAGAAATATTGGGATCGATGAGCTTCAGCGAGGTACGTGGTATATATGCATTGTATTCTTTATACTGATTTAAAAAAAATCAGGCATGGGCAATTTCAATTCAGTTTTTGTACCCTGTGGATATCAAGAACGTGCCTCTCGATGTTAAAGGTGTGCTGTATGATTATGCTATTATGTGTATTTTGAAGTTTGTCTGACGCTCATGGGCTGTTTGATCAAGATAGGGAAGAACCTTGATCGATCACGACCTACTTTCACCCTCATTAGCCAATCTCTCGACGATTACCTGCAATACTGGAGAATTTCTTAGGTACTTTTGCTCGACAGCTGAGCAATACGCGTTTTTCTGATCCCACATTTATCAGAGGATATACAGAAGAATTTTTACCTGATTAAAAATGAGATAAACGAGTACATTGCTCGCTTTGAGGTATGTCGTTTCCACTGTGGTAACTTTCCTCTGTTGAAAACCACACAAGGTCAGCAAGTCACCGGAGGAGCTGAGAGATCTGGTGTCATGTTTGATCGAATGGTATAAAGCGTGGGTGCCTCCTGAAGAGTAAGTTGGAAGTTGGCCCGCATCGTTTCAATGACCCGTCTCTAACCAGCTTTTCTTAGGCTCGGCGCCACCATGTTTTCTTCATACACCCCTAACTTCCACACCCACGTCTTCTCCACTCTACCTTTATCCTTCACTATTGCCTACAAATAACTCTGTGCATGCCTGCTCGCCCCACCCGAAACCGATCCAGACGAAGAAGAACAAGAACAAGTAAGGCCCAAATGTGCGCTCCACCATATGGAAAAACTTTGAGATTCAGGGGCTTATTGATCGCTACGAAAGCATCATCGCGTGTTGGGTACGATCACATCAAGGAGCATATTGAAGACTACAGGCGAGTGGGCGAAGCCTATTTTGGAGGATCTGCGGGTATGGATGTCGGAGAAGGTTGTACCGCGGATGTTGCATGTGTATGCCAGAGGTGCTTCTAATCGCATGTGTTATTTTCTATTTTTTTTATGAGTTGTAACGCGTCTGACGATAAAGTATAGCGGAAGAAGCGAAAACGATACTGCAGGGCGTTGGGTCGCGTTTTGATTTTCATATAAACAAGAAGCTATGCGATCTAAGGTATGCTCATGCGGCTCATTCCATCTAAATGAATCTACAACTCCAAAGGGAAAGAAATGTTCGACATTATCATCGGTTTTCCGGGTGCCCTACATGATTTAAGGGGATATCATCCGAATTTCTTCTCCAATTCTAGCGAACTTATTGATGTTCACTCGTCTTCAGGATTGCCTTCATCATGTCAATCAACGTGCCGATCTTGTCAGTTCGTTGCGAAAATCGTATGCATCGTCCTCGTTCAAGTAATTTTTACACCCCGTTCTTAACTAACACCATCTCCTTCGCCTAGAAATCTCAAAAGACTCCCCCACCAAGGCCCGCTGATACAAGACTTGTCCTCCAGCAATACGTCGCCGCGATTAAATGTCTTCGGATTATAGACCCACCCGGTGTCCTTCTTTTCCAGGTTGCTCATCCTATTCGGCGCTACTTGAGGTTCTGTCCTTTGGTAGCGTTTGGGTGTTCTTTAATTCTTTTTTTTTGTTTTAATAATTCGCAGAGAACGACGGGATACAATCCGAAGTATCGCCCAACCAAAGCGGGGACGAGGACAGCGGCGACTCTCTGGTGGATGAAAACGAACCCATTCAACCCTCCAACAACCCGAGTTGGAGGACTATACGGATTTGAACTGGGAACCGGATCCTAATGATGCTGACCCTGGTAAGGAGTCCTTCGTTTTTCGTCGGGTTAGAAACGAAGTCTGATGGATCGAATTATGTTTTGTTCTATGCATGTGACAGCATGTCAACAGAATTCCGAACTAACAAGCCTAGCGATGTCATCAGCGCGCTTGTTAGTATATACGATTCGAAAGGCTTCTTCGTGAAGGAACTGCAGGTGCTTCTGACGCAAAGATTGCTGTCGATTACGAAAGATAATTTGGATCGCGTTGAGCGTGAGGTATAGTTTGGCTATCTGCCTTTCATACTTTCCCTTTGATGGCTCACCACTTACAGAGGAGGAATGTTGAAATTCTAAAGATTCAATTCGGAGAGGCTGCTCTGCAAGTGTGTGAACACATACAATCCCCAAAATTGGTATGCCCCCCTGTTCTCACTGGGGCAATCTAACGAAATTAAATTGTTTAGCCTATCGTCCATCCCGCCATCATATCACGACACTTCTGGCCCGCTCTCGAGTCGAGCGATCTAGTCATGCCTGGCCAATTCAATAAGTTACTGCCATCTGTCCCTGTTCTCGGAAGAGTGCGAGATTTCTATTGAATTGTAGAATGCAATCGGATTACACACACGAATTTACGGTATTCAAACCCGACAAGAAACTTAAATGGCTCCCTCACCTCGGTACCGTGCAACTGGCAATCGGATTAGAAGATCGGAGATTGGAGGTGAATGTCCCTCCGCTGGAAGCGGCGTTTATCGAGTTATTCTCGGAGAAATGTAACTTTTAGTTTTATTTTTTGGGTGTATTCGATATAGCTGATCGGTCGACCCTCCTCAGCTATTTGGATTCTCGATGACCTCATCGAGGCTGTTGGGCCTGTTGATCGAAGCGCGTCTCTCAAGGCGTTGTCGACATGGGTCGATCACGGTATTCTCCGGAGTTTTACGTTCAATTTGTTGGAGAAGGCAGATTTGGGAGGTTCTGGTGCACGAGAGCGAGACCCGTCGAGATTGGGTAAGTTCTTTTCTGGCTATCTGCGTTGGACAAGCGCTCACAGTATTACCAGCAACCTTAATGGATAACCCTGCACTATTGAGTGTACAACAGCAACTTGAACAGGCGGAACAGATGCGGGTATACTGGAAGGTATCACTCGGCCGTGTTTCTTTTTCGAACACTGATCCTAATATATTTTTCTATCTAGTTCATTGAAGGCATGCTTACGAATATCGGCGCTTTACCGTTGGATCGTATACAAACGATGTTGAAGTTCGCTTTTGGGTACGATCGCACGGTCGAACAGCTTGAGGCGTTCATGAAGGCTGCGAGGAGGGAAGGCCTCGTGGTCGTTCGCGATGGGATATGGAAGTTGAATAAGTGAATTCAATCATGCTTCTTCAATGACGGGCCCGAGGAGAATTCTGTCGGGTGGGGTACTTCATTTTGCGGAGCGACACTGCGCCGACTAAGTTCGAACATTCGGACAGAGGGTTAACAACAAACGGTTATTTGCACATGTACTCGCTATTTTCACAGAACATCAGAAATCCACTGGAGGCCCTACGGAGACGCCTCACAAAATCTTTTGTTTCAAGACTATTCACTGAGCGCTAAGTGTTCATCGTCCCGGATGTAAATATAATCTCGATATCCTTTCCCCCGGCTTGATGGTCGAAGCATATTTTGTTCGTAGATTACGAAGAGATACCGTGAATATATCTAGCTAGAAAAAAGTTTGCAGTATAAGATATTCAGGTAAACCAAATTTAACACGAAATGGTTCTCAGTACTCGCCTCCATCGTGGCGCAATTTTGTCACACCAAGAATGAGTTACAGAAGTTTTCTTCGGGAAAATATTGAGGGTAAATCCATTTCGAGGGCGGGGACGGCCCTCGAAGCAAGCATCGTCTGGCGTCGAGGCAAGCGAGTGGACATCGATGGAGATTTTTCGGCAGCGCGAAAGATTCTGAAGGAGGAGATCGGTGAGTCCATTCACCTGTTCTTTCTCCAACTCTGGATTGTCATCATCGGCCGGCATGTTATAGTGCCCGATCGACACCTCAAGGAATCTGGGTGCAGTAATTCGGAAGATCTCCTTTGCGTCTTCCAACAGCGTCGCGCATTCAGAATCGACGCTTAGGCCATCAGCAACCTGTCACTTTACTTCTCCGCTTTTTGACTTTTTGCCCAGTTTCGGCAGGAACTGAAAAGCTGAAAAGCTAGTATCTATATTACATAATAAAGGTACATACAACCAGCACACGCCGCATCAGCCTGCGCTGGTGGGGAATTAAGCAAAAGTGGTCAGGTTTATATAAGTAAAGGGCCTCAGGGTTAGTTCGCTAGAATATTCCATCAGCACCAACAATTGGAACAAGTTGGAGCAGTGGAAGCTTCTAGCGAGCTAACCCTGAGGCCAGTCAATTATATAAAGGCCACCGCTCTGTGCACTTAATTCCCTGCTAGCATCTGCTAGTCGTAGTCTTAATAGTTATTATTTGGTAGATTAAATATCGTAACTTATTTGTTAAACTACCAATAAGAGGCAGCTAGCTTTTTGGAAGTAGACACTGGGCTTTTTCTACTTGTCGCTTTCACGCTTTTTTACACTTGCTCCCGCTTGTACAAGTGGAAAAAAGCAAAATGACAAACTACTGATGGCCTAGGACAACGTGGGTCCAATAGTATGGGCGTTCCAGGAGGATGAGTTTCCAGTTGGGGCATACCTCAGCCAATGCGTATGGGAAGAGTGTGCGATCAAATGGATGGCGTTCCTCCATCAGGAAAAGGCCACCTAGCTCTGGCTGTCTTTAGATGCTTTAGCTGTCCTAGGGCATCCTGAGACATCCCAAGACATCCCAGGATGTCTCAGGATGCCCTAGGACAGCTAAAGCATCTAAAGACAGCCAGAGCTAGGTGGCCTTTTCCTGATGTCATTCCAAACTCGGCTCTCCATTTGCAGAGTCTCCATGCTCTTCATCAGCTCAGGATGTTGGGCTTGTCGTATGCGGCGGGCTGCAGAATTGAGAGTGTGGTTGGGTTCAGGCTCGTCATCCGAATCTTCACCAGAACTGTCAAGTTCAGGCATTTGGGTTGTTCCAGGAGTGTCCAAATATTCGGACAATGGATCGAAAGTTGCATCCCAGTAGCAGAATGCGAATATGTGATTGAGGGTTTCGATGGGGAGTGATTGGATATAACTATGAGTGACCAGAGGGGAAACCTGGGACGATTCTGAGTCGCTTTGTTCTGGATCCAGGAAACGCTCTGAGGCGTTGGGTTTAGGGTTCTCCATGGGTGGTGTCTCCATAAATGGTTGTGTCAATGAAAAGATTGGCCTAGGAAACGAGATGAATAAAATGGTGATTGGCCATGAACATATGCAGGCGTACTCGATGAGGGGAGAAAGCAATACCGAAACTAGGGCAGTGTTGAAGCTGGGGCCTGAGGGTTCAAAAGAAAGGATGTAAAATAAAGTTGGTAGAAGCTATAACTGATTCGGATTCTGTTCCGAGTCAAAGAAATGTCTGTGAGATGATCGTGGGCGCAAAACACTTTTGCTAGAGCAGTACAATAAAAATTATGTTGTTGACATGCTTTCCATGCTTGGTACTAAGTGCCTTTGTTTTATTTTGAACTTGAAGAATTCAACAGAATCGACAAGTGTGATCTCGAGCAGCAGAGGAACATTTGAAAGAATTTTGATCCCACGATGTTCAAACCAACATCGATTTGGACGAGCCCAATTCTGCAAACGTCCTACAAAGGGTAGTGTGGGCGCTTGAAATTTATTGTGGGTTCTGGAACTGTAGTCGTTGCAACCTTCTCAATATCGCCAATGAAAATGATGTCAATACATCGGATATTGCCTCACAGCTGTACAGTAAGCTGGGCCATATTGAGAAGCGCTTCAGAAGCGGGTACTGCCCTTACATACATGAACATCTTAATTGGGCACGAACAGAAAGTTTCAAGGGCAGATTCCGACGAAGAGTGTTGCACGAGTCACGACACGAGAGAGAGCAATAACACCAGTGAAACGGTAAGATAGAAAAACGAAGGCCCAAGAAATTTCATAAAGTCTGTCGATCCTTTATTTCTGGCTCTGGATCCTTTCAACGTCGGGTGGGTAAGGGATATTAGTTCAAGAGCACGCTTATTGCCAGACTGATGTAGCGCTGAGTAAACTCTATGAAGTGATTGTGAAGTGATCCATAGAACTAGTATGCGATACTAGCAAAGATACTATTATTCCTTTCTTCTTAAGAAAGGGGACTTCGAGATGGAAGTCCGGGTTCCATAACATGAAAATATCATCATCCAAGATATGACCAGCTCAGAAAATCTCGGATTTGGCCACTACTTAGTACCTTCTGTAGGAAAAGTGGAATCAAAATTTTTAAATATCATATAATTGGTCGGCTCCTTTGAGTGCTCATTCACTGCCACCAACACCTGGATGAGTGGCGTAAACAACGAGGAGAAGGGTAGAAAACAAGAAGCTTGAACATCTACTGAATCTCTTCTCCTTGGCCAATTAACGGTACATCATGTGGGATTGGTCAAGCTGGGAAGGAGCCAACCCCAGATACGGTGGTGTTTCGGAAGTTCGTGTTGGGTGTTCCACCTCAGCGATTGTCGTGATCGGGTATGTCAATTCGCCTGGTGATGTGTCAAATGAAGCACGCCCTCCGTTTAACAGCAGGGAGGGGTCTCTCAAGTTGAGCGTAAAGCGTGATATCATCACAGAGGACATGCTAGGATGTTGAATCTCCCTTTAAACAACCACCACGGACGATGGAATCATGAACGTACACATTGGCCAACATCGATGCTGCAGTTCTCGTGACAGGCTATGCAGAGGAATCAGCCATCACTTCCAATAAAAAGGCGACATGAGAGGTTTCACTCCACCAAGCTAGGCGAAAAATAGGGGAATATTTCAGAAACGAGATGATAATTTGGAACTTGCTCTCACCATTAACGTCAACATATTAGCTAATTGACATACTGTCATTACCCTGTACGCGCTTTAATCCAGAACCAATTAGAAAGAAAAAGTGAAGCCTGCCCAAAGTAGATTGCCCCTTGGATTTGGATTAGAAAAAGGGTTTCTGGACAGGTGGAGCTCACCATCACGGAAAAAAATGTCCAAAATGTTCACTCCATTTGAACGAGGGAGGACTCGGACAATAGATTTGTAAAGCATCATACCGAAGACAAGTGAATCGAAGACGAGCAGTTCAGCCCAGGCTATTTCAAAGCCTGTGGGGGGTCAAGGTCGGTATATCTCGTCATGATCAAAGTCCTCTGCTAGCACGCACGGATGGCTCTGAAGGGATAAAGGTTTGACTTATATGAACTCGAACACTATGTCACGGCGAAGTACTTACTTTTCCCGACTCAATTCTGCATCGCAGCCTATGTGTATGTGAATATTCCAAAGTTTTTCATTTTTTCCACTCAGTACTACCCACTGTATACCACAGAATTAGCAATGGAACGTGAGGGTAGATCATTATTCCCATCCAAGTTGAGACTCACACAGCCCACGGCCAATAGAACGGCGCCAACGATGATGCACAAAGCCAGCACTTTTCGGCTCTGCTCGTACAAGGCGTACGTGCGTATGATTAAAATACCTGTATCGGGCAAGGGGGTGACAGGGAAAAAATCCAAGATATCATGTTGGTTAGTTAGTTCAGCCCAGAGGACCTTAAAATTTTTTTTGACCCACTAAAAATATTGTATAAATGGGCTATTTTGTAGCTATTTCTCACCTGTATGCTGGGTTTTTTAGATGCCAAGCATTGAAAGCATTGCAAATTATA
>Ga0307517_10005639_pt1 | contig 18773 bp, 14 predicted proteins | sample 23_EM_MG_FD_194515 | JGI IMG/M metagenome (GOLD analysis project Ga0307517, IMG submission 194515) | Populus trichocarpa ectomycorrhiza microbial communities from riparian zone in the Pacific Northwest, United States - 23_EM | ecosystem: Host-associated > Plants > Roots > Unclassified | place... | reverse complement strand
ATTGTTAGTATTATTTGTTTTATTTCTTTATTGAATAATGATTTAATAAATTAATATATCCAAAAATAGCAACACAGAAATATAAATAAGAACAAAAATGAATGCGTGCGGACAATCAAATGGAGAAAATCAACAAGTTAATGCACTAATTTGATATTGATTTATAACTCGGGTTATGAATTAAATTTTAATTTTGAATTAAAAAAACTTGAAAAGATAATCTTCTTGGTTTCTTTTTTAAAACACAATATCATGTAACCTAATCTTTGGAGTTCAAGGATATAACTGAATCAGGTTTGAGTTAATAATTATATTCAACTTAATTACTTATATTTTATAAATTGTCAAATTTGTTTTGAATTGAGTAGGTGATTTATCAAGTTGAACTAATTTTTTTATAGATATTATAGATATTCCCGAGTTGAGTTTATATTTCTAATTCTCGTGAGTCTGTATTTAGAGATGAACCTACAACATGGATTGTTGGTGTTATGGCACTTTCAATGTTAGGTCTAATTCAACACCTTACATCACTATTAAATTGTAATCACTTTTCTCTTCATGAAAGAGACAAGCTTTTTTTTGTCATGTTAAAAAAATCTAGTAGGAAACTCAATAACAAGAACTTTGAAGCTGAAATATTTTTAAATAAAATAAAAATAAATATTCAATTAATAAACTATCAAATATAAAGACAAAAGAAGTATATGGTATATAGGTTGAGTTATGTTGACCGAGTTTCAAAAATCCTGACTAGTCACTCGACTCATGATATATATTTCTTAGATTTTTTAATTCAATATCATTAGTAATATCTGCATTATCTGACTTTGACGAGTTGAGTCAGGTCAAATAATACAAATATTATAGATAAATCAATTTTTTTCAACACTTCTAGCTCATACTAGGCTCCGGATTCTTGGATCAGCAAGTTGCCTTGTCAAGTTAGGTTGAATTTTATAAATATAGCTATAAAACCTAGTCTTCATGTAAGAATAAGAAATTGTTTGGTATTGTGTAGTTTTTATTTTTTGTTTAACCATAGAGAAAAAGTTGTATGGCTAGCCCAATAGTTTCTACATTTTGTACCGATATCCTGCATAATTATATTTTAAACCTTGGTTTTGTAAAAGCTAAAATAACATGATTTTCATTAATGAAGACCTTCTTTTTATTTTATTTTTTTATGTAAAAATCGATCTCACAATAGTTTTAATCAAATACATATTTTTTAAACTTATTTTTTAAAGAAAACCATGACTAATAATATTATTCTTAAACTTATTTTTAAAAAAACTACAATCACAGAAACTGTCTAAATATTAAACATAAACTAAAAACTTACTGACTTTGAAGTTTGAGCAAATGTACAAAAATAGGAAGACAGCAAAAAAAAGAGAGTTGCCAAAAGTCTCAAAACAGGAAAAGTGCAAAGCCGGAAAGGTTGCAAATGTGGTCGTCTAATTTTAAGTATACACAACTGGTAAATGACGCGCAATTAAGAACAGCCACAGCCTGCGATTATTAAAAGCAAACCTGTTTAGTACTAATTCTGAAAATTACACCTAAAATCTTTCCAAGCCATAGAGAGAAACCCGGTGGGTGGCTAGCTTCTACAAGAGAAAAAAAAAAAACATTCCACTCTATATATAGTTCTTGAAAACCAGAAAAGCTGTGTGTATCTCAACCCCATAAAGGCATTATCAATTTGCTCTCTCCTCTTTCAACAACCGAGAAAAAAAGGAGAGGGAATTTAGTCTCTGAACATCAAATATGGGAGGCTGCGCTAGTGTACCAAAGGACTTGAAGGATGAGGTTGGCTCCGCCCCAGCACCCGAGCCTCCCATGGAGGAAACCGCGGAGAACAATGAAGCTGTGAAGGTTGAGCTAGAGGCCGTAGAAAAGGTTGAAGAAGAAAATGCTGAGAAGAGTGACGATTATAAGAAGTCCCTTGGATCATTGCTTAATGAGGTAATTAAATACCTTAAGACAATTTTCTCATTCTATGCTGTTTTCGTAATTATTTTTTTGCCTTCCATTAATTTTCTCAAACATCCATCCATGCACGAGTATTGCCATGCAATTTTACCCATGGATCGATCAAGTTATTCTCAAGCCATTTCAAATGCATTTGCAGAATGAAGTACAGATGGAAACAACAAGCGAAAGCAAGGAAGAGGAAGTTCCATGCAAGCAAAACGAAGAACAAGCAGCAACTGAGGCTCCTGCGGCTGAATCAGAGAAAGAACAAATCAAGAATGCTGAGGAAAAGGCTACAGGAGAAAAGAAAGAAGACATTTAGGAATTATACTTGGAGAGCCATGGATGTTTAGAAATAAATTTAAAGAAACACTTGTTTTCCCAGCTTCTGCCACACTTGCGGGTGTATATTTTTATAAACAACACCGAGAGTTGTTTATTTCTTCAATTATATTAAATCCCTTTTTTTTTCTCTTCTTTTTTTGGGGTGATTCCAACAAATTTGACAAGATAAATACAAATTAGAATTGATAATATAATTAAATTGTTTATATATAAGTGGTATATATACATGGAGATGGATATTGTTAATGTTAGATATATTTAAAATAATAATAATAATATTGTCTTCCATTATATTCATGTTTTCATAATTCTTTATTACTTTCATTTTCTTTAATTAAACTCTCACAATTAAGGTATAAAAAGCAGAATTGATAATCAATTCACATGCTTTGAATGGCTATCTTACTTAGCTTGGGAATCAGAACCATCACACACCCTACCCTACCTAGCTCGAGAATCAGCTAGCCATTAATTGAAGATTGGAATCAAACAAATTGCAGGTGGTTGGGGTTTAGAGTAGACAGCGAGAGAGAGACTCAACCTTTCATTTTTCATTCGTATCTATTGCCCTACCCTAATTCCTTTCTATGCGGAAATATGCCGTAAATTGATCATTTAACTGACCCCAACAAAACTGGCCTGGCACACCCCCCTCCAATAAGAATCGAATTCAAAAAATTATGTTACATTTTGTAATTTCATACCCTGGGGATCCTTCCTGCAGTGCCACTTCTGATCCTCCTTGCAGACAAACTCCAACCATGAGAGAAACCATGTCCTTGATTGGCGTCCTGAAAATGGGCAGTTGATTCCATCATTTCCCGGCGACACAATTATGGTCGCCCAGCTGTAGGTGATTCTCCGACCAGAACACATTTGTCATGAGAGCCAAAGCCGAGAAGATGTTATTTGGTTCTCTAGTTTAATCCTATCCAATGTCAGTGTATTCCGGCAACAAAGAATAATCATCAAGACCCAATATCAAATCAGGAACATAGATATGCGGGACAGCTTCGGAGATCTTCGTTTCCACTGAAAGTTCTTTTTCCATGAATGAAATAGAAAACCCATCCTTATCATCCTGAATGACTTCTGGTGGCAGGTCAAACCTTAAATTGGGATCCCTATCTGACAGTGGTTGCATTACTGGCTCGGCATGTCCTTCATTTTGCTCCAGCAAAGTTTTCCTCGTCTTTGACCTAGGAGGCTTGGTTGACTCAGAGACAGATAGCTTGTGCTTTCCCAAGGACTGAGTCTTTGAAGCCAGCCACAACTTCAAATCATTTGCTGGTAACACAGATGAAGAAGCTCTTGCTGCATCCCTGTGACGAGGGAGAAAAGGACTTTTAGCCAGTTACTAAAGAATCAAATACTTGTACATGTTTCACAGACCAATGGCATGGATTCATTTTATTAGCACCTGAAACTAATGATAAATGGCCTCAGTACCACTTATCAATTCCTCAATATTTACAATCACTCGTAATAAAACAAATATCCGGGAATTTTGGAAAAGATGCATTAAAATTTCAAGAAATTGATGAAATGCATGAAAATCAAGAGACTAGCCAAGCACTATAGCTGCCAGAGGGGAAGAAAACAAAAGCAGCACAAGTCAATCGGTCAACCCAGTTCCAGTACAAGAAAGTAACAAATTGAATGCATTGCAAGAGTGAAACCTTAAACTCTCTGTCCAACAAAACTGCGCTGCTAATGCCAGTGTCTTCAATGTCATCAGACAGGAAATACAAGGAGACTATCCATACCACACAAGCAGATCCATGTAATCTTCGTGATTGCAAGAAAACATACCTGAATCGATTTTCAGCTATGCTTGTGGATGCCCTGAGATGGTGAGCCGCCGCTCTATCCTTATTTACAGACGTCCATGGTGCTGAGCCAGGTATTGACAAACTTATTACAGGTGGGAATGGAATCAAATAATCATTTTCCTCCTTTTGGAATTCCAATGTTATTTCCAGCTTCTCGCCTACAGCAGGAGCTTCTTCATTCACATTGGAATTGGAAACTCTATCACCTGGCCTTCTACTGCTGGCATCATGGAGTGCAGCTGCCAGCAACTTGGTACTCTGTCCCAAATTAGTGAATTTCATTCTTTTTGCCGATTCCCTCAAGGAGTTCCAAGGTAACGGATTGACAGAAGAATTGAAAACCCCTCCACTGTTATAAAGGGCATTTCGAGATGATGGCATGTTTTGTTGATTTTCAACACGAGATTTCACCCTCCACACAGAAGAAAGCAGTGCTGTGAAGTGCTTCTGGAGAAGTAACTCATGGTCTGGCTGCTCAGCAACAACATTTAACAACATCCGTATGTTATCCTGATGCAACAAAAAATCGATCAGCACAAGCTTTACTGTCTAATCTATTTCATCATAGAATTACCAAACTATTGTTTTCTCTAGTTACATTGTGATATTTCCCATCAATCATTAAAATTGATTATTCACTCAAAGTCATAAAAAATGCAGCAGGCATTTTTTTTAAGTAGTAGTAGTTTCACTATGATCATATATGCATATAAAATTAACCATTCAGAATTAGATTATTCTGAGAATAAAAACGTGCATAACTGCAGTTTCGGAGATAATGGCTATGCAGGCTGATAAAGTTTATTGTTATTAATCACCAAGAAATTTGCATTAGTTGAATCCTATTCAATGGTACATCAGAAATCCCTAACCCGTGATGAATATTAATGATTAGCAGTTAATTAAAGCATTTCTTCTGTGGCCGAAGAGCCTGTTTTGTTATCTTTTGAGCACCAAAACAAATAAATATATAAAAAAAAATTGAATAACAAAAACCAAAGGGATAGCTAATCCAAACATCAGTAACTGTTATCAATCAATTGTTGGAATTACTGACCAGTGTGGTTGGTATCTGCAGGACAATAACTGAATAGGGTTCACGAGTGCAAATAAGCATCCAGTTTTCAATTAGCAAGTCTGATTAAATAAATGAATGTCTTCAGGAGCCTTTTCCTATTCTCAGCATCTTCTTTCCCTAATTTCTCTATATGGAACACATTTGAATGCAAAGGAAATCAGACTTACCTCGGTTACTTTCAGAAGGGCCTTCCCAGGGACCATGTTGCTCATCTTTTCATTATTAATAGGATTTTCCGGAGAAAATAAAACATATCTGTGGATTAGCTCCCTAAATCTCTCACAACAATGAACTGGATGGCGGTATCTTCCCCGATAAAACCCACCAGCAGTCATCCCATACAGAATTTCACTGACCAAGCTCCAATGTGGACCATATTCATGTACAACAGCACATAATACTGCATCCTCCTGTGGCATCCATAAAGCAGGTGGTGGAACACAATCTTTCAACCAAACATTCCCCTTCTTCAACTTCTCTGGCTTTATCATCAAAACCCGTTTCACTGGCATGGTACTGATGGATATTTTCCCTCCCATTTTGCTCCTGCTAGCTGGCTTCTGCTCAATATCGGAAACCACAACCTCATATGGTTTTAGTTCCGTAAATCTGTCATGCTGCTTTCCAGACAGGTCTGAATCTACACTAAAAGTGCACGTTTCTGGACCCTTTTTGAATTTCTTAGTCTTCTTCGACCTCGTTTTGTCAATACAAATTGCTGATTCTGCTTTCTTACGCTTTCTCCACATACTGGAACAAGGAGACATCGTATCCGAATATGTACCATCATCATCATCATCTACAGACAAAGTTTCCATTGATACCTCCTCTTTCACGTGTTTCAATTCAGAAGTCAAAGATTCTTTCTTCAGAGATTTGAACTTGGCTTTCTTTGGTTTCTTCTTAGACTTCAATTTAGGATTACGTGGCATTTTATACCTGCTAAAATGAAACAGGTTAGTAACTGAGCATTTCATCTGACAATAAAAAGAACAAGTGCCAGTCAGGTGTGCCCAAGAAATAGCCACCTTTAGAGACAATAAAGCGGAATGATTTTTCCAAGCTTACCACCAGAATACATAGCAGCAAGCTTGTCGGACAGATTCATGAAAAGTAAGGAGAACAGTGCCTGCTTCATTCTTAATGACCAAAAATCTACCCGTGCAACAAGGATTTGGCACAAGGCTCTGTTTTCCCTTTGTCTCAAGCATTGTTCTAAACCCAACCCTCATGCACTATTTAGTTTCATCTCAAGATGGGGAGTTGAATAGCTCGGTTAGAATGCAAGTTTCAATTTTATTCATATTTATTAATGACATTAATATCTGAACCATTTAAGTGATGTCTCAATGGAACCATAAATGGTCAAAAAACTCAATCTATACTGAAGCATCCATTCTATTCAGCATTAATAACTTGTCATTGCAGTAGTTTGAGCCCAGGAGACCTCCAGCATGTGTCTCCCACACTACAAATGCACTGCCTGGTAAATATCAACTGCTTGTGTGAAATTTTAATGATACTAGGGCATTCGCTTCCAAAAGCCACATGCTGCCACAAGAGATAGCAAGTATAAAATAACAGAACACCCCTCAGCCCTCGGCCATAAAAATTAAAAAGACGAAAAAAGTTACCTAATTGCTGACCTACATCCCAAAACACCTTAATTTCATCTTTTTTAATAAACAAAGTTAGATAGCCAGCACAATAAATTCATGACAAGTTCAGAATTGTCTTACACCATAGCATCTAAATGTCCATCATCTGCACCTTCCTTCTCATTAGCTTCAGCTTCCTGTTCTTCCAACAGCTAAAAGAACACAATAATAATAAGCTTTCAGACACATTTAAAGAAAACAAAATTTACAGCATGTGACAAAATTCACTAACCTGATGTTGAGTTAATGCCTCAACTTCTTGTCGGTATGCCTCAGTCGCAAAATCAGCATCCCATCCTGATATAAGGAGAAAAATCATCACTTCTGCTTATGATTGGCACTGTACATAATATAAAAATTGCTTATCCTAAAAAATTCAAATGAAAAATAGAAACTAGATATCACATGCCATGTAGTTATTCATTATAAACTTAAGTTGAAGAAAGGTCTTGAAACCCAAATTACGAGTTTTATAAATGGTTTCAACAAGAAAAATAGAAACGATTAAAAGGAGAAAAACATGATTTCAATATTTCTATCCCACCATCATGCTTTGCAATCAAGACTAAAAAAAACTACCAATTTTCTCAGAAAAAAGTATTGCAAGTTACTAATTTGTAGATTTGATTCATTCAAGGACAAACTAGCACAAAAAGAAAAATGCTTACTTTCATAAACCAATGGTTCCTCATCATCATCAATCTCAGCTTCCATTTCCTCCTTGTACTTCTCAATACGATCAAGCTCCCATTCGGTCTCCTCAAACCCAACTTGAGATTCCAAGGCTGCTTTGTCTATAATTGGATCCCACAATTCCAGAAACCGAACCGCATATCTGTCAATTGGACGTAGCTGATTCTCAAAGGATGAGATAGCTTGTCCAGCAGCAGCCGCCGCCGCCGCCATCTGTTTGACATCAGCCAACATATCAACATCTTCATTGCCAGTAAGAGTTACAGCTCTCTCTTCAATGCAACCATTCTCTTTTAAATTCACTGCACCATCTTTACTATAAGTTGTCATCTCATGGTCTGTAGGCTCATCAGCCTTCATATCATCATCATTCACAAATTCATCATCTTCCAATCTCCCAATGGCCTCTTCAGTAAACTCTTGGTTGTCTACAGCCTCTTCCTGTTCGACTTTCTTCAATGCCATGTAATCTGCTTCATCTTCTGCATATTTCAGAGCAGCATCCACATCTGCATTAGACAAAGACACCTCGTTTCCATTGTTATGGTTTTTCTCCCTCTGCATATTCTTAATCTGAAGTGTTTTATGCCCTGAGAATAATTCCATAGGATTGAGCTTCTTGAAAAATTCCGTATTGTACCCTCCACTCTGTATTACTAGATCATCAAGAGCACGCTTCTGATTGGCTTTCTTTAAGATGTTCTCTTCAATGGTGCTCTCACTGATTAACCTGTAGATATGTACTTCACGTGTCTGTCCTATCCGATGGCAGCGGTCTTGGGCCTGTTGATCCATAGCAGGATTCCAGTCACTATCATAGAAGATTACAGTATCTGCCCCTACAAGATTGATGCCAACACCTCCACTACGGGTTGATAAAATGAAGATAAAGATTTTGGGATTTGTGTTGAAACGCTGCATTAATGTTTGTCTCTCCTCTGGTTGAGTGGATCCATCTAAGCGCATGTAAGTGTAGCCATACAAATTCATGAAAACCTCCAAAATATCAAGCATCTTAGTCATCTGTGTGAATATTAATACCCGGTGTCCTTCTGACTTCAACTTCCTGAGCAAAATTGCAAGCTCCTGCAATTTACCACAGTCAAACTGTATTAGACGCCTGTCTGGAAAATAAAGTTGTCTCCGAACAATTGCAGGTCTGATAGGTGAAAGAAGAGGTAACAACATTTCAGAGCATTTCTCCTCATAAGTTGAATGAAGAAACACTGGAGTTCTAATCTGACTACACCAGAAGACAGGTACTGGGGTACGTGCTGCTGGAATTGCAAACATAAATGATTCCACAAGATCAGTCATCTTCTGGAACCGTTCAATTGGTGAAAGAATAACATCACCCAGCTTAGAAGAGTACAAGTAAGACAGTCGCTCAGTTTTATGGCGATGGACATCATAGATGGGATGCTTCACTGTGAGAAGTTCTCGTAGGGTTGTTGAGTATATGGGTTTTTTCTGACACCTCAAGGAATTCCACCATGCAATAGATGCTGCCCGTTGCTTCACTTCTCTTAATCTCTCCTCCAATAATGACTTTCTAATCTCTTCAAAAATATTTTTTCCAGGCAACTTCTTCCAATGTTTAGATCCCGGTCCAACTTCTTCTATGTTATCCAGGTTGGAACGCTCCTTAATTAATCTTGATGGAGTTGCAATAGACTTTACTTCATCATACTCCCAAGAGGCCATGCTAAAATCAAGATGAGTAAATATAAGCCCCAAAGCACAAAGATCTACTGATGACAATGGCCCAGGTGAAAGCATTGAACAAACAGAACTACTTAATTGCATGTCTATACCAGCCATATCAAAAGAACTAATAATTGGACGACCCTCAAATAAGTCAGGATGGTTACAAACTTTACGAAGTTGCATTATGATACTGATCATCCCAAAAAAGTTGGCAGTGGCAAGGGTAGCTTGTGTCTCTGAGCTAGCAATGAAATCCTCGTACAAGTTACGCTGCCTCCTTGAAAGTCTACAATAGATGACATGCTCATGTTTCATGGGCAGCTGCTTCTCCACATCCCTTTTCAATCGACGGAGGATGAATGGACGGAGAACATTATGCAAACGATCAACAACTTCTTTGTTCACTCTTTCTTGTCCCTCCACCATCCCAGTTATTGGATTGCTAAACCAGTCCTTGAATTCCTGGTGAGATTGAAAGATGTGGGGCATCAAGAAATGCATCAGTGACCAGAGTTCCATGAGATCATTCTGCAGAGGTGTACCAGTTAATAAGATTCGTCGTTTTGAATTAAAGTTTAAAAGAGTTTGCCATCTCTGAGACTTCCAATTTTTAATCAGATGAGCTTCATCCAATATCAAATACTTCCATTTCTTCCTTTTGAAGACTTTTGAATCCTGTATAACCAGTCTGTAAGTTGTTATGCATACATGGAAGGAGTTCGGTTTCAGCCAACCTTGCCTCTTGCATTTACGCTCTTTTGCACTGCCAAAATATGTTAAAATCTTGAAGGCAGGACACCATTTAAAAAACTCTGTTTCCCAGTTAAGCATGACACTTGTGGGAACCACGATCAGATGAGGACCCCATATTCCCTTTTCACATGCCAGGTGTGCAAGCAAAGCAATAGTCATGATTGTCTTTCCAAGCCCCATTTCATCAGCTAGAATCCCATTTAATCTTTTCTCATACATTGTAACAAGCCAATCAAGGCCTATATGTTGATATTCACGAAGAGGGTACTTAAGAAGAAAAGGGAACTTCGTGCGCACTTTAGTTGTTGAGAATGTATTGCCAGTTGGTTGTGCAGATCTTGCAGCAGCAGCAGCATCAGCAATCCTATTCTCACTCTCCCTTCCATCTTCTGAAATTTTTTCATTTCCCTTTTCTTGTTCTTCTACAAGAGGATGGTTTCCACATTCAACAATTCCATCCATTGAGTTATCCAGCTGCTTCAGTTCATCTTCATGGCCTGGGGAATTTGACACATTGTCTGATAATAAAGATGCATATTCAGATTCATCCTCTGAAACTTCATTGTTAGGCTCCTATAAGAAGGCATGGATAATATAAATAAATCAACATACAATATGAGAAAAAGGTCTGTGCAGAGGCAATTCTTGAACCCACCTTGGTATACCTTGCAAGCAATTCTTCCAAAGGGATTTCACTCTCCTTTTGCAGCAATGAGATCTGTGAATTAGCAGCTATCTCAGGCAGAGTGATTAAAAATAAAACAATTAAACTAGCAAAGACAATCAGGAGTTATAATAAAATTTTGTTGAAAAACCATGGATTTCTTCACCAAAATGCAAGGTTATGGAACACAAAGAAATATGATACATCCAACTAGTTCTTTACCTCATCTATGGGATTCTTTGAATCTGCTTTTGCCAGCTCTTCCTCTTCCAACAAGGTTGTCTCGTCATCCTGAACATTGAAGCCAGTGACAAATCATAGTAAAAAATTCAGCCTTTGAAATCTGTAACATGGCAAATGAGCATACACATAAATTGTACTATCTGAACTTCACTTGATCATATTAAAACTATTCTGTTCAAAACTTAGTGAGAGAAGGAGGACCTAATAATTACATCTAAATACATATAAGAAAGAGGACCTAAAAGCGACACTCAGTTCATTGTATGATTTAGGATGTAATAAAGATGAAGTACACAATCAGACAGTCACAACATTTCATAGTAATTCCTTGCAATAAATTCCATGCAAAGTAGGATGTTTTAAAGTTGGCTGAATTCACAAGTATGTCCTTGCGTTATCCAAAATTCATCAATTAAGCCCCTATATAAATAACCTGGTCAATCAAACCTTAAATTCATCAATTTCAATAGATAAAATCTACCATCAATTAAGCCCCTATGACATGCATCATTTTCCATCAAACCTTAAATTCATCAATTTCAATAAGCCCCTACATAAATAAAATGGCCAGTCAAACCTTAAATTCAATCAATTGGTCAATCAAACCTTAAGACGAGCCAAATTATTAACATCAGTTTGTTTGAGTGTTAGTATATTCTGAAAAGAAGAAACAGAATATATACACAACAGTTTTTAATAAAGAAAAAAGATTTTAAGTTCTTATTAAGAAGAAAAATTCAAATATCTATACCATTAATATTTATTCTCTATTAGAGTAATGCTGAATATGAATAAAAAACTTCAAGAATACACGAGCCAGTGGATTAGTGGGCCCACTATTTGGGTCCCACATTAAGATTATGATCCAGTGGCTCGTATTCTTCTTTAAATTTAATATTTTTTTTTTCTCGTAAGTTTAGTATTTAAGTAGGAATTTTATTCAGTTTGGAAATACTTGCTGGTTGCGGATTAGCACATTGTGAGCCATCAGCGGTGGTGCAAATTGATTTCTCTGGTTGAGGCTGCATTTCTTTATTCAACTTGACACATGGGAAGAGCTTAATCTCCTAGTGATTTGCACAACTGCAGATCTGCAAATCTAAAATTGAAAAATCATGCGAAGTCCGCGAAGTCCAATTTCTTCCTCCTCTCATGGGATAGAAATCCCAATCTCCAACCTCTTTACTATTCAGACTGATCCAACAAAATCTATCTCATTAGCCCAAACCAAAACCTTTTTATAACCAACAAACCAGTGAAAACTACTCCAAAAAGGTCCTTTTCTTTTCTTTTTCAAAAAGAAATGCAGGTCATTGAATAACTCGATGGTTTTGGTACTGGACACAAAAGAGCCTTTTTTTCTAACAAAATCCGGTTCTTTTCTCTTGCTTTCAATTCATAACCAAAAACAATAAATCTGCTATCTCTTTAAGCAAGATCTATAGCCACTACCAGTCATGCCACCAACAATGCAACCTCCACCCATAACGTACTCCAACACTGTTTTCCCCGGTAACACCCCTGCACTACTTGCAGCAACCCATTTCAACAGAGATGAAAAACTGTAATGGGTTCAATGGAGATGTAAAAGTGCAATTGTTTCTATATTTATATATATATAATTCTTTTACTGTTTGTCTTTGTTTTTTTATTTGTTCAAGTACTCATCTGGATCCCTTTGATTTTGTTTGTCTTTTTCATCTGGTTTTCAGAAAAGCATACAGTATGTCCTATGCCTTTGGTTATTTGTATTTCAAACTTTTATTATTCATGATTTTTACCATTAACTAGAAACAAGCAATTAATGCACCCTCTGAAGTTTCAAATTAGTGACATGTAAAACATTAGAAGGGGGGATAAATGCCATGACAAAAAATACTACCATACATATCAATCTGGATTAATTCTTCTTCATTGATCAAAATTGGAGAATTTAGGGTTCGACTAACCAAGTTATTACATAGGAGCTCAGTCAACAAATTTAGGATAACACAAGGGTGAACTTATGGGTTTAGCCTTATGCATGGAAGCAGATACAGCTCCATGGAAGCCGGAAGGTTAACCTAGTAAACTCCATTCAACAGAATGCATCACAGACTTCTTAGATCACCCTAGAAACAATAAGACTTCCAACAAGAAGAGAAACGCAAAAGCCATATCAACGTCTGCCATAACAACACACTGATTAAAATCATTATTTCAAGTTTCAACCAATATATAACAGGAAAGGTACTGAAAAAAACTTCATCCCTTGTAAAATTTACAAATGGATTCTATTGAATTTGCATTTGGAAAATAAATTCATTATTGAAAATAAAAATAAAATTTTATGCTCAGGTTGTAGGGGAAAAAACTATACGACCAGGAAAGAGGGTAAGAACAGAATCATAACTACATGAAAGACTAAATCATAGCTACCACATACCTTTTCTTCTTCTGCAGCAAGATCAAAATCACCATCTTCCTACATCACAGAAGATACAAGTGAGTATAAATATCAAATATAAATCAATGACAACATTTATTATAACACTCGCAATAAAATTTTAAAAGAAAAACAAAAAAAAAGGTGGTGAACTAATGGCAGCATCAAAGTAATAGGGGTACATAGATTTTGGACACAAGTCAGGGTCAAAAGGTGTTTTTTTTTTTTTTCAATAGCTGACCATGCTTTACATAGATAAGCAAGTGCAATTCAAGAAACAGGACTTGGTTGAAACTTCACACAGCAGGAGAAAAATATTAATATTTTCATAGATGAGCTCATACCTGGAATATGTAAGAGTTAAATTTGGTGCAGAAAAACAGTAGTATGTATGTAAATAAACTTTGATTAATAGCTAATCGATTTCCTTCATTTAGTTATTTGTTTCCCCTTTTCTGAAATAACAAAATGTTCTCTTGGGGCAACTGTGGAAATGAGACCACGTCCCCCCTTACACTAGCCTTCCTTTTTAAAGATCAGAGCAGATGAACTTTGTAACAGCAGAGAAGGGTTTCACCTCAAATCTAAACCATTTCTTGTTTATCTTTTCTTCTCTTGAGATATTTCTAGTAATAGTTAGTCCCACTCGATCAAAACAGAAACCCGTAATTCCATAGGGAGAAGAAACAGATGAGATTCCTGGCAGATAGCAGTGAAGGGGGAAAAATTTGAAAACCATATATGTGTATATAAGAAAGAATCTGTATTTTTATTCATGAAAAGGAAAAAAGAATAACTGAAAGAAAGGAAATCAAGTAGCAGTTCTTTGCAGCCAGAATTGTTGTGAGAGGCATCAACTCTATTTTCATTACTCTGGTCCCTAAAATGGATTCACCATTAAATATCAGCCATTACACTGATCTTTAAGAGCATCTTAGGGTCCCATTACCATTATACAGCAATATAACAGCATTTTTTTGAATCCGCATCATAAAAAAGGTTGCGATTGGTTTGATAATTGTAATGACTGTTATGAATGCTACAAAAAAATCAGTCTCAACCAATTAATTTATTCTATCACCTACAACCTTCTTCGTCCATTCTCCATGTTCCCCACTAATTTTCTTAAGTAGTTTTACCACAATCAAGCTTTGATCATCAAATATTTGCTTCTGAAGTAGAGATGCAAGTGATGATTTTCAGAATGAGATCCAAGTCAAATTCTGTTCTAGTTGCTTGACAGTAAATTGATTTATTTTCCCAAATAATCACCAAAATGACAAAAATAAAAACTACATGGAAAATTCAAATCTACAGAAACGGATTGTTTGCATGTGTATATATTTCTTTACACCTGATAATTAAATCTCTTATAAATAGACATAGGAAGCCTAGAAGGGACAAAATAGAATATGAAGACAGAGAGTTCAGAGATTGGCGTGTGTGTGTGTGTGTGTGTGTGTAGTATCTTGCCTGTTCATCACTGAAATCATATGGCACACGTTCTTTGGCTGGATCATCAGAAATACTTAACTGATTTCTGGTTTCATTGGTCCTGATTTCCAATAAGTCATTGTCTGGAATGGGCAAGGCACCATTATTTTCACCCTATTATTAGATAATGGACATTATGTTGAACCGTTTTAGCTGAATTTAGTAATTCAGCAATGGCAACTATAAACACATACAACTTACACAACGACGACTAGCATTAACAGGTGAGCAGCTTATCTCCATGTCACTAGCAGCAGACATATCGTTTCCTTTCCCTGCAAATTATATAACCAAGCAATAGTATCAGACAATCAAATTGCTTGCTAGAGACATGATTCATCCACAGCAGCTTACTCTCACAATGGTCTTCCCCATTTGCAGATGGCTTAGCTCCATTTTCACTACTTTCTCCGCTACCTGAAAAAACAGGTGGGGAAATAACCAATTGAATGAAATGGCAGAGAAGAAACACAATGAACAAGGTCATCTAGAGAATGAAATGACAGGGATTGAGAGCCTTTAACAAAGCGGTTTGCATCAACTCATACACAACACTATTTAAGTGGTTATAACCATAGACAGCACGCATAACTCAGCAAATGGAATAAAAGGTGTAGGGAAAATGGTATCTCCAAAATTAAAAAGAAGAATCATGAGAACAGCTTTCTACCTTTCTCTACAGGATAACGGTTAAGTAGCTCCTCGAGTGGAATATCTGTTTCATTGTGCAGAGCTTCCAATTCTTCTTGCCTTTCTTCTGCAGTTATAAGAGCCTCATCTTCCTCAATAGTATGCTCATCATCTTCCTAGAACAAATATCAGTAAGCGAGATCGTTAGTAATTGTATGCCAATTGAAAATGCAGGACAAACAAAGGAATCACCATGACAGTTCCACAAATTTTTTAGCTGACAAATGGGGCAGTATCAAATATAGCCTAAGGCTTCACATAAGGAACCTGAGAAAACAAAAGGGTATACCCAAAACAGAATCTCACCATTCAAGCATGATATATAAACAACAGATGAGTTTATGCAGCAGGTTCCTAGTAGAAGAATCCTACAAGCCACACCCGGGGTAGTGTGTTTGGTATTGTGGTGCAAGGTGCATTTCAAAAGCACTTTTCGCTTGAAAATGCATCAAAATAATTTTTTTTCAGATTTGTTTTTCATTTTTGACATCAACACATCAAAACCATTGGAAAGCACTAAAAAAAAGCATCAATTTAATGTTTTTTCAAGCCAAACGCACTCAAAAGCAGTTTTAAACACAAAAACAAACAGCCTCTAAATAAGCAGATCAAATTACAGATAGTACAGCCAGCCCTAATTTGATCGCAAACAGGAATTTTTGAATTATAACTACATCTTGAGTTAAAAAAAGTAAGGGAAAAATACTTTACATAAGATGACAGAGACATGAAAGGCAACTCACCACTTCATCTTCAGATTGCACATCATACTCATCGTCATTGTCTGTAGTGTCCAACTGAGGCTCTAAACAATTGTGCCAAACATTTGGTAAGGATATCTGCCTCTTACCTAAGTAAGAAACTAATAATCGAACTAAGTGATTCTGCTTACCATCATTGACTTGCTCAGGTATATTAGCATCATCTCCTTTCTTGTATGCAATTCTCGGTTTATCTTGTGCAGCATATTGCTCTGATGGTTTGTCCACTAGATTTTCTGCTAACATTGTAGAGTACCTAGCAACACGAAATGCAGATTCAATTGCCCATTCACAAAACATAATTAACAGGGCAAAGTTCCAAGTCAATGTTAGAAACAAGAATAAGGAAAAAGAAACACCACCTCTCAGTTTGTCCTAGAAGAAACTCAAGCTGCTTATCAAGTGCCTTTTTCTTCTTCTCATCAAGCTCCATCTGATGCTTGTAAAGTACCTGGAGAAACAGTTGCATACGGTTTCAAAGAGATAAAAAAAAAAGAAACAAAAGTTGATGAAGAATCAAATCATTTTAGATAAATTTACCAGCTTTTCTATTTTAACCCAGAATTTCTTTACATCCTTTGAAATATTAAGAGCAACTTTTCGCAGCCGCTGCTCCTCTTCCTGATACCAATGAAATCAATTCAGCCCATTCTTCTCCAAGTGAAATATACCCCCAAAAAAATTCATAAAGAAACAAGAAATCAGAACCTTCAGTTTCTTCTCTCCTCTGGTGGCCTGATCCAACATGCCCTTACTGGCTCTTAATGCCACTTTCTTCGCTTGTGCCAATTTCCATTTCCTCTCCGACTCAAAGTCCTGTAAGTAACAGTTCAATTAGAAGAGAAAACCTAAACTTAATACTTTCAAGCATGCATCAATCAACTACTTAATGAGTTACCTTCGACAACCAAACCATTTCCTCTAAGACGTGATCCCAGTGAGTCTTAGGGCGACGCGGCTCCCTCGGAGCTTCCAGTGCCTACAAACCCATTTATCAATAAAATAATAGAAAATTCAATAAACCCAAAACTTCTAAATTTTGCATAGAAATTAAGTAAGATTACTTATTTTTCAAAATTATGACTAGAAAATGTAGAAATTAGCTCTTCAAAGTCCATTAAAAAAACCTTCACACATTCACTGAGAAAACAAATAAAATAAAAGGAGTGACCAACTACAAACCTTTTGACGCCGAGCTCTGGTCTCGTGATCAAGCTTAGACCTTGGGCCTTTCGACGCCATTGTCGTTTTTTTTTTCTCTTAAATAAAATTAACCGCCTGCATGTCCACAGGAACTTGAAGGAGATGGAGAAGGAGACGACTCTAATGGCTGTGATAAAATTGTGTTCTTCACATTAGAAGGCTTCTTCTTCTCCTCCTTTTTCTTCGGCGTTAGGGTTTCAGATTTGGTCCCTTTCTTCACCTTTCTTTTTTTTTTTGTATTTTTTTTTACGTACTGTGTATAAAATACAAATAAACAGAAGAAAAATATTTTGTGTTTTCTTGGGAAACCTCATGGTCTTACAAGTATATATAGTTTATCAATTGAGTCCCCCAACTGCTGATTTTATTAATTAGATCACCCATCTCTGAAATTTTCCCAATCAAATCCTTCTTTATAATTAAACGTGTGCTTTCAAATTAATCCTAGTTTTTCTATTTTTTATACCTGCAATATCCAATTTTCAATTTCATCTAGCATGGAAAAGTACTTGTTTAGTTAATTGGTTAGCCCATAAATTACTCAATATATCTTAACGAGTATAAATGTATCCAATTTGAGTTGATTGCATTCTGAAAATATAATCTGTGATTTATCGCACATGCACGTGCTTGTTTATTTAATCAATACGAGGTATTTGTTTGTTTAGTTGCGCCCTTTTTTAAAATAATTTTTAAAAAAAATATTTTAAATTAATTTTTTTATATTTTTAAATTATTTTAATATACTAATATTAAAAATAAAAAATATATATTATTTTTAATTTTTATATATTTTTAAATAAAAAATATCTTAAAAGGTAACTTTTACTATAATCTCAAATATATTTTTAGTGATTATTATTAATATTGAAAAATAACTGACAACTTATCTTTCTCGTAACAAATCTTCTTTTCAAAATATTTAATGTTAAATCATAAGCAACACTAAGTAAAATTTTACCCAAGCATGTCTTGAACTAAAAAAAAAAAACTGGGTATTTTGATGGTTGATACTTTAAAAATTTAAGATTAATTGAAAAACAAGTAATTGTTATAAGTAAAACGGTATGTGAAAGGTGATGTAAGAACTAGGGATCTAACTAATAAAATTGATTATTGGGTATTTAATCAAAGAAACTATATACAGTAGGGCACTAATATGAGGTTTGTTATTATTTTATTTTATTTTTTGCTTTTTCATAGTTTGCCTTTTGTGTTGCGGTACTCTCGCATGTTTACATCCTCGC
>Ga0307517_10005638_pt1 | contig 18773 bp, 25 predicted proteins | sample 23_EM_MG_FD_194515 | JGI IMG/M metagenome (GOLD analysis project Ga0307517, IMG submission 194515) | Populus trichocarpa ectomycorrhiza microbial communities from riparian zone in the Pacific Northwest, United States - 23_EM | ecosystem: Host-associated > Plants > Roots > Unclassified | place... | reverse complement strand
TTGTTCGGCCCCCCCCCCCCCCACACGCAGCCCCCCCGGGGGCTGGCACGTTGACCGATGCCTGGTACACTGGTTGCTACAGGGAGGCTATCAGCGTATCAATCCCGCTGAAGAAGAGCCCCCCGGTCTGATTATAGAGAACGTAAAGTTCTGGATATCCCCGTCCCCCGTTTATTTTTTGCACGAAACACGATCAACTCATCCCTCGGGCGTTCTCGATCCGCGCGTCACAAAAACCTGATTGTGGCAATCGGTGTACTTCTTTCCCTATGCCGGTTCCTGCTTCCTCGTGACCCTACATTTTACCCAAGCTCATTGGGTCTGCGTTTCGTAACCGCCGTTTACGAGAGGTGCTAACATTCCGCCGCTCTTCTGGCGTTCCATCGGCGGCGTATCCTATTGAACGAAACAACCCACGGAGGAGGCAGTTTACTCTGTAAGTTTGAATTACGCTCCCACATGTCCTCTCATCTCCTTATCGTGCGCGAAGTTCCAAGGCGTCCAGAAAATACCTCGGGTCCCTCCGGCAGGCCTGCGCCAATCGCCCCGTTCCAACTCTTGCCGGTGGATACGGCGCCTCGCTATCCTCAGTTGGATAGCGAGTAAGATATCTATCTGATCGGTGTGTGTGCAGTCCCAGAACATTCTTTCCAGAACCTCTTTCCGTTCTACGTGTCAGAGCTATCTCCGGGGTACATTTCAGGACTCATTAGGTGGTGTATGTAAAGTGAGAGGAGTGCTTTGCTTCCTACCAACCCAAGTGGCCTGATCCCCAAACTCTTGGTCGACTTGTACCGCTCAATTCTTTGCCTTATTCTGCTCCCACCCCGGGCACCACGATTTATGCCGTTGGTCCCTATCATCCTGTCACCCTCCGTTGCGGCGCTCGATGGAGTTGAGTTGGCGAAACGTCAGACCAAGACTGACTGTACGTTGTTTCCACGTAACTCACGACATGGCTTATTGAACAACCAACTGTGTTGATCAGGTGGCTGCGGGGATTGTACTGTGATCCACTCACGCTCTTCGGCTTTCTGCATTCAGGGTATATGCTGGGTCTGGACGCGCGAACCGACCTAGTACATTCCCGGAGACATTTACCTCGCTGCCATCCAACGCTGAGAAAGCGGTTCAAGGTAACTGTACAGATCCTTAGCGCGGTGGTATTGATATTACATGAATCACAGTGTACTGATTTCGTTACTTGTCCTCGGAGCGACCAATCATCTCCGAGCCGGGCTGCTCCTCGTCAGCGTGCTCCTGTTGGTGTTTTTCCTCGTTGGGACGAGTCTGACCAGGCTGACCGAGGTCCTGCGTTGAACACGCCGAGTGAGATAGTTGGTCAACTAAGGCCGAAAGTGGTTTACCTGTCCCATCTCCTTCCGCTTTAGTTGTCCGGTGCGCTTGTCCCGACCATGTTCGACGAATTTTGGGTCGTGCTTGAGCTTTCCTTTGATCTCCTGCTTCAAGCCATCGATCTTTTCACTTATGGGCTGTACGGGTGGGTCGTGTGTAAACTAAGGTTTGTCGGGGGAGAGAATGATGTGTGCTTACAGCGCCCTTTCCGAATTCCGGACCGAGGCCAACGGCTCCGGCATGGCGTTGAGGTGGATAGTTAGAGTCCTGGGGTACACTGGGACTCATTTCACTGGAATCGCTGGTTGAGTGAGACATTTGCTTGGTGTTCTTGGTGTTTCTTGGAAAGAGAGGGATTGGGCCACTCGTTCCATTTTGGACCCCAGGAGCGGAGCAAGAGGAGTATGACATCATTCCCGTACCTGTGGTAAATAATTCCCACGATCACAACTCCCGCTGTGCGATATCCAAGTACAACGTTCCTCGTCGTCGCGATGAAACACGCTTCACCCCCCGGATGGCCCCGCCGTCTTTACTCTATCCGACCAGCAATTCGGCAGACAGACAGTGTTTCCTCATAGCTATCAGTAACCTGTGACAACCAGATGAATCAACAAGTCTTCTCCCCCTCTCTCCGGCAACCTCACTCTCCCGGCCTGGCGCATCCATACCCGCACGCAGCAAGGATGCCGACACAGGTAGAGAAGGCTAGGAGGGAGGGCGGGGTTCCGCGGGAGGTCGACGTTTCAAATGTCGTCGAGCGCCGGATGCATTTGGAGGGATCCTCACAAGTTTGCCGTGTGTGCCGTGTTCCGGTAAAACCATTGGACATGATCCAGCGCACCGACTCCGGCTGACTCTCGACCAAGATTTGGCCGGGTAGCCGTAAGATCCAAGGATCCGGTTTTTGGGACACCGTTTCATCGCGCTACCGGCTCAGTACACCCGGAGTCTGCCAGGTAAATACTCCAAATCCTAATACACCGCCAGCACGGAAGCTGAGTGTGTTTTTTTTTGTTATTTATCCAGTGAGTCAAGGCGGGAAGAAAGAGTAGAGATAGCTGTTGTTGGGCAAGACAGACAAAAACACCGCATTCATGTTCTAGAAATCGCCTAATACGGAAGCAACATGATCAAAACAGGCAGTGCGTTATCGTGATGTCACGGTTCTCTTTCCCGCGCTGTGACCATGACTGGTGATCCTCGCACAGGTTTTCTTCAGTATTTTCATCCTCTGACCTTTGCAAGTGTCATAACTAGTCGCGCAAAGGCGTCAGTCGTCGCACCGCCGATGTTATTTTGATCGTGAACCGAGTATTTGCGGCCGCAACGGCCGCGCAACCTAGATGCTTGCCCTCTCTGGCTAGCCGTTCCTCGTGCCACATCCTTCTTCGGTGCCAAAAACGCGTCTCTGGCCCGATAACTTTACATCTTACCGGGTCCTAGATCTTTGCTCAGCATCGCTTAGTGGATCCATTCTGTCTGACAATTACCATCCATGACTCGGTACCGTGTTTCCATATAAGCCGGTTCTGAAACCGGTCGGGTTACATATAACGTACTCTCCTCTGGTCTTACTTGCTATTAAAATGAAGTACTCTTCCACAAGAGAATCCAGGTCTACAATGTCTCAACCCGTCATCACTCTCTACGATATCCAGTCCACGATACCCCAACCGTGGGCTCCGAATATTTGGAGGATCAGGTATGTACTCACATCTCGTTCTGCTCTCCGTGAACAGTAAACCGACCCTTGCGCGTAGATTCATCCTCAATTATAAACGTCTCCCATACCGCACGCATTGGATCGAAGCATCCGACGTCGAGAACGTCCTTCGCCAACTGAACGTTCCCCCAACCTCTTATCGCTCCGACGGCCGGCCAGTTTACACTCTCCCTGTTATCTACGATCCCCGCAGTGGGAAATCTCTCTCCAATGCCAACCATATAGCCGAATACCTCGAATACGCATACCCTGCTCGACCCATCTTTCCTGAAGGATCTCGCGCTCTCCAGTGCCTCTTCGTCCACTACATACACGAAGTTTTCGCAAAACCGCTTCTTCCCATCATGATCCCCATGACTCACCTCCGACTCCCTGAGCGCAGCCGTGCCCACTTCATGGGGCCTCAGACCCAACAGCCCCCCTCCCAACTTACTCCGGCGCAGCGGGATCAAGCCTGGCAAGCTGTCAAGGAACAGTTTGATACCCTCGCCGATCTCCTCGACAAGAACTCCGGCACAGACGGTGACGGTGTCGTCGCGATGGGTCGCGAAGTCAGCTATGCGGATTTTGCACTTTGCGCGGTCCTCATTTGGATCGAAAAAGTCGCTCCTCAGGACGGATGGACCAGGATCCGCCAATGGAACGGTGGCCGCTGGATGAGGTTGTGGGAACGTTGCAACGATTATATGGACGTCTTTTGAATGCTCACGATTCTTCGTTCTACCCCCCCTATGTTTCATCTACTCGTGATACTCATTTCCCTCGATATGCCTTTCTTTCCTTTCCCTCGTTCATCACCGAGATTACACACGTATCTATCTATGTATCACGCTCCTCCCACCCCTATTGTGTTTCGTTTGAACATACTAACATACTAATTCCGAAGTAGTTGTGTTCTCTCTCTCTTCGTCTCCTTCGTTTCACCATTGTTATTGACTTGACATGGGGAGTTTTCCGTGTCATTCATAGATATTTCATTTATAACCCAAGGCTCCGGTAGACAAGTATTCCAGCATAAAAAGATCCATGTTTCCCTTGTAAAAATATCCTGGTATATGATAACAGACAATGCCTGACTGAGGAACAACAGTCCATTTCCCCTGCACCCTCATCACGAGTCATCCTGACCGAAAGCACCGTGTTGGATTAGGAAAAAGGTGAGAGCAGTAAATGATCCAAGCTACAACATATCATCGGACCCCGGCGTCTGCTCAGAAGCTCAGTCACCCTTGCAGGCTACCCTCCGAGCTGCGGCGAAGAATCGGGGATGGGAGTGTGGTCGGAATAGGAGAGGTTGGGGTTAGCCTCCCTGATACCTCCGTTACTCCAACTATAGGTGAATCGAGGGTCGAAGACGACGAACGAGAGCGCCTTACATACGGTCTTGGCGACGGTTTCAGCGAATCGATTTGCGGAGATAACGGGGTGGCCACAACTTCAGCTTCCTCCGGTGGTGTGTACGTGTCATCATCCAGGACAGCCCTGGGGGGAGGACGCTCGACCATAGCCTCAAGGAGCTAAAAAGAAAACCGTCAGCAGATTCGATCGTGTTTAGGTTGCGAAGCAGAAGAAGCTAACCTCCTTTCGCAGGTCTTCGCCCGCATACTCCCCCTCCATCTCCTCAGGGCCAAGGAGGGCTGCGCCTTTACGGAAGACCTCCCCTTCCTCCTCGACCCAGCTACGAGACCTGTTAGTATGTTCGGATCAACATCAAGCTGCGACACGAACACGAGGTTTCTGATTACCAACCTGTCAACAGTTGGCGAAACCCCCGCTTCAGGGTGCACCTCGGGTTCCACAAATTCACCCTCTTCGTCCAACACTAGCGATGGCCGACGGAGAACCTGTGTGGGCCTCTCTGGTTCTTCTGCCGCTCTTTGCTTGCCCTTATCCAACCGTGGAGTAGAAAGTAGCTCCTCATCAGAATCATCCATAGCGGAGGGGGTTTCGTGAACATGACCATTGGGAGTACTCGTAGCAGGCGGGATATGAGGGGAAAGTAAACCGTTACGCGGCGGAATGTTGACCGTCAACCCGGCCCCCTTGTCCTTGGATATCCTCCGGGTGATAGGAGGGATTTCAGGCGTCAACGCCCTTCGGGGGGAGACAAGTACGCTCGTCAGGGAGTCGTTCAGGGCGAGGAGTTCGTCGGCCTTCGCGTTCTTATTGCCCAACGAACTCTCAATCAGTTGTTGCAGTTTGGGCTTCAAATTATCGGCCCTCCTCATAGCCTCAGGATCAACATCGCCGGGGGAACCTGACGGCGAGTGAACTGTAAGATCTTCCAGATCGGATATCACCTGGCGGACTTGCGCGACGACTGCGTCTTCTTCCCCGACCGAGGACGATGGCTGGGAATGACAGTGTCAGCGACCGCTGCCCCGTGACTCTGCAACACCGTACCTTTTCAAAGCCCCCTAGGATGGTTTTGGCCAACTCGCTTTCCTCAATCATCCCCCACACGGCAGTCTTCTTCCCTCGTATTCCATCACCGCTGCCTCCACTCGCGGCGGCCCTCTCAGCATCCTCCGTATTCCTCACACATGTGTTGAGGATATCCCGAGACATGCTACGCAATGATTAGACAGAGTCGTTCACATCATCCACGCAACTGAAGAACACACCGAGCCATCTCCTCGTCTCCAGGGGGGATGTTCAAGTCCAAACACCTCATCACATGGTTTGACTTCAGCCCTTGGTTCAAAGCCATGACACCTGCGAGCTCCAGATTGTTCGAGGTGAGATCAAGGTGTAATAGTGAATTCGATTCCGGCAAGAACTCTGCGAGGCATATCGCACCCGCAGAAGTCATTCCGGTCGACGACAAGAACAGTCTCTTCAGCGCATTGTTGAGTGTGAACGCAGTTCGCAGTGTTTGTATCTGAAGTTCGGCGATCAGGATACTGTAATAAAGCCAGTAGGGATCCGACTAACCCCTTCCAGCCCTGGTCCACAGCAAGGGTTCTTACTCATGTCAAGTGTTTCCAAAGAAGTGTTGTATTTCTAAAAATTGGACACGTGAGGGGGTAACTTTTGACGTAACAATGGGGAAATGAAGTAGTTACCAGTGCCTCTGCAACAGCTGCCAACCCCTGAACGTCCAACTTGTTCTCACTCAAATTGAGTACCTTCAAGGTCCGATTCCGCTTCAAAACTTGTGCGATGTATGCAATTCCAGTCTAATGACAGGTGTCAGCATTCTTCACCAACCACCACGTCTCGACATGGTATACTGACTCGGATGTCATTCCCCTTTAGATCAAGAGTACGGAGAGCGCCAAGCCGAGGAAGTGTATCCAATGCCCTGACTTTATCGAGCAGTGCAGCACTCGGTCCGTGACGGTTGATAGGTGTCAAAGGCATGAAGCCTGGTGTCGAGGGTGTTGGAGGGTGCCGAGCGGTTGTAATTCCGCCTTGGGAGTTCGAGGTTATTATGGGGATGCTATTATTTGTGGGGGGCATTTGTCCAATAACATTACGCTTCGAGCGCGGAATATATGGTGTGTAAGTTGTAGGGGTAGCTGGCTTTGGTGGATGTCGCAGAGGAGGCAAAACAGGACCAGCTTTGGTTAGAGGAGAGAGCACTAGCTGAGGGGAAGACTCGCGGGTCGGTGTATCGAGAGGAGTGGATGGCGGGGAAAGACTGAGTGAAGGAGATAACATATTAGAGGACGGTATCGTATCTGGATAGTCCTTGATCATCAGTGCCAGGGCCACCGCGCCAGCAGCGCTAACACGGTTGTATCGCAATGATATATTTCGCAATGTCGAATCGCGTACCGCGTGGGCTTAATTCAACGGAAATTAACAACAGGCCGGGCGCGAGCGATCAAGGAGAAACCTACCAAGTGACTCAAGTGCTGACGCTCGGAGGAGGCAATCATCCATTCTCAGAGATACAAGACTGGGTTTAGTCGCGAGGGTGGAAGCAAGATACTCGACGGCCTTCTTATCCAGCGAATTCTGGGACACGTCGAGGAATTGGAGGCTCATCGACTGTATACCAGGGTCAGCCTAAGTGGCGCAAAACCAAATCAGGCACGAACCCTCTGTACGTAGGCGCTGATCAGCTTAAACGCCCCCACTTTCAGGCGTCTGTTCGAGGAAACAGAAAGGAAGTGCAAAGAATTCGGTATCAGCAACGAGTGTAGCAGTGGTTTGAGATTCTGTCCGAAGGATCAGACACGAAACGACGTATTGAATGGCATGCTCACATGTTCATCCAGGTCGCATTCCTTGAGAATCAGTTTGCGGAGGCCCCATTCGATTGTAAGGACATCCGACAGGATTGTGGCCGAGGTTACTGTTATCTGGATACCTGAAAGGTCGAGAGTTCTCGAATCGGGACTCGATGCACGCTGAGAATCGATTTCATCGGCAACCGCACGCATACAGGTGGCTGAAACCAGATGATAGAGTAGCCATACCTTGAAGGCTGTAGAAATGGCAGGATCCGGAGTATCCTCCCGCCCAGTGGAACACTCCCTGTAGAAGGATTCGACCTGGTCCACATGCCACCACTCATCCGATTCTGAAGGTTCGTGTGAGCTTGAGCTCACGGAGTTCCGCCTGACGACACGCTTCCGACGTTCAGCCTCCTTTTCCTCAATCAACTTCTTTTCCTCCTTGATTGCGGGTGAGCACGGCGGGTTAGCAGCCATTATTGGATAGACCGTCGCCATCTGGGGCAGAATGAAGTGAGCTCTCTTGAGCGTCCTTGACTCGTCCTCGACCGTTCCGTCCGCGGGGCCATTCTGATTGGGCAGAAGTTTCGTCAGACGAGAGAAGAGAGACTGCGGGGGAGGTGGAGGACGCTTCAGGATCGATTTTCCAGGTGTAGGAATCGTTACAGCCGAAGAGGATGCTGGGCGCGGGGAATGGTTGGCGAGGGATATCATTAGAGATGGCTAGGAGGACGTGTGGGAGAATTGCATATATCGGAATTTGTCTCGTATTTTCTCTGTATTTTTCGTCGTAGCCGGTGGCAGCGATCAGGGGGTGGGGATGGAATGGCTCGTCGACGAGGAACGGTTGGCGAGATTGAAGCTGGTCTCGGTTGATCTGTCACTTGTCTGGTTCCGACGGGACTAACAGCCGAACCACTCGCCCCGCCTCATCTCACTTTCCGTTAATTATGCCCCGCAAAGCCGCACCCAAAGTCACTGAGGATGGAGAGCCCGTAGAGGCTCAGGCTCCCCGCAGGTCTACCAGAATCTCCTCTCAACCAAAGCCAGCCGAGGAGCCAGCGAAACCAGCCAAAAAACCCGCCGCACCCCGCAAGAAGCGACATGCAGATGAAGCCGACGCACAGGGCGAAGACGGCCAGGAGGACAGCGCGAAAAAGGTCGGAATATTTTCCCCTCAATATTTCACGGACGCCAATGTTCAGCATGGTCATTTAGGCCAAGCTCGACGAGTCCGCAGAGGGGTCCTCCAGCGTCGACCTCGCGGTCATTGATATCGGGGGCTCTCTCCCCAGCCATACTTTGAAGAACGAGAAAGATGAGGACGTCGACGTCTCGACTCTCACTGCAGAGAAGGGACTTGTTCTCTTCCTTGTCCCTAAGGCGGACACCTGTAAGCCCGTCCTCCTACATCCCCCCAGCGCGTTGTTGATGTTACCAGCTGGATGCACAACACAGGCTTGTGGATTCCGGGATGTTTATCCTGACTTCACGGCTCTGAACTACGAAGTGTACTGCCTCAGTGCTGATTCCCCTACCGCTCAAACCAAGTGGCAAACCAAGGTTCTTCATTTTCTATCTTCCCTGCCGGGCCGAAGGATCGCTAATGCTGCGGATGCTGTCAGAAAAGTCTCCCATACCCGCTCCTGTCAGATCCCAAGCGCGTGCTTATCAAAGCGCTGACCGGCGGCGGGGCAAAGACCGCGCGGAGTCATTTCGTCTTTGAGAAAGGCGGTAAACTTGTCGAAAAGAGGCACCCCGTCAAACCCACAGACAGGTACGTCCTGTCATCCGAGTGCACAGATTACAGCTCTCATCCATTTTTCCAGCCCCAAACTTGCGCTCGATTTTATCAAGGGGCTAGGTGATGACACTGACGCAATGGCTGTAGATGCTCCCTCGAGTGCGGAAGCTGTCCCAGCTGATGATGCTCCTCCCGCGGACGCAGCCCCCGCGGAGACTGAGGAGGCCAAGGAGGCATGAGCAACCTCTTGCCCTCGAAATGAGTTTGATTATTGTTTTCAACCATCCTACCCTGTATGTTTTCTGTTGTCTGTAGTATCGTTGTCGTGGATAGTCTCTGTAACCCTTACGATGGCTGCGACCCTCGCATGTTCATGACATGTTGGCGCAACTCCCGTGCAGGTGGAACAGCCTTGCCGATCGCAGCCGCAGCACCTCTCGACGACCTTCATAACTGTACCTCTCCCCTGTATCCCATCCTCAGACTCTCATGCCCGCACAAACCATCCTCTCTAAAGAGGAGAAAGCAAAAGTAACGAGCGCGATCCCTAAAGGGTCAAACAAGTTGTGGATCGCGTCACTCGCAAGGATCTACTATGCTTATCCCAACCCTAACGAATGGTCATATGCCGGGCTACAGGGTGGCCTCGCATTCGCGAAGAACTCTCAAGGGATTCTCCAGTTCAAGCTCGTTGATTTGGATGGGACACGGGGCGTCATATGGGAGCATGAGCTCTACCAGAACTTCGACTACTTTCAAGACCGGCCGTATTTCCACTCTTTCCCTGGTGACGTGGGTCTTTCATCCGTCGCTCTTTTGTACCGAAACTGACCCTTCTGCGATAGGAATGTATGATTGGATTCGTCTTCCCAGATGAAAGCGAAGCCAAAGTATTTTACAAACGAGTGCAAGCTCACAAGTCTGGAAGTGGTACTACCTCTGTTCGCTCGACGGCGAATTCCCAATCTGACTGGGTTCTTGCGCAGGCAAACCCAAATCATCTGAGATCAAGAAGAAGAAACCCGGAAAGGGCGGCAAGATCGATAAATCCATGATCTCCGGTCCCACTGCAGGTTCATTCAAACACGTTGCCCATATGGGTTACGATTCAGAGAAAGGATTTACATCGTCAAATGTCGATCCCTCTTGGACTGCATTCCTCAGTGGTCTCGAGAGTTCTGGAGTGGCAAAGGAGGTCATTGAACAGAACATGGACTTCATCAAGGACTTTGTTCGGGAACAACAAGCTGCTGGTGTTGGCACCGGGGGTGGCAAGAAGAAAGCACCTCCTCCCCCGGTACCGCGGAGAGGTCATGCCCAAACCAACTCAGTAGATGAGACACCGGTTTCTATGCCACCTCAACGGGTTCCACCACCACTTAATCGTCCTCCCGCCCCTCCTACCCGCGTGGAACCTCCTCCTCCTACCCGAACTGAGCCACCTCCACCACTGTCTCGGCCTCCCCAGCCACCACCGAACAGGTCGATTCCCGGACCTCCACCTCGGCCGAGCATCCCGTCCCCACCACCACGCCCCCAGTCCACAGTGCAGTCGACTCCCGTACCTCCTCCTCCTCCTCCTCTACAGCGCCCACATACTACCCCGCCCGCACCCCCTCCCCCACCTCCACCTCCTCTAATGAACACGGGTGGTGGTGGCCCTCCACCGCCACCGCCACCGCCACCACCCCCTCTTCTGGGTATATCTGGCGGACCCCCGCCGCCTCCACCACCGCCACCGCCACCACCTTCGGGTACATTTGGCGGACCGCCGCCGCCACCGCCACCACCACCACCTCCTCCTCCCATATCCGGGGGAGGTGGCGGTGGACCAAAGGTCGATACGCCACCACCTCAACTTGGCAGAGATGCACTGCTGGCTTCGATCCAAGGAAAGAGCGTTCATTCGCTCAAGAAGACCGGTGATTCACCCGGGCGCGCGCCTCCTCCTGCTCCTGTGGAAGAGGCAACAGCCGAGGCTACCACATCTGGTGGCGGAGATTTAACATCTGCATTGGCGAGGGCACTCAACGACAGGAATAAGAGGATGCGTGGAAGCGATGATGAAGATAGTGACAATGATAGTTGGGAGTGAGGACTTGTGATGTTAATGCTAAGGGTCTAGGGCATGGCACTAAGTATCTGTGTGTTTCCGCGTATAAATAGGTAAAACGAAGCGATGAAAAGTGGCTGGGAGTGAAGCGGAGATCTGGCGATTGCCGAAGATGGCAATCAGCGCTGCTCCTGAATAAAAGCGATCTTTCAACTCCATCTCACCCTCTACACCCTACCACACCCTCTGATACATAATGTCCGACCAATTGGTAAGAATGTCTCGTCTTAAACCACGCCCCCTCCCCACCCCCCGCGCCCACAAATTGCGATTGACGAGAAATCTAAACTGATCGCGCTCCCTTTTGTCGTTGTCCCCTCACAGTCCGAAGGTGCGCTCCAGCCCCGTTCTCAATCGTGGCCCACACCCTCGGGCGATGCACGAACGCTGACCCTCTTTAATTTGCTCGGTTAAACAGAGCAGATCGCGGGTACGTGATCCACCCCCTAGCCACGAACCTTGCCGCTCACTTATCTCCCCCCAGAGTTCAAGGAGGCTTTCTCTTTGTTCGATAAAGGTTAGAAACCACTTTACGATGCGCCACGATGTCTTGATCCTTCATAATCGACATCTCATCACGCGATGATAGATGGAGACGGCACCATCACGACCAGGGAGCTTGGCACCGTCATGCGTTCCCTTGGCCAGAACCCCACAGAGGCCGAACTTCAAGACATGATCAACGAGGTCGACGCCGATGGCAACGGCACCATCGATTTCCCCGAGTTTTTGACCATGATGGCCAGGAAGATGAAGGACACTGATAGTGAGGAGGAGATCAGAGAGGCCTTCAAGGTCTTTGATAAGGACGGAAACGGTTACATCAGCGCAGCCGAGCTGAGGCACGTCATGACCAACCTCGGTAGGCACCCATTTCCGTCCCCTGTGGGTCCTTACTCACGCAATCCACAGGGGAGAAGTTGACCGACAACGAGGTTGATGAGATGATCCGTGAGGCCGATGTAGACGGTGACGGCCAAATCAACTATGAAGAGTTCGTCAAGGTAATTGCCCTTTGTTCGTCCACTCCACGTGTGCATCAAATTGACCTGCCTTCACATCGGTAGATGATGCTGACAAAGTGACCATGTTTAAATATTCATTTGTACTCCCAGTCTAAGGCAGTTCACAATTTGTACAACCTCCGAAAGCGATACACGATTATGAGCAATGTCCGCGTACAAAATACACAACAAGGGTGTGCCTTGTCGGCGGGCCGCGGATCCGCACACGTTCGTGTAAACTCACCCTGTCACCAAAACCTTTGGAAAAAGGTCTTCGCAACCGTTGTGGTATGTACCAAGAAAACGAACGGAAACTGGTCATAGGCGTTGAGATTGGTCGGTGTCAACGGTCGGCTTTGGGGACTTCCAGAGAATGCCAAAGGTCTGATCCAGCACGCCTCGGATGGGCAGCACCCTCGTTAAGCGACACACCCTCGAGGTTCTCAGCTTCCACTTGCTGGATGTGGGGTCGTGCCGATGTGGGGTCCAGATATCCCTCATCTTCTCCTGATCGCTTCGGGTGCTGATGAAGAACTGGTAGTACCACCACGGGTCACCGCAACTACCGAGAGGACCTTCCGACACGCCGATGTACTGTGGGGCCTCGCGGTCGAATTGCCACACGGTGATGAAGCGTTCGGGGAAAAGAAGGAACAAGGTTGTGAAGACAGTTTGATCCTTTCCGGCGAATTTCCCCCGCTTGAAGATGTAATAATCGTGATACCTGGGAGTGGCAAAAAGGGTTACCACGCCGCACCCCCGCGCGAGTTAGAGGCACACTCACGCGAAGTAGGTCTTACGCCACCAGGCAATAGCATCCGCCTGGCCACCGAAGAACGAACCTGCGTGGAATGGAATGTTGTCGGTTAGTTCGGCTGAGTGTGGTTTCCTGTTAGGCAACCAAACCTTCGGAGACGGCGTCGGGTGTGTTGATCGGACCGTCTTCCTCCTTCCAGTCGTTCATCGAATGGGGAGGGGCACCCCAGATGGGCATGAAAAGCAGATCCTTGAGAGGGGTGCCAGTCAGACGGGAACCGGTCCCGAAAATTTCGGGAACCCTATACGCTCCTGGCCACTGTTCGAACTCCTGATCACTGCGGAAGCAGCCTGCATCGCTCCAGAAGGCATAATCGTACTTGACGCCTGATTTTTCCATATTCCGCAGCCCCTCGTCGAGGAAGAAGGACTTTGATGTCCAGACGGCATACAGCTCCGGGGAATGTATTTCCTTCTCGGGGTCGAGGGCGTGCATGTTTTCGTAAACTTCTTGCATACCGACGAGGGGAGGGATGTCGTAGGGAGAGGCGTATGTTGTGTTGAGCGTCATGGGTAAGTCACCCCGCAGTCGTCGAATCACGGGTTCGATGTCTGGTGGGGCGAAGAAGTAGATGTGGGTCGAGACCCTGGAGAGATATCTGGACAGCCACAAGTCGTACTCTTTGTGAGAGTGTTTGGCTTTCGAAAGGGGGTAAAAGGCCGAGACGAGTAGAATTTTGGCTGGCTGGACTTCTTCGGCTGTGAGTGTATCATGATGGGGGGCGCCAGGTTGATAATTAGAGCTTCTGGCGTCGTAGAAGGAGTAGGAGAGAACACAGAGGGTGAGGACAGCAGCGAGAAACAAGATTCTCGCGCGAGGGAAGACCAAGTACATGGTTGCTCCTCAATGGGGAAACAAAGCGCCAGCCCCGCCCATGACCGTAGGTCGGTTCCGGTGAGGTAACACCATCCGAACATTGAATTTGTGCGCTCGTCCTCAGTCCCACTGCCATAGTATGCGAGGCGTTTTGGATTTGGATATCATATCAAGGGGAAAGATCCAGGCGAATGTGTCCGTTGTTACAGCTTAAAGCAGCTCACAGTGGGCGGATGTTTTCGAGGCTCCGCGCGCACGGATCAAATAAGATCGCTCAGTGGCATCCAATCAAATATTTACGATCCTGAGCCCAGGATGCGATCGCTATGTAATGGGTAAAATACCAATCTAAAGTCTCAAACCCCCCCAACAGACAGAAATACACGGGCGGGCCTGGTACTGACAACAAAGGGTAGTCTATAACAAAAACCGGAAAAGCAGTATTAAACGGAGGTCCGTTGTAGGAATAATTGAACTGAAGAGTCGAGGGGGGGGGATGGGAATGTAACATTATACTAATCCTATGCACAAATAAAAAAACCTCTCAAGTATTCCGTGGAACCGCTAAGTCTTGATTCCGCGCGCGGCATTGATTATATTTGATAGGTTTGTGCCCCTCCAAGGCGCCGAGTGGTCGGTAATCGTGTCGATGCTGACGGGACTCTGGGGTGACCGAGGGCTCACGAAGGGGTCGGTGGTGATGGGGTGAGCAGCATCCTTTACCATCACCGACACAGTGGCTTGTGAAGAATCGGAATTGGTGGGAGAGTGATAACTCCCCGTTACCACGAACCTCATCGACTTGGGGGACGAGGGTGCTGAAATCTGGCTGTATCGACTCTGCCGGCTGTATTGCCTCTGCGTTGTAGCCACTGTCAGAATCGAGTCACGTATCGACGCGCTGCTGCGGCCAGGGGAAGGGTTCCGAGCCTGCGCGCTCATACCGCATTCTTGTTGCCCCGTCGCCTGGGGCGAAGCAGAGTCTGATGGTACGTCTGGCGTTGCGCGAGTCGTGTCAACGGCTCGACGTAACGATTTCCTGCTCACGTGGCGCCGCAGGTAGAAGATAACTCCGGATAATACCAGCCCGACCATAAATACCGATCCGACAATGGCACCAATCATCCTGGTACGAGCCGCGATCGAGTCTTCTCGGCCCACCGCGTCAGGAGTGACCTCATTCACGTTAGTCACCGCGAAGTTGAGTCCGGATTTTGTGTCGAGCCTGGAACCTGAGTGTGAGCGTGGATCACGCATGCAACTCAAGCAACTGTAATTACCCATCATCGAATACCTCGGGATCGGTATTCGCAGGCGTCATTGTTGACAAAAATATCGGGGACTCGTCGGGGATGAATTTCGTGGGGGTCGGGATGGGTGAGAGGGTGAGCGGAGAGGATACGGGGGTAGTTTCTAATACTTTGGCGACTCAGATGGCCATAAGTATACCTTGAGAAGAGTTACGTACCCGTACTGCTCCCCGTGCGATACGTAGGAATCGGGACCCCCGATGTAGAAATGACCAGCACTGGAGGAGGGTAGCTCCAAAAGGGGGTAGATTCTGGAGGCGATATTTTACTTGATGATGCAATGGTCTTTTCGAGGGGTATACTGGGACTTGGTGACTTAGGGTCGTGTTCATTGGACGAAGAAAGTGAAGGTGTGGGACTGGTAACGACAGGGGAAGACGAGGGAACAACAGGCGGGAATGAAGGAGCGACGGTGGTGAGAGACGACGAAGGGGGTGGGGGTGGCGCAACAGACGGTGAAGAGAGCGGGAGGTCGACGATGGGACAAGGGGGGATGCCTTCCTGCCTCTTTACGCGAGATTTCCAGGTCCTTTCGGCCAACGACCCGGAGTCGTTGCCGGTCCTGGATGGCAGGTTTGGCGGGTCCCCCGAGTTCATACGGAGTCTGAACTGACTGCGTATAATCATCGTCGTCCCCGAGCGGTCGTCGCCGTGCAACAAGGGGGAAGGGGAATGACGGTCAATTGGGGAAACAACCAGTGTCCGAGGCGAGTACTAGTAGGCAAGGACATGACGGAGAATGCCGCCTAGGAGACGGGGCGATTTCTTGATTCAGGTAACAGACCGCGAGGACGATTGGTACCGTAACATAGCGGGGTGAGCTAGGGTGAAACTTGTGGTTGAATTCACTCCCACGGTTAACGGGGAGACTCCCGCTAAAACTCTCCGCAGATAAGTGGGGGAAACGACCGAACAACATGAGGAGATAATAAAGAACCGCCGGTGATGCGACTCAGAAATATCAGCTGACCGGACAATGAGGCGGGACTGCGGGTTTCGAGGGGGGTGACGCCAACATCTCAATGCAAAATTGAGTTGGAGGACAGTTTGGAAGGTCGTAACGGCGATTGGCGTTGGAAACCACCCAACAAGCACAGAAACCACCGGTACCCTTGACTCAGACGCGTCCCATATAGTCTCCGTGATGGTGCATTATGTCAGTTTCGTCGGGTAATTTAACATCCTGCAGTTCCACCATACAAAGGGTAAACGTACAACACTCCTCACACGTGCAATGGCTTCTCGTATCCCCCTTCGGGGATCAGGTTGAGTTCATCTTCGCTTGCGTCCAGATCCTGGAATATGAACCAGAAGAGCACGCCGGCGATTAAAGCAAGGACACCCATCGAGCCATAGTTCCACACCAACAAGGGATCAGCCACCAGAGCTGTGGAAATTCGTCAATGCCTCAACAGTGTGAATAAAGCCGACTTACGGATGAAAGCCTGCCCGAAAGCTGAACTGATGGCGCTGGTGAACAAGAACACACCCATGACCAAACTCCTCATATTCTTCGGAGCTTTTGTGAAAGCGTATTCCAGGCCGGTGACGAACGCAAAGATCTCGCTGAACGCGATAAGGACGTAGGAGCCGGCTTGGGTCCAAACATTGAGCGTTGAAGTCTCCTCACAAGTGCCGACGTAATATCCGCAAGGGTTAGTGATGTAGATGTAGTGTTGCAAAACGGCCTAAATCAGCAGAAACGTCAGGTGCATTCCGTGGGTAGTGCGGGGTACTAAGGGACTGACAGCCCAGGCCATTGCAGCCGCTCCAGTGAGAAAGCCGAGTGTGATCTTCTTGAGCGGGGAGAAGTTAATTCCGAGACGGCGAAGCCCGGGGTACAACTAAGTTGATGCAATCAGCGGAAAGAGGGCACTAATACCGGGCTCAGGAGACTCACGAAGAGATCGCAAATTGGGATGAAAATGATCAGGGCGAAGGGGTCCAAATTAGACAATATGTCATTTGGGACACCGTGGGTAGTCATCGTTGCAGCTTGGGACGTCAAGTTGTTGTTGATCTGGTTGTACGTTAACCCTGAGCGGAACCGCATGTAAGGCGTTCCCTATCAGATTCAGCAGAAACTTGGAGCACTCACAGTAGACTGGAAACCAGACGAAAACCTTACAAGCGGTCAGCCCCCTTCTGAGCTCGTTGACCCACGCGTCGTCGAAGGTCATCCAGGCGGGTCGCCCCCCCGGCGCGAGCTTACTTGGTTTGGCAGCATCCCAGAAACCAGGGGCATTCATCTGCTTGTAACACTTCACGGGGTTCCACGACCACCTGCCACGCGCGGCAAACCTCCAGGCACGGATGGCCTGACCAAGGACAGATCCAGTCGGAGGGGTCCGAGTGTACTTGTTTCGACCGTAAAAGAGAACGATGGGACACAACAGGAGCATGACTGTCGGAAGTATATAAGCCAGCCAAAAGCCGACGTACTAAAACCAAAGTAAGCGAACCTGAGTTTCAGAATCAGCGACAAGGGACTCTACCTTCTCTGAGTACGTCATCCCAACCTGTCCAACCAGGGCCCCGATATTGGTGAAGAGATAGAAGTACTGGTACGGCAAAGTCAGTGCCTTCACCAAAGTTTAGACAGCAGGCATTTACCATGTAGATACTGGACGTTGTGAGACTCGGATCAACGATGACCTTCTCCCCGGACTTAGTATGCCGAATAAAGAGCTTTGTCTTCTCGTACTGTTCAGCGACCATGGGAGAGATATTCGCCTTGAAGCCACCAGTACCGAATCCCATAATAACAAGAGCGACCACGAAGCATGCAAGTGCTCCATCGGAGTGTTCAATGACACCAGGGACAGCAGAGACGATGAGGAGGATATGTCCAAAAATCGCAATGCCCAGTGAAACGCAAACCGTCTTGTACCGACCCCAGTAGGTATCGGCAACATAGGCACCGAAAAGAGGGACAACGTAAACCCTAAAACCTGTCATACGTCTATAAGTGGCCAAAGACTTGATGGAGCTCACCAGAACGTGTTGAATGTGGTGAGTCCTACAAACAACCCACGTGAGGGAGACATACACTTCTCGTAAGACTTGAGTTACCTGTAGAAGCCTGCTGGCCTTTCCCCAATGCACCTGATTGACCGTCGTGACCACCCGCACCGGTGCGAGAACCTTCCGGGAGGGGTTGCTGAATGAAGTTGGTGAAGACCACGGTGGTACCATAGTAGGAGAAGCGTTCGACGAGTTCAATGAACGCGATGACTAGACAGGGAATACGATGAGCAAATTCCAGAGTCGCGTGATTGTCAACTACTGACGATATGCATTCCAGGGGATGGCATCCGCAACTCTCCTCAATGTCTTCCTCTCCTCTTCTGTGGGAAACTCGAGACCGTCGTGAATGCCATCCTGGACTGGTGCCCCCAGATCACCTTCGTGGTCGCGTGAAGAGTCAGAATCAAGGGTGTGCGACTTCTCTGGGCTCAGTTGTTGCTTTGCGTGGGCGATGCCAGCCAAAGCGTCCATATCTGCCTGAAGACCAGCCATTGCAGCGGTGGAGAAGAGGGACAAAGGACACCATCCCAAAGCAAACCGACTTTTATCATAGAGAATCGGCTACACCGGTAAGACAATGGCCAGATTTGGCTCAGGGTACCATGTGCTACATCGCGAGGTTCAATTCATGGGAACCATGATGCGAGTAGGGTGCACGTGACCCCGGATGGCATAT
>Ga0307517_10005637_pt1 | contig 18777 bp, 22 predicted proteins | sample 23_EM_MG_FD_194515 | JGI IMG/M metagenome (GOLD analysis project Ga0307517, IMG submission 194515) | Populus trichocarpa ectomycorrhiza microbial communities from riparian zone in the Pacific Northwest, United States - 23_EM | ecosystem: Host-associated > Plants > Roots > Unclassified | place... | reverse complement strand
TATATTATTAACTGTAACAATAGCCGTCACATCCTGTGTATTTCTATTTCTATGTATTCCGAATATCAATGCTACCGTCACTAGAGCAACAAGAGTCGGGGACCCGGCGCTAAGCGCCGCTAAGGATCAGATCAAGGTGCTGCCCTTCGAGTCGAATTCAAGCAACTTTCCTCCCCCATCCTACCCCCACCTCGTCTTCGTCACCTACCCTGACGCCCTCGCTGCTACCCCTCACTGCCTCCCCTCGCTGCCTCCCCTTGCTGCCTCCCCTCGTTTCTACGCCGCTCACTGTCACTCACTTCCAATCCCCGCTGCCCATGCCACTCGCTACCAACACTCCTCGCTCCTTCCTGAAATTTTTGCACTATGCACCTCCCACCACCAAGGCCAAGGGGTCAAAAATCCCATACGTCATTGGGAGCATTTGTCTCCCAAGGATTTAAGGCCTTCAATGATTCATCGACATAAAATGATCCTGAGAATGACGTGTTAAGGTTTTCAACTACCCCAGCAGTAGGAGATGCTGTACAACCACGTCCGGGGGATGGTGAGGGGGAGTCTAACAATCAATCTTTTCAAATAATTTATCCCCTATGAAATTTGAAAGGCATACCTTGAACGTCAATAATTTCCATTTCAGGTTTGACTGCGTCTACTTGGGGGCCGTTTCCGCAACTAGAACTGGGACCAGCTGCGGCATTGACACTCCTGCTGTCAGGTAACGCAGAAGAAGGCAAATATGTTGGTTCTGCAACAGGAGCTATCCATGCAGGGAAGTCGCTATCCGAGTCGTCGGCCACAGATGGAAATCTATACGGTGTTGACTTCATCGGTTTCTTGCCCACGCGCTTTTGCCATTTATTGAGAATTTCGGGTGGGACTGGAGTGCGTGTAGCTAAGTGATATGTAAGCTCGTGTTTTCTTTTTAAAAAAAGACTGAGGCGCCAAAGTCCTTACTCAAAATTAAAATATTTTCTCGAAATCCGGAACGCTTTGTCTGGACATTGAAATCAATATCAGAGCCTGTAGGGAAAGCAACCCCAGCGGCAACAGATACACCAGAGGAACGTCCGGGGAGCTTGGTGCACAGTAGCCACTGTGGCAAATGCTCGGGATGGCCAAAGCCATTGTCCGGATTTGCTTCAACCTTCGGCAAGCCTTCAAACCAGTCAAAAAGGGCAGGAAAGAGAGATCGAAGCATCTCCTCAATGTCCCAAAAATTCGCCTCACGATCAATGCAAATGCCAGAGGCCCCACCGACAATGGCTAATCCGTAATGCTTGTGGCGTTGAATGACGTCAGGTGAAAGTTGGGTTGGGGGTTTAACAAGAATGTATTCTGGCCGCAGTGCCTCTTCGTCATCCAGATCCATACCATTTTCTTCGCCCGAAATCTCATCTTCCATCTGAAATTCAAATTCATATTAGTCTGTCCAATCGACCGGGATAAAAATGAAATTGATTTACATTTACAACCCCTTTATACAAGAAAATGATCACGGCAACCTTCATTTTTTTGGACTTTATAGGAGGTGCGACCTGCCAAGTTTTTTTTGTTACGAAATGCATATACGAATGAATACAAAAATCAATCATACCGCTGACTCTTTTCCTTTTTTTTTTCCTTTTGCATTTGAATTCTTCTGAGTACCTGCGTCTGCTTTTGCAACTCGACCAGCCTTCCGAAGTCCAGAATTCGTCTCCTTAGCTGCATCCTTGAACTTGGTTGAAGATGAGGATTGTGCGAGTAAAGCTCGGACAGCTGGTATCCCAATGGAACCTTTTGGAGCCGACTTCAACTTCCTGATGGCAGTGTCTCGAACCGTCGCTTCCTTTTCTATCTTGACTTTCTTCTTCACATTGGCCTGAGGATCATCATCATCATCGGATAGAACCAGCATCCCATCAGAAGAGGCTTCAAACTCTCCAGGCTCAGAGTCCTCCTCCTCACGAGGCCTCTTGGTGGCCTGACCGTTTGCCATTGTGAGAGAGAGAGCAGTAATACGGAGGCAACAGCAAGGGGACAACGGAAAAGAGTTGAGGAACTGGGAACCACATAAAAAAATAAATTCTAGGCTAAATATATAAATTAGCGCACTGTGGGTGGGAAGCATATAAAGCGCGAGAAAGAATAAAATAGTGTGAATTATTTGTGGGTCCCATCATCTCGCACGTCTATCTATATTTGGTTCACTGCCTCAATGACAATTGCAGCGCTGTTGCGAGGTTTCTCGGTCGGTTTCATAGGTATACCTGTACAGGTTGCAGTATCCCTAGGTTTTGTAAAAACCCCTACCCTAACTCATTAAAACTTAGCTTGTGGGCCAGTGCGTTGCATGGCGTGTACGAGTCCATTTCCGCTTTCTTTTTCTCCACCTCCAGGTCCTTTATTATTTACCGTTTAGTTGTCTTATGAACATTCATGTATTAAATATAGCGATAAATATAATATATAGGGTAAGTAATGTAATGCACATATATATGTACTTATCTGAGACTCCGAGAACGCAGGTGTAGTTCAATCTACAAGACATGATGCCGTTGTCCATCTGACGGCGACGACTGGAAGTACGAGTAGTCGAGACCGCTGTCCATTCATTGGCCAACGGCATTGACTCGGCGCATCTCCTCCGCCTGATCGTGCCCACCTTCCTAACATTTACCTCCGCAATCATCCTCCTTACCAGCCCGCCCTTCCTGCCTTCTCCGCCCCTTCCTCCAGCTACCGAGTGAGTCGGCACTGGCGTGCAATTGCCCGGTTCCCATCGAAGGCAGTGCGAGGTCAACGATGTCAGCTGTGGCTTGCTGAGACTTTGTCCAATGACCCATCCTGAGCTATGGTCACGGAACTTCGGGTTTTGATGGTTTGTTAGGCTGATAGAGACGAACCAAGTAAGAGTTTGACACGAATAGGAAGTTGAGCTCACCTAAGAGTTTCTGCATACAGAATCACGAAGGCTGTGGAGCTGATGGCAGGGAAAAACAAATCAATGAGCGAATTGGGGGACAGCAGTGAAAGAACTTACCAACACTCAAATTTTATGGACTACGGCGTGACAAAAAAGGGCGAGGGGGCAAGGAGGGAAGAAAGGATGCCAGAAGACAGTGTGAACGAGCAACACAAGGGGGAGACAGTCGATGTTGACTTACCGAAGGGGACGGATATCTAAAAATAAAATGCGACGTTTGCCGGCTCGTTGAGCGTTACCTATTCAATTTTTTGACCGCTTCAGATCAATAATAGAACGAGTCCTATTTATAGGACTCGTAACCTATACCCCTAGACACGGGTATGGGTTGGAGCGGGAGCGGGTATGGGTAGCCTTGGGATACCTGATCACCAAAAGATCAGAAAATTTGTATTGAATTTGGAAACTTCCAGACTTGTACAAGTAGTTCACATGAGAGGCATAGTAATCTAACGTTTCAGGGAGCTGAGACCGCATTCGCTATAGCAAGGAAAAACTAGTGTGGGTTCTGGGGGATTGAAACATCAAAATATTAGTGGGAATATAATAATATGAGTACGATAGAATCCTACCTAGATTGTAGGAGGGGTACCTGCGGAAGCCTTGTTGCCGCCAACATAATAATGAAAGTCGAGATCAACGGGTTCATCCTCTAGCTCTAGAGTTTTTCTGTACGCATTACATATCAATGAACATGTAAGAATATTGAGATAGAATACTTACAAACTCTCTGACCACCACTCTGCAAGGAATGCCGTGGGAGGGGATGTATTCGCCACTTCTGCTTCTTGGATATGCTCCATAATTCGCCTAAAAACAACCTTTTGTTGGTGATTAAACTGATTCTTCTTGCCCATCTGGCCCTTGTCCCACTCCTTGAACGCAATACGAGACTGGGGAACAAATGAAATATATAAAATAAAATAAATACAGGGACACACTACTTACCAAAGTGGCGACTAACCCAAGTACCTCAAGTGGGTAGCCATTGTTGAAGTGATAGCTGACGTTCCCGCGGAATATATTGGTGTCATCAGAAAAGAATATGTCGTGTAGAATTGCTTTGTTGCAGGGGCTATCCAAGTACCCTCCCCGGAGAGCTTCTACAACTGTCGCTCGAATTTGATCGGTCTTATTTTCAGCCGCAAGAACAGAGAACCCATTATAGGTATCTATTTGCCTGCGGACAATGTCCAAGGCTTGGGATACTGACTCGAATATAGCAGGAAAGACCTGCAGTGATGATGGTCACAATAAACGGTATGAAATAATAAATATACCACTCACTTCTGCCTTGTATTTTTCAAGATCAGACCGTTCTTCGATGCAAAGCTGGAACTTCCCTACATGGGCATTGCGCTCGGGGTGATCCTCCTGGTACTGGAGAATTGCTGTGGTATATGCTTCTCCAGCACACCGGTCAAAGACCTGATTCTCTTCATCGGTATTGTTATTGGGATTAATATCTAAGAAAAATGCGCCTCTCTGCCAAGCTTTGAGTATGAAATATTGTCTGGAAATTTGGCTGATCAGTTCAGTAAACGCCTTTTTATCCTTCGAAAGCTTCTGGGACTTATAGGGGTCTCCTTTCGATCTACCTGACCTTTGGGATGGACCTGATTGCGAGTGTGAGGAGGGAGTTCTGCCTCCGAGGTTCCGATTAGGAGCCACAGAAAGAGCAGACCCTTGTTGACCTGAGCTATCTGACCTCTGGACGGATCGAGGTGGATGTGACAATGACAAAGAGTAACCCGGCTCTCCGTACCGCTCATGAGAGGGCTGAGGTTTCAAGTGGGCAAATCGCCACTTCATTAAGGCCTTAGTACCATAGCCGTTTAGAATTTGTCAAAAAACGAAAGTGATGGACATACATTTGGTGTCACTAGGTGGGGATTACTTGAGGACGGCTGCGGGGCAGAGGGTGGGGTGCTGATTATTGGATCACTTAATGCGCTGCAGAGGTTTCGAACATAACTAATCATCAAGAAGTGAAAATGGGCACTTACTACAAGGCAGAGGCCGGGTATTCTTCATGAAAGTTATCCTGGCTAGTATTGAAAGATACATATTTCAACGACTATAAAAGGATATGACAGAAAAAGCTCCTACAACTTTGACAGCTGCTGGTCGTTGGGATGTGGTGCACCGCTTTACATCTCATTTCAATAATATGAATACAGAACGAAATGATACGCATACCTCATCTCAGGATATGCATTCAGGTCAAAGTAAGAATGCAAACTACTATCCAAGTAGCTATTGAAGATTTAAGGCAGCGTGAATACCCAAAAATTCAGACATACCTTGCGGCCCCAGTGTCGGTCAAGGGTTGGGAACTAAGGTCGCTCAAAGTGTGAATACCAAAAAAAACCTAAATATTAAGACATACCTCGTAGCTTCAGCCGTTGCCAGATCAGCCAGGGTTTGCCCGCAATCACGTTCTTCAAAGGTATCAAGGTAAAGCCTTAACCCATTAGCGCCCAGTAAAATAAGTTGTGGAATGGAACACACTGTTGTTCATTATCATCCATCCTTGTTGCAAATGAAGCGGCAAGAAACGAGGAATTGCTCAAACCGAAATCGTTGGATGACTCTTTCAAGCCTTCAGACATTATAGAAAAGTTCACGTAAATCCAGATAGAGAAACAAGTTTAGACCTTCTTGGGAAGGAGCAGTCCAACGGTACATGGAACTATACTTACTATCAAAGCAATCACTCAAATGAAAGCTACATGTATTGGGGACCCAGGGAACTGTTGCAGTGATCAGATTTCGAGGATGTCTGGTTCTTTGAGGTGAGATTCGGATCCTGGTTGAGCCGCCCTATCAAAGCAACTGACTCAAATGAAAGCTAAAAGTATCGAATCGATAACAAGCACGTGGATTAGCTTCTGAAGTATGTTAGGCAGCGGCGTTGTTTTATCATCCAATCCTAGGCCACCCCATGTATTTGGTGGTGTTCAGGAAGTGGAAGGCCAGTTTTTCATCCTCATCAGCCAGTGCTAGATCATGAGATGCCATGAAGGGCTTGTCGTCAAAATCGCGTAATGGCCTGATGCATATTGTAAGGAGGTAGGGAATGTCACAGGCTACCCTGGGGTTTTCCAGACTAACCCGCACCCGCACCCATCACAAACCCGCGTCCACGGGCGCGGGTTAGGGGTTTACAAAAACCCCGGGGTACCCAACCCGCATGAGGGTATGCTTCCAGAAAGAGGAATCCCCAAGTGCGACACTGTCGGACTCCTGCCAACCACACTCACGCTCAACTCACACTATCACATTCACACTCAAGCACGTAAAATCCCCATTCTCATCATTGTCGCCCACTCATACTCACACTCGGTTCATCGTACTCACACTCCACTCAAGCACTTGGTTAGTTGTAAGGAATAGATATAAAAATAAATTGTAACTTCGGTTGGGACTCGTCTCTCAACAAAATGGAGAATGACATTAAAATTTAAAAAATAAAATAAAATGGACATTACATAGTACTAAGCACTGTCCAGAAATCCATAAGTAGCGTTCAAGAAACTATCAAATATACAGTGGGGGAAACTCCAGAGAAGCAGGGAGTGTCTGTGGTTGGCCTGTGGGAATAGACTGGCCACAGCAGTCATGTCAGCGAATGGCGGCGGGGCATAGTAGCTCGTGGGATAGGAGTACGGTCCAGCGGGCGCTACCGTATTTGATGACGACTCGGAGGGGGCATAGTTTGCTTCTGGTTCAAGCCCATATACCGTGGTCTGAGCTAGCTGAAAGGAAATCGGTATTATTACTTATTACTAGCCCGAAAACATATGAAACTCACGCATTGCTGCGGCGTCGCCGAATTCATTACCCTTGCTGCTAGCTTCGAAAAAGTGACGTCTGTGATATCCATTGGCAAATTGAATATTGAGGATGTCGCTTCAGATCCAGCAGGCTTGGATACCGGGGTAGCGTGTGTTTGGTCAACACCTATCACGAGAAAAAAAGGAATTAGAAGGATACAGACATGGATTGAAGGTAAAAATGCACCCTCTTTAACTGCTGCAAGCCTCGAAGCCACCTTCGCTCTTTTCCTCTTTGGGACTCCCGTAACCGCAACCTTGCCACTCGAGCTCAATTCAGCGCTCGATGACTTTCCCTTTCCAGCTAAGAGCTTTCACGCCCGCTCTTCGTGCTCGTTTCGAGAGGTTGCTAGAGATGGAGTAGTTAGTAATTGGAAAATAAAAGAAAAATGCTGGCGTACCTTGTACACCACCCTCTGCTCCTTCGCATTCCGTTGCATTTGGGGTTTTCGAAGAAGGTTGGGTGGTGGTTACCAAACCTTGGTCTTGCGTTTCGAGCGGGGGGGTTGTGCCGGGTCATTCCTGCGAAACATTTCTTCTTTGCCGTGTTAGAAGAATGATGACAATACAATGCGGAGCCTCACCTCCTCGCCGCATCGAACACGACATGATGGGAATTCTCATCACTGTGTTGAAAGAACCACGTCACGATGGGAGGGCCCGCTCCTCGCCGCGTGTTGTGGTCCTGTTCATTTCTGCGTCACGTTTGGTGGCAACGGGGGGTTTTCTGTGGTAAAATAGGTTAGTGTCAATGTAACATATAAAAAACAAACAAACGAACCCAATTGGGGGCAGGCACGGCGGCCCAACCCCTGCCCTCATCATCCTTCCCGTCGTGTCTTTCCATCGTCGTTTTCATGCCATTTTGTCTTGTGGCCGTGCTGGAGGGTCGTAGTTGGCAAAAGCTGGCAAACGTGGTTGGGGAAGGTGGTGGTGAGTGACGAGACGATTGGCACGTCGCACCTGTCAACCAACCTGTATAACCACCCGTGACCTCAACCTGTACGGGTTCACAAACCCACCAACCACCAACCATATACCCAAATCTTGCTTTTATTCTTCGCGCTGTCCACTCCCTGCAAATATAGTTCTCCTTTGCAGGTCCGAACGTGCGAGGTCCTCCAAGATTGACAGTCGTTGAGTGCCTTCGAGCTCACGAATGTCTCACATTTGAGACATTCCCCATCGACAACCAGAGCCTGTAGCGCGATGGTGACAGCCTGCTACCTCATCACTAGGCTCCATTGATATGCCTGGCACTGCTCATTGACGACCTCATCACTTCCCATTGGCCTCACCGTTGCGGACAACGTGCACACGCCAGGTTTTTTCGTCCATCCGTCGTCACACCATTTGATTATACATGGATGAATTTGAAGATGATATCGATATTGGAATCGACTGTGATGTTCTGTAGGGTGGTTTTTCCCCTCGGCCTTTTTTCTATTTATTTTCCCTTTCCTGTATACGCAGACCTTCCCTTTCAGCCTGGTGTTATGCCACCGGTGGTAGCCGCATCAGAGAGCGACGGTTAGTAACTCTACATTTCTCATCACGTATACTACTTGAGGTACTAATTTTTTGAGACCTTGTTTCAGCTGAGTTCCCTCCTGAATACTGCATCAAGAATTAGCCATGCGAACACGACGCTGCAAAGGACGCTTGTAACCAAATGATCGACAAGTTTCTTGTACTTCCTGTCCCCGTTTATAGGGAGTGTCACGGAATTGGAATTATTTATTAGCTAACTACGCTGCATAGGCAACTCAGGTAACTACCGAAATAGCGACCTCGCTAGCTACTAATAATGACATCGGCACAAGGTGCTACAAGGGGGACGTTGGCCGGACTAGCACTCCCCAAATGCAAAAGATGATTTTTCTCTCGTTTCTGATAAATTGAAGTTTTATGATCGATCATAAATTAAATGTAAATGTACAATAATCGCTACACTACAACAAAAATACAGAAAGATGACCCAGAATAAGATGATTTGAGGGGGAAGAGAAAGTAAAGGGGATAGGGATGAATGAAACCATGACTCAACCTTAACGGGTTAATGCCACCATCGACACCTCACTTCCTCCACCACTCTCACAAGAGTCAAATGAGTCTTCGGATTCCGAACTTTCCTCCTTCATGAAAGAGAATAGGTGGTTGGGGCGTTCGAAAGCTGAGGAGTTGGAGGAGGGGAAGGGTACTGGATCCTCAGGAACACTGAGGCGTGCACTATTGAACATCTTTAGAATCCTCGCTACTTGTTGATCTGCATCAGTCAAAAAAACAAGAGCTTCATCGGCAGTGTTTTGTAGGACTATCAGCTCTTGTCTGCAAGCATTGAGTTTGGAGAGGGCGAGGTGGTATTCGCTAAACAATGTTTCTCTTGCCAGCCGCGCAAGAGTAAGAGCTGTAGGCCAGTCAAGCTTGGTGGTGTCACCTCCACTCTCTCCGATTTGCAGAAGAAGGCGGTATTCTTGAAATCTCCGCTGAATTGCTTTATTGGCGGCAATGTTCACTTTGGTTTGGGCAGTGGCAACCGAAAGTCGAGTTTGAGCCAAGTACTCCTCAGCCACCAGGGGAAGTTTGACATAATCAAAAGGGCAGCTCTAATTTTTAACTCAAAATCAAAAGTAACAATGCGAAGGGCAGGAGCAGACTGACTCGATTTCGAAACCTGCCAAGGGGGGATTTAATGTCTCCTGAGTGGTATGTGTGGATTGGTTGGACGGAGACTCGTGGTGGTTCGTTGTTTCGGAGGATAAATGAACGTTGGGGCTTGTTGAAGGCGGATTCTTTGGACGTTGCGCTCTGAAGGAGCGCCGTTGTCGTTGTCGTTGTCGTCGACATGGGGGCTTGGTGAAAGGTAGTGATGAGTCATGCGAAAATTTCCACATCACCATCACACAAGAGCTCTATAATTGCACATGAAAGCTCTATAATTGATAATTAGATCTGAACGCTGTAGATGTTTGAGTTTCTGAGTACTGTAAATCTACGTAAATCTCTCTCCAAGCACTTTAAAGTGGGAACTCGCATGCCAGCAAAACAGATCTGATGGCTCCATCTTGAATCCCTTGCAGAGTATTGAAGTGACCCCCATCTCTTTGGAGCCACCCAAGCATATCTTCTTTGCAATCAATGGACATCCCTCGGTGGTCTGTGCTCTTGAGAAAATCAATAATCTTGTTGAGGTCGAGAGGGTCAAGAGGATGGAGAATGGAACGCGCCACCACCCTCCACCAAGTTTCGGCCCAAACCTTGCCACAAGTCGCATGGGATGTGCACCAAGCAGTTTGGAAGTCGCGAGAATCCTTGGGGAGAGAGGGGGGGACAGCTGCGATTATTTTGCGCTGTCTTTCCATGGCTTCCTTTGCTTTAGCGATGATAGAATATAGGCGCATGTTGATTTGATCTAGGTCGTTATTTGAGAGGTCATTCAAGGGCGTTTCGAGGAGCTCCTTGACAGCAGGAGCGACCCAGTCCCGTATTTCATATTGTTTCGCCAGCTTTATTCTCTCCGTGGCAGGGATTTTAAGCTGCTCGAGCCAGTGTCGAGCAAACTTGATGCCATCTTGGATGTACCACATTTGACACATATGAAGGATGTCAATCAACACCTCTTTTGAAAGATCCTGAGGGGGATTCCACGAACTAAATCAAGGTCAAGGTTACGCAGTACAGCAAGTAATATATGCTAGCCCTTACAAGTGATGTACCCAGGTCATGAAGCTCTCAAAGCGTTGTACAGTGACTCCATTCACAATAATTGGATTGTTCTCAGTCCCTTCACTTCCGTCCGCAGGTTCCAGTTGAAGGATCTGGCGTAGAGGGTCAGAGTGCTGAATTAATCCCCCAACATCTAACCCGAAAGTTGTGTCGTTCACCTGAAAATAGGTGCTTGTCATTTTCGACAAGTAACCAACTTAATGACCTTTTCTTACCGCAAAAACGACATAAAAAGGCTTTCGATATAGAGTGGGATGGGGGTTCCACTGAGAAGGTCGAGGCGGAGGTGGGGTTTTTGGCGCCATGAGAGCTGAGAGAAAAAGAACACGCACTGGCGACTACTACAAGTGAACAGGTTTGGGTGCAATGATTTAGAAAGTGAGAAAAAGGGAAGGCCGTGTGAATGCGTCTTACTCGAAGGACTGTCCCACAGCGGGGGAATGAAATCACACGCATCCAGCTGACTACCGGAGTTGCCATGAGCAAACATGGTAGCTGGCACCTTCAATGATAAATTAATGAGCAAAGGTGAGTAGCGAAGGTAAAGCAAACAGAAATGTAGCTTATTACGGCCCATAGATGGATGCACAAATTGCTGCCCAATGAGATCGATTGGTAAAACAGACCACTGAATATGACGAACTCAAGGAAAGACTCAACGAAGCCTTCCATAAAGCCCCATTTCATCGCATTCATCTTTGATAGTCTAGACTAACTGGAAACATTCTCTAGCTCATCCGAAACCCAACGGGCCCTCTGGATCTGCAAATCATTCAGGAAGAGCTGATAAGTGCTGAAACGTGATGCACAAACCTGCAGCTCCAGCTATCCTCATGGAATGATGAGTTGAAGATGATGGCAGCGCAGATGGAATTGCGCCGATGCCTAGGAAGCAAGGGATGAGGCTATCTCGCCGGGTATGAAGGCAGATATGGGTTATTACTTGTGGGCACAGGCCGAGACGTATTCAGGCAAGGACTCTCGTCACTCCTTTCCCTGTCTCTCTCCAAAACCCTCGCATGACGATGCGGGGATGAGATGGAGGACGAGCCGAGCAGGTTGTGCACCCAAATGTTGCTGAGAATGTAGGTGTTGATAATGAAGTGGGCACTCAGTGCCGCCGCCGTTGTTAGCGGTAGCGACCTCGTCAGCGGTGCTGGCTTTAATGACGATGTCCATGGAACTAGCAGACGAATGGCTCCAATGGCTGGAGCTCTTGTGCGGGGGTAGGGCAAGAGAGAAGCCTCAGCGGCGGTCCATGATACGCGGTTCTGGCTGTTGTTATTGTAGTTGTTGTTGGCGGCTGTTGGCAATGTGCTCGTACTCGATATGCATCACTACACTATATTCGCCCCGAGTGTCTGAGGGAGATCGAACTCGCTGTTGTGGGTACATAGCATTGACTGTCAACTGACATGGACCGTAAGTGAGCGAAAAAGATTATTTACAGATTAAATAGATAACCCAAACAAAACAACGGATCTGAGCAAAGTGGATTTTCAGTTTTTTTGTATGAATGACAGTGATCACTCACCGAAGTGCAAATGAAATAAAGGAGATCAGCCAGCAATTGTGGAATGTCTAAAAGAAATTTGTCTCAGTCCCTGTCTACAGGCTTAATAAAGCGATTCACTCCTAACATTAAATGGGAATTAGTAGCCGATCACTCCAGCCATCGATTGTAAAACATCTGAGAGAAAGATATCTCAGTTTTCACTTACAGCAGTCAATCACGGGAATGTCACTCACCGAAGCAAAAAATAAAAGACGGGAACAGCCAGCGATTATCAAAAGATCTGAGAACCAGACTTAGTTTTTCTGTACAATAGCGACTAACAGGATAGATTATTACTCACCAAAGCAAATTGTCGCAATAGAAGGATTGTGGAATATCTAAAAACGAAATATATCTCAATTCCTAAGCTTAGCAAAGGGAATTACTCGCGAATACCGGAACAACAATAAAATAAAAGAAACAGATGACAAGGTAGAACCAGTAAACCGATCAAAAAGGCAGATTTTGAAGAATCGAAGACTTACGGTGGACGAGCGGGGTTCTCTTGCTTGTTGATCCTCCCGGCTACCACGAAATCGCTTGCTAGGCGGCTGGGCGGCGGCGTACATGCTCTCAATACTGGGAGTCTGCAGTCTCCGCACGCCAGTGTTTGACGGAAGACCACCAACACTCATGGGTGTCGGATTTGGAATCGGATGGGGCGGAAGCGGCAATCCCACCATTGGAGGTGCCAACAAGGATGGGGAGCGCGAAGAAGAATGTGAAGAACGCATGCTGAGCAGCAGGTTATTGGGAACGTCGGTGAGATCAATGGATCTGGCGCCATTGGATGGCGATGGTGCGTCAGCGACTTTAAGTATGGTGAGGATTCTGTCGGAGTGGTCGGCGTATTTTCGTTCGACCACTAGGTCCCCTGCAGAGGGCATGTTCGTCACGATATGCGTCGGAGAGCATCTTGGCGAGCTTGGAATTGGAGTGACGGCAACGGCGAGGACAGGGGCCGGCGACACAGAGGACGCGGACGATCATTGTTGTGGAGAAATCAAACCTGTTGATTCGGGACTGAGCTGATCACATCATTAATCAAGCGTTACTCGCCTTGTCCATTCCTCCATATCCCAGTGGTACATATCCATCCGTCCAATCCCCGCTATGATTTTGTCAGGTATGTTATCTGTCCACGGCCAGTCTTACCTGTCCTAATATTGATCCGGACACCTTCGTAAGGGTGGCCATTGTACAATCGAATATCGAGTTCGACGAATGCGATGAGGCAGCCATGACAGACAGTAGGTTCCTGTCCATTAACCTTGATTGGACAATTTTCAAGGTTGACATCTGCATCCCCGACATCGGCAACGACGAGGCGGTCAGTATCAAAGCAAGTTCTGCGGGGGAACGACGGCAGAGGCTGTGGGGATGACTCACACAGTGAGTACCTCGAGGCTGTTTGGGGGGCAGTTTCGTCGGCCAGGAAAGGGCGAAGCGGGAAGAGGACGTGATGAACAGCGGTCAAAAACCGATGGGGGGTGCGATAGAGAACCCCGGCACCGAAAACAGGTTAGTTAATGATACCACAGCTAACCGTTACTTGCCAACATCCAACATTCCCCTAGATTCTCATCAACACTGGGCGGCGGAGGTGTAAACTTGGACTGACGTTTTTGTTATACCGCGGTCTCTGGTTTCGTTGACTCGGGCGCTGGTTAAGAATGCAAAAGTTATCATTCTGAATGAAGCGACAGGTATCGGACATTTCTCTCTCTTCCAGTCTTTTTTCACGCTAATCCCCAATCCTCAGCGTCTGTCGATTATGAAACGGACCAGAAAATTCAAGATACAAATCGCTGTACGTCCCCCCTGTCGATGGGATGAACAATCTGGCTCTCGTTTACTGACTTGCCCTTCCGACTTTATAGGAATTCGACACTCCGGCTAAGTTGTACGAAGCGCCGGATGGGATATTCCGCGGGATGTGCGAGCGGTCGGGATTATGCTGGACGATATCAAGTTTGCGGGGAAGAACCTCAGAATGGAAACATCCATTTCGATGAATAGGACATGCGAACGTTACATGCTACTAGATCCTTTGTAATTGCACAGGAACTTCAAATGATTAATCCGTCTACTCAATTGTGCCTAACGCGCTTTGCTGAAGGGGCGCCTACACCCAGAGCTCCATGTAATGTTGGCCGACCACAGTATTCCATAAAAGCCTTGTCAAATGGAGTGTAGCCGATTGGTAAAAAATCTGTGGGTATTTCTAGAGTGGGGTTAGATCTACTCCAGAGGCCTCAGGATGGTCATACTCACGAAAATTTTGCAGTTCCCTGTCTATAATCTCGGTATGCGCCCATTCATCCGCATTGTAACCCAGTTTGACGTCCACTTCAGTTGGGTTGTTGTGGATTCGCTCCCACTCCAGCGGGCCACCAGGGATAATCGAAATGACGTTATCTATCTGAAGGGATAACAAGGATGCTGTGCACCCGGGGGCCCCTTCCCGATTGTCCTTCTCTGCAGATCTTTTGTATCTTAACACTGTAGCAGCTTGAGCAACAATAAGATGAGTTGTGAAAGCCGCATCTGCAGAGGAACCAGTTGCTGCAGGATTGGTGACTCTGTATTTGCTTTCCCACCAACGCAAGAGTTCCAGGCAGACCCCACGCGCCTGGCAAATATTCACCCTCTCCTCGAGGGCTATACCATTTTGATCATGCACTTCTACTTCTTCTAGAGGATCGCCGATCGCATTTGTGTATGTCCGGAAGTCAAAGACATTTCCAAGAATTACCAGGAAACAGAATGCAATAAGATCAAGAGTACCAGGCAATGTGCTTGGATCTGGTAGATGGTCGACTTCCTGGTCTGTCACAATATCAAATGTAAGAAATCCAATACTCCAATACCCCAATACCGTAATTCTCACCTCCGAACTTTTCTCGGCCGATCTGCACCAAACCAGTAAAGTAGAAAGTGGCCATGCGCCTCAAAAGAGCTGACGCTGGCGGGTGGTTGGTATTCGTGATTTTGGCATGATCCACAAAGCTGTGAACTATACCGCGAAGCGTATCCTGAATCGTTGATGTGCATAAAAAGTGGCCACCATGCACGATGCATGCTTCTGGGGTAATTACCCCATGCAATGTGTTGGGCCTCATCAAGCTAATTGGGTATTAGCAGCAATCCCTTTCAGACTGAAGAGAACTGAAGAAACTTACAAACGAGTTCCTGGTGTCAACAGAATGGCTTCGATATAATATCCACAGGCATCATCTAATTCAAATTCCCTATATGCATCGATTGCCATGAACCGCCCATCTTCGTCACGAATGCAAATCCATATCTTAAAACCGCACATAACATCGATGAAAGTGAGAAATCCGTTAGAGTCAATATGAAACCAAGTTCGCGCCCCGGGGGTCGCAGCGAGGCCAAACCGTATATCCCCGACTGGAGGTGGAAATCCCGTAGCGGTGAATGCCCAGGCAAGAAGGTCCGTTGAATACTTAGGCACTGGACTTAATGATGCTAAGTTCATTGGGAATTCGAGAGCATTAAGAATCTTTCCAGAATTTGTGGCAGCCTCGAGCAACTGGTCAGATGTAGCAAGTATTAGCTGTGACGTTCCAGCCTTATCAGGATCTACTCGGATGGATTGATCTGTAGCACTAAATCAACAAAACAGGAGGCAGGGATTAACGATCAAAGCCCACCTTGAACTTCAATTGGCTGCCAAGGAGAGCAGAGGGTCTTCAATCCATCCTCATCAAATTTGAGCGGCTGGAAAGTACGGTCCGATATGAGGATGTGCTTATGTCGCAGGAGCTCTTGTATATCTCCAGCACTCTTGCTCGAGAATTCTGATTCCGACATTGTTGCAAACGCTGAACGGTCTGGGTTTGACAGATGGAGAGGTAAACCATTTTCGTATTGTTCCACAGCTGTCTCCAAGAGCTTCTCGAGCTTTATCATATCTTGCGCGAACTAATTCCTTCCTTATTAGCCATTGTTAGTTGTATGTAAATCATAGCTTACATGGGCTATTGCATGTACCTGGCGACTTTCAGCCAGTGATCCGCCATATATTGTGAACTTCCTGACGCTGCCCACTTTCTGAGGTGTGATACCATCAGGGGGGTTTGGCATTGAAATAAGTTTATTCATATCATACCGATTTTGGAAGATTGGATAGCTCGATCTCTGGTTTCACATACTGAAAAAAATCAGTCAATTGCCGGGGGCATTTTGCAATCGCTTACCTGCAGCTCGCGCTTCACTGGAAATCTCTCCAAGATAGCATTGAGAGCATCCACGTCGATGGGCCTGGAAGCACTAGAGCCTGCCGATAATAACCCCTCCGCCCCAGGTGGTTCCTTCCTCTTGAGCGCTGTGACTGAATCATTTTCTGGGTCTGTTTGCTTCGCATCCATTAACTTCTTTCTAGTTTTTGGGCGGCGTGTTCGAGTGGGGATTCCTGAGGTCAGGGAAACTCTGCTGTCTGCACCCTGCTCCGCAGCTTTCTCCTTGTTGGTGTTCGCCCAACGTGCACTTCGACGTGGCATAGTGGCCTCGGAGGGGCTCTTGGGGGATACAGACTCGTTGACCTCGACGTCTGTTGAGCAGAATTGATTGCTATCCACATGTGCGTCCACCTCACTAGGATCAGGGACGGCGACCTGCGTTTTGGGATCGAGGGTTGTATCCATTTGAACTTCAAGTAGGGGTGGAGCTGATAAAGGTGGTGGGGCGACCTGCATGTCGGGATCGAGAGTTGTATCCATAACGTTAGGTAGGGGCGAAGCTGATAAAGGTGGTGGGGCGGGATCGAGAGTTGTATCCATAACGTCAGGTAGGGGTGAAGCTGAAAAAGGTGGTGGGGCGGGATCGAGAGTTGTATCCATAACGTCAGGTAGGGGTGAAGGTGAAAAAGGTGGTGGGGCGACCTGCATGTCGGCATCGCGAGTTGTATCCATAATTTCAGGTAGAGGTGGAGCTGATAAAGATTGTGGGGCAACCTGCATGTCGGGATCGAGAGCTGTATCCATAACGTCAGGTAGGGGTGGAGCCGATAAAGATGGTGGCGTTGGGACCTGAGGTGCGGTTGGTACAAGTAGAAGGCCTGGCCTAGGAGCGGCTGCAGGGGGTGCGCGGATATTGAACCAGTCCCGTTGAGAAGAATCAAGTTGGAGTTTTTGCCATGGTATTTGAAGGAACAATTGGTCCACAACGTCTTCTGGAAAATGTAATCCTTCTGACATCGTAAATAGGGCTCGCCAGACAATTTTTTCAACCTCCAACAGCAGCTCGGGCTTGTTGTTGCCAAGTGCGATGTTCATCTATGGTGTACGTATAATATATAAGGTATAAGAACAACATAACAATCATGGGCTAAATTTGGTTACCTCTATTAACGTCTGCCTGTGGTAGTTTTTTTTGGACAAATCTTTTGGTATTAAAAGATACAGAGGCGTCATCATGGTCGAAACATGCAGGTGGTTGCGAAGACTTCCCAGGTGTGCCTCCTTGGAATCATATGTGCGGAGGAATTCTTGGTCCTCCTGGGAGATTTGAGAAACGGAGGGGTGCCTATAAATTAAATGATCAGGAACCAGGCTTCAAGAAGCAGCGGGCTACATACTCGATCATAGCCTGGGCACTTTCTGGGAGGTCATACAACCCATTATCGGAGGCTGCGCACTTCAGAAAGGCGATATGCGTGGCAGCTGAGAGGAGGTTTGCCGTAATTTTAGCGCGCTTGCTAGTTGCCTTAAAACGAGACATGGATCGCAAAAGCGCAATGGGAATATGAAGTCCATCTGGCCTAGCGTTCTGCACAGCAGGCACCTTGGGGGGTCTTTTGTCTGAGTCTACAATACGTTTGAAGCCCTCCACCAGTTTAACCCAGTCTTCGAGGTCCTCATAGTACTAAAATTGAAGTTCAGTTGTACCCAAGAATAAACCACAAAGACAGAAAGACACGAACAGGGAGGGGGGCTGTTGGCGCTGGTGTCCTCTCCACAAAATTTTCCAAGGGATGTGCATCGCCTATAAAGGCCAGAACATCGACCAGACGATATCCACACAGAACCGAGACGAGCCGCATTGCAATGGTGGGGCTGAGCCGGTTGTCAGAAGAGAGGAAATTTGGCAATGAGCCCACAACCTCATTTCCCTCCTGGACAGCGACACCAATACCCATCTGTAGTTGAATTTGTAATTGCTGGGAGATTGTGAAAGAGCGCGACGAGAACAGGTGCTCGTCATGGTGATCAACTGCTGATATAAAACCCTTTGGATGATATCAGAAGGGCATCAGGAACAGAGTTTAATCACTAACACGCATGGCGCTGGCCACCGGGAAACTTCCAAAAAATTTTGGACAATTCCTCAAGACAGCAGTATACCAAGGCATCATCGACAGCAGCGAAGAATTCATGCGGAGGGTCCGTGTCAGTTGTTTTGCGGGTGGTTCTGTGCTTGCAGACACTAGGCAGTAATTTTTAAATGGAAACTAACGGACACAAAGACAAAGACCTACTTTTGCCCGCTGCTTCCTGCGCATAGGATGGAATGAAAGGAAAGGAGACACGGTCGTAAGCAACTACCTAGTCTGCTGCTTACCGTAAGCAGCAGTCTTTTCATAAAACAAACACGTGAGCACCAGCGTCGGTAAACAAGAACCAACGGATACGTTCTTCATCTGCAAAACAGCTTCAGTAGGCATCATA
>Ga0307517_10005636_pt1 | contig 18783 bp, 16 predicted proteins | sample 23_EM_MG_FD_194515 | JGI IMG/M metagenome (GOLD analysis project Ga0307517, IMG submission 194515) | Populus trichocarpa ectomycorrhiza microbial communities from riparian zone in the Pacific Northwest, United States - 23_EM | ecosystem: Host-associated > Plants > Roots > Unclassified | place... | reverse complement strand
TCAAGAGCTGCGTTTGTTAAAACTCTAGTTAAAATTGAGCTATGTCTTTTTAAATAGAGTTATGTTTTTTTAAAAGATGTGTTTGTATGTTTTAGCTATATATATAGAAAGACAATTATGAGAGAGAGAGAGAGAGAGAGAGAGAGAGAGAGAGAGAGAGAGAGAGAGAGAGAGAGAGAGATAAAAACTCTTTTATTTCTAAAACTTTTTACAAAGAGGAACGCAAAGAATTTGGTCTCCTATTTATTCTCATTTGAGCTAATGAGAATAAGAAACTGAGTAAGCTAAAGAAATAATATTATAATCGCACTATTAGCACTAGAGAGCATGAAATAATTTTTTTTTAAGGCTAGATGATTGATATTTTTCTTAATCTATATGTTCAAGTCTATTTTTAGTAAACAAATAATATAAGTTTATTTTTCTTATAAATATTGATTTTTAGAAACCAGATCATCGAAGCGAAGTAACAACACATTATAATGTTAATCATTGGAATTTATTTTTATTTTTTTAGAGGTAGTGACTGTCTTAAAATCATCACATCAACACTTAAGGCAAATGAATTATATATGCAACTTATAATTACAAAATTTAACAAAGAACACCTTGTAAGCAATGCGGAAACAATTGCATTTAGTACAGATTATTCCTTAAAAAACACAATGCTTGGAAGTTAATTGATGAAATAAGCCCTTGCTTCAGCCCTATTTTTACTACTAGCTCTTTGTTAAAGTTGTTGGGATCTCTTAGATTGATAAGGTTCGGGTTTCATTATTTTTTGGATTTTAGTGGTTTACAGTCACACATAAAAATCCCTAATCTTAAGGAACAAGTAATTCTCTATTTTGCAATTAGTTATATACCACAATTCTAGGACTGTAAAGTCGTGGATTGTTATTTTCTTTTCTATTTTGATGAAAAGCTATTTAATAGCCAAGTTGTTTCTTTAACTAAAAAAGAGTTCTTCCTACATTTATGAGTTATAATGCTTTTGTTTATGTAAAGTTCTTTGTCAATTGTACTTGGTTCTAACATTTAGTATTAGAGCACCATCATGGGGCCTGACCAACAACACAGACATCAAACGTGAAAGACTAACATGATAAGCGAGAGCAACTTTGTGCAGCCTGTTATCCCATGGTTCGATGGACACCGCTTTACTCTTTTGCTATCAGGTACGATCATTAGAGTATACTTACAGAGAATTTTCTAAGTTCCAAGAGTATTGGAGTTTGGTGGAAATTGGGATCTCTACAGAAGCGAAAAAGACAGATCTCACTAAGGGACAGAAGAAAGTGATTAAGGATCAAAAGTTGAAGGACCTGAATGCTAAGAATTATTTGTTCCAAGCCATTGATCGATCTATTTTGGAGACAATATTGAAAAAGGACACAGCAAAAGATATATGGGACTCTTTGAAGCATAAGTACTAAAGGACAACACGAGTTAAACGTGCTCAACTCTAGGCTCTTTATAGGGAGTTTGAAGTGTTGCACATAAAAGCTGGGGAATCAGTAAATGACTACTTTGGAAGAATTTTTACCACAACCAATAAGATGAGAATTCACAGTGAAAGAATGGAGGATATGGTAATCATCGAGAAAATCTTGAGATCCATGACTCCAAAGTACAACTATGTTGTATGCTCGATCAAGGAATCAATTGATTTGGATACTTTATCCATAAATGAGCTTCAAAGTAGTCTGTTGGTGCATGAACAATGGATCAACCATCACATTGTGGATGAATAAACCCTTCAGATCATTTACGAACCTCAACCAAGAGGAAATGGTGATAAAGGTTCTTATCGAGGTAGGGGCAAATTTAGGTTTGATAAAACTACCCTAAAGTGTTATAACTTACATGAGTTGGGTCATTTTCAATGGGAATGTCCCAAAAGAGCAAGAGATACAAGGGTCAACTTTGTTGAAACCAGTGAAGAGATGTTGTTAATAACATATATGGATGGCAACGAGGCTGGAAGAGATCACTTGTTGTTTCTTGATTCTGGGTGTAGTAATCATATGTGTGGGAAAAGAGAGTTATTCTCACAATTTGATAATAATTTCATAGAAAAAGTGAAGCTGGGCAATAATACAAGTCTCATTGTACAAGGAAAAGATAATATTTGAATGGAGATAAATGGGATCATGCAGGTGATTATTGATGTTTTCTTTGTGCCAGGGTTGAAGAACAATTTACTAAGCATTGGTCAATTGCAAGAGAAGGTTTTTGCAATGCTTATGCAACACAAAAAGTGCAAAATTTATCATTATGAAAAGGGCTTGATCATGGAAACTAAGATGGCATGTAACAAAATGTTCGTTGTGCTTGGTCGTTGTTCACCAAAAAAGGAAAGTTGTTTTTTCTTTATGACCACATATCAAACTCAACTTTAGCATTGCCATTATGGTCATCTCAATTGGAATGGTCTCAAGGTGATCCAACAAAAGAATATGGTGGATGGATTGCCTCAGTTAAAGGATCCTCTAAAGATTTGCGAAGACTACTTGATAGGAAAACAACATCGCGTTCCTTTTCCAAAAAGAAGTACATGGAGGGCATCTAGAGTTCTTTAGCTAGTTCATGCAGACATATGTGGGCCAATAAATCCAATCAAAATAGCAAAAAAGGTATCTCATTACCTTTATTGATGACTATAGCAGAAAAACTTGGGATTATTTCTTGGTTGAAAAATCAGAAGCAATTGTTATCTTTAAATCCCATAAAACTAGAGTTGAGAAAGAAACCGGTGCATTCATAAAGAGTCTTCAAACTGATTGTATAGGAGAATTTACATCACAAAATTTCACACACTTATGTGATGAGAATGACATTCAAAGGCAATTAACAGCTGCATACACACCTCAATAGAACAGGGTCGCAGAGAGAAAAAATCACAATATCATGAATATGGTGCGCAACATGCTGTCAGAGAAGCAAATCTCAAAGAATTTTTGGCTTGAAGCAGTAAATTGGACAGTGCATATCTTGAACAGAAGCCTGGCACTTATCGTGAGAAGTAAGACACCAGAAGAGGCTTGCAGTGGATTCAAACCTTCAGTAAGTCACTTTAGGATTTTTGGATACATTTCTCATGTTCATGTACCTGATAGCAAGAGAGTAAAGCTTGATGCTAAAAGTCTGAAATGCATATTACTTGAGGTAAGTGAAGAATCCAAAGCCTACAAATTATTTGATCCTATCTCTAAAAAATAATTATGAGTCAATATGTGATTTTTTAAGAAGACCAAAGGTGGAACTAGGATGCTAATCATAAGGAAACTATCTTGGTTGATTTGGAATGGAAGGAAGATGCAGGTATAAATGAAATTCTTGGGAAGGAAACTGAAGCAAACATCACTCATGGTGAAGCAAACATAACTCCTGCAAATGAACTTGAAAACATAGGGTCTGTTCAAAGTGACTCGCTCGAAGAGGGAGAGTCTTTAAATGATGGCGAAGGATGAGTTTCTTCAAGTGATGGCAGAGGATGATTGCGAAGACCACCAGGATATATGCAAGATTATGTAAGTGGATAGGGCCTCTCTGATAAAGAAAATGTTGATATGGCTCATCTAGCCTTATTCTCTGACTGTGATCCTTTGACATATAAGGATGTAGTGAAGAGTAGCAAATAGAGATAAGTCATGGATGCTGAAATCAAAGCTATTATGAAGAATTATACATAGGAACTCATTAAGTTGCCATCTGGAGTGAAGATAATTGGAGTAAAATGGGTTTTTAAAACAAAACTCAATGAATATGGGAAAGTGGACAAATACAAGGCTCGACTTGTTGCAAAAGGGTACAGTCAATAGTATAGAGTGGACTATGCTAAGGTGTTTGCACCAGGAGCTCATTTGGATACCATTCACACAGTAATCTCATTTGCTGCTCAGAAAAGTTGGGTGATCTATCAAATAGACGTCAAATCTGCATTTCTGCATGGAGAGATAGATGAAGAAGTGTTTGTGGATCAACCACTAGGTTATGAACACAAGGGACAAGAATCTAAGGTATATCGACTGAAGAAGGCTTTGTATGGACTCAAACAAGCTTCCCGAGCTTTGTACAGTCGAATAGAGACCTATTTTGTTCAAGAAGGCTTTGAGAAGTGCCCTTATGAACACACTTTATTAATAAAAATAGGAGAGGAAGGCAACTTTTTTATTGTGTGTCTTTATATTGATGACCTTATATTCATTAGTAATGATGAGATTATGTTTGAACACTTTAAGAAATCCATGATGGTTGAATTTGGCATGACTGATCTTAGTAAGATGATGTATTTTCTTGGAATTGAAGTTTTGCAAATGGTGGATGTTATATTCATCAGTCAACGGAAGGAGGTTTTGGAGAAATTTAATATGGAATAGTGCAATCTAGTGCAACATCTAATGGTTCCTAGCTTTAAACTTACTAGGGATGAAAATGGAGTAAGGATTGATGGGACATTTTACAAATAAATCATGGGAAGCCTTATATACTTGACTGCCACTCGTCCCGATTTGATGTTTGTAGTAAGTTTAATTAGCAAATACATGGAACGACCCATTGAGACTCATTTATAAGCAGCGAAAAGAGTGTTAAGGTATGTGAAGGATACAATCAGCTTTGGATTATTCTACAAGAAGGGAGGAACTAAAGAACTTGTTGGTAATCAGAATGATAGGAAGAGCACCTCTGTTATGTTTTTATTCTAAATTCAAGTGCAGTGTCTTCGTCTTTCAAGAAATAGCCAGTAGTCACTCTTTCAACTATCAAAACAGAGTTCATTGCTACTGCATCTAGTATTTATCAAGCTGTGTGGCTAAGGAGGATCTTGGAGCAGCTTAATCCTTGTCAAAACAAACCAATAGTGGTTCACTATGATAACATCTCATATATTAAAATGTCAAATAATCTAGTCATGCATGGTCGTATCAAACATATTGATGTGTGTTTTCACTTTCTTCAAAATCTCATTAAAGATGAAGTTGTTGAACTGGTGCAGTGTTCTACTCGGGAACAAATTACAGATATTTTGACAAAGCCACTAAAGCTCAAGGTGTTCGTGAAGATGTGTGGTTTTATTGGTGTATACGAATATCTAAAGATAAATTGAATGTTGATATATTCAATTTAAGGAATGATGTTAAAGTTGTTAGGATCTCCTAGATTGATAAGGTTCGAGTTTCACTGTTTTTAGGATTTTAGTGGTTTGAAATCACGCATAATAATCCTTAGTCTTAAAGGACAAGTAATTCTCTGTTTTGCAATTAATTATGCACCATGATTCTAGGGCTGTAAAGTCGTAGGTTGTTATTTCCTTTTTTGTTTTGATGAAAGGCTATTTAATAGCCAAGTTGGTTTTTTAACTAAAAAAGAGTTCTTCTTGCATCTGTGAGTTATAGTGTTGATGCGAACCTTGGCGAAATCGAATGGAATTCACGAACCCAAGATCTACCTAATCCAAGTTTGTTAAAAATAGGATGAGCTTGTCACAATGTAAAACTTGCTCCAAGGCAAAAAGACTATAAACTAACCCAATCACAACACCTACATTTGAAGACAAGCAAAAAGAGTATAAATTCACAACAAAGATTGGTCAATTCTTTGAAGAGTTGAAAGTTCCATCAAGAACCAAGATTGACAACTAAAGGTCGCCAAAAATCAGAATATTATTAGCAAAAAATAAGAGTGCTGAAAATTATTCTCAAGGGTATTTATACCTCAAGCCACAAACCTTAGTTTTTCTAATGGGTCACATATAAACCCAATTTAAAAAATAATCAACCCAAGCTAAAACTAGCACAAACTAATTAAAATAAACAAGCTGATAAGGCTTCTCATGCTTTATGGTATTCAATCTCAACTTTCTAATCAAAGTAACACTAGCAATATTAGTACAACTACTATTATCAATGATCATATTGCATACCTTATTGTTGATTAGGCATCTAGTATGGAAGTTGTTTTTCTTTTGTTGCTTCACATCATCCTCCTTAGTCTGAACACTAAGCGACCTTCTAATCACCAAAACTTTATCACCAACAGCATACTCTAAATCATTAGCATCTTCCAGTGGTGGCATGTCATCACAATCAGACTCCTCACTAATGGACACAATCTCTCCATCATCCCTTAGAATCATTTGTAAATGATTAAACACCTCCCTGTAATAGTGTTTAGGAACAAACCTCTTTCTCATTATTCTCCTCAACTCCTCTCACGTGCTAATTGGTCTTTCTATATTCCTTCTTCTTTCTACCACCAATCTCTCTCACCAAACCATGGCATAATCAGTAAACTCCACTACAACTAACTTAACCTTCTTTTCTTCAGAGTACCTATGGATGTCAAAAATCATCCCCATCTTTTTTTCCCAATCCAAGTAAGCTTCCGGATCAATTTTTCCTTTAAAGGCTGGGATTTTTAACTTAATACTACCCAAATTTCGGTCTACATCACCCAAATCATCAAAATCCCCTCTATACTCAAAATCCATAAGTGGCCGAATATATCCCCTCCTTGGCCGATTCTCATACTTCTCTCCCCTATATGTACGAAATCCACTACCATGGTTAAGATCATCCTCAGCTTCATCTACAGAGTTTTCAGCAACACTCTCCTCCTTCCTAACTTCTCTACCCTTTTTACTACGTCCCTCATCAGACCTAGTCTCTAATTTTTCAATCCTAGTCATCAGCTCACCAAACATAAATTATATTTGTTGTTGTATTCTCGAAAGCCCATCTTCTGGGATTTCAAATTTCTTCTATGGCACACTATTAGAAGACATTATTTCTTTAAAAAAAAAACTTGTACAAAAATCATTAGCAATAAAAATAACACCTCACACACTCGTGTTTCACACAAATTTATAGGTTTCACTCTAATATGCTCCCTACATCTTTTTCACTCATATTGTCTTTCTTTCGTTCTTGAAATCACTTGGCAACAATTCAGAAAAGCAACCAACTACGCAATGAATTTATAAATTTGATATAGACTAAAAAAGCAAGAAATTTATGAAACTAACAAAACGAAACTATGATGACAAATTCACGAGTAGCAATGCAAATTTGTGCGAGTAATATAATGATTCAAAGATGCGAAATAAACTAAATGGAAGCAATAATACTAAAGAGATTTACTATCCAAACTGAAAATTAAATCAAACAATGATAGAACCTGAGAAAAAGATAAAGAGCAACACAAATTCTCAATGACCAATTTTCTTTCCCTAGCTCTCGGCCAAACTCCAGAATGTTGATTTTCTTCTTTTTTTTACGGCAACAATCAAAATTTTCAAGATCAAGCCCTCTTTTTTTTGTATACCAATTCGGCAATCAAGAAGAAAAAATCAAGAACACACTTTTTTTATGTATATATTGCGGCAAGATCAAGAATTCAACAAGAACACAGTTATGATTTTGTGTTCAATAATTCAAGAGGATGCAAGAACCCTAATTTTTTTTTTAATATATGTGGCCGAAATTAATCAAGAAATGAAAGACATAAATTGAAGGATATAACCTATAATTAGATCTGCTCTGATACCAACTGATGCGAACCCTAGCGGAACTGAATGGAATTCGCAAACTCAAGTTCTACCTAATCCAAGTTTGCTGAAAATAGGATGAGCTTATCACAATGGAAAACCTGCTTCAAGGCAACAAGACTATAAATCAACTCAATCACAACGCCTACACCTGGAGACGAGCAAAATGAGTATAAATTCACAACAAAGATTGGTCAATTTTTTAAAGAGTTGAAAGTTCTATCAAGAACCAAAATTGACAACCAAAAGTCGGCAAAAATTAGAATATTATTAGAAAAAAAAATGTGCTGAAAATTATTCTCAAGAGTATTTATACCCCAAGATAAAAACCCTAGTTTCCCTAATGGGTCACTTATAAACCTAATTTAAATAATAATCAACCCAAGCTAAAATTAGCTCAAACTAATTAAAATAAATAAAATAAACAAGTCTAAAACTCAAATAAGTTTTTCCTCACAAAATAAAGAAAGTTTAATAGTCCAAATAATTTAATAAGACAAGTTCGGTTCTTTATGCATTATGTTTGGCAGCAGCAAAGCTCAACTTCAAATGGGTGGTTCTCTATCATCTTAAAGAATTAGAAGGCGTGCCATATACCGTTGGAAAGGTATGGAAGTCTAGTTTCCAGCCCAACTTGAATCACCACAAAATTCAACTTGTAGCTCCAGTTATGATAAAAAAAAAAAAAACAAAAAGGTAGCTAAAGGTCAAACTGGCCGAAGCTACTCTTCTTCTCTCAATCCTTGTGTAATGGTCTTGGTTCCACCAACAAGCCCCTCTTGAACATGAATAAGATTAATCACGGTTTGTCAATTGTACTTGGTTCTAACACTCTTATCCTGAAGAAACCTATATATTAACATATCATGACCCATATTATCAAAATCTTAAATTGGTATAATTGTTTTTTTATAAAAAGGTGGTTTTTATAGAAAGTGAATCAATAGAAAGTGGATTATTTTTCAATTTTGATAGTGTCAAAGAAAATGAGTTAGAAAATATTTTTCAATGTTTTACTATATCATAGAAAATAAGTTGGAAAATAACTTTTTTAATTGTTTAATTTTTTCAAGTTTATTAAAAGAATGAGGGACCAAAACTATCAGATAAAAAAGTTGAAGGAAGATGAGATTGAAAAAAAAATTATAATTTCATAAATTATTTTAAATAAGAAAAATAAAAAAAATAAGAATCAAATATAATAGATAAAAAAATCAATCAGAAAAAAAGATAAAAGAAAAATAAATAACAACTAAAAGAATGAAGATCGAAGTTGATGTAAAAATTCAATTAAATCAAATTCAAGAGAATGAAATTGAAAAAAAAAACAGATTCAAAACAAAATATATAGCAATCAAAAGTTAAATTAACTTTTCTTTTTCCAATAAAAAGCTAATTATTTGTAGTTATATTCATAATATAATTTTTAAGAAATAATTTAATCCTGTTTTTCTATCTAAGTTTACCATTGCAAAATATAAAATCTTAAATAATATAAAACAAACTTCTTAAATCACCCCTAACCTATTTAATTAGTAGCCTTAACCTATAATAACTACTAAAATTAAAAAAGATTTCGTCGTGCCTATATTTGTTTTATTACACTTCATGCCAAGTATAATTAAAATCCACAAAACAAATAGATAATAATTCAGGAAACTATTAAATTGGAATTATTCAACAAGGAATCCTTAGTCATAGTCTTAAGTAATCGTTTACTTCTTTAGTTGAAAATATTTATATTTATATTTTTTTAATTAAAACAATTCTTTACATGTTTGGAAAAAACGAATAAAGTTTTGTTTCTCTTTGTTTTGAAAAAAAAAAGGCATGGTATAAAAAATATAGTCTTGGTTTTTAAGCATGCTTATATGAGAATTTTTTGAAGATTTAAGGATTATTTCTTAAAATTTCTCATGATAGAATTTGTATTTCCTAGTTGTTAACTATTGAAACAATTCGTGATATATTAACAAAAATATTAAATACATAATTGATTAATACACATACGAAACATGTGATAAGAAAATTAATAATAAAAACTATTTAAAGAATTTAATTTTTTAAAAAATATCAAATATGAACTTATCAGTTTATAAAAAATATAATAAAACTTTATGGTTTTGTTATGAACTTGTTGATAATTTTTAATAATAAAAATACAAGGTATATAACAGTATGGTGAAGTTTTTTTTTTTAGAGTTTATTATCAGTAATTGTATTTAGTGTGTATTAGAATATAGGTGGTTTTCATCAAATTTAATATTCCTAAATTTCATTTGATTGGATTTAATCTCTTGAATGTTATTTTTTTAAAATTAGTTTTAATATTTTATATCACTGTTATTTGATAAATATGCAGCGCATATGCTAAAACTATGTTATTTTATTTTATTTATTGATTTGTTGTTTACCTAACCTAATTTGGACCGGATTTAACTGCATCAATTAAATTAAATTAAATTATTATTACCAAACCAATATCTCATTTGGTTCAACAAAAAACCTGCCCAGGTCAAGCTCTCAATCTCAGTTTTTCAGGTCACCCCACCAGGATAGAACGAGTTTAAAAACTAAAGCTTCTAAAGAAATAACTCCATCTTTTTAGCGTAAGACAAAATAAAACTTTCCATCTAAAAAAAGATTAGGATTTAAATGGCTAGCTCTTTTATAAAACTGGTATGTCCAAAATATCTGTACGGGAAAAAGAAAGAAAACCAAGGTTTCTTTAGAATTTTGAACCTCCCTTAGCAGAAAATGAAAATTAATTAATTAATTTTATATATATATCTCATCAAACCCACGGTACAGATTATATGATTGGAATAACCCAATAAAAAAAACTAAAGAGAATTATAAGGTTTTTTTTATAAAAAAAAAATAAAAAACCATTTTCAAACTCATAACTCGAGTCATTAGACTCAAAATACCTAATCTGAAAAAATTATAAAGTTCAATTCTTAATCAATGATGATCAAAATTAATTATATTGAAGCATGAAATTAAAAAACAAAATTAATTATACAAAAAAAATTAAAATAAAAATAAAAATAATGAGGATCAAAATTAAAATATAAAATAAATTTCATATTTAATTGAAAGGTGAAATTGAAAAAAAAATCAATTTAGTACAGGGACCAAAAAAATAAAAGAATGAGGTTCAAAATTGGCATAAAAAATTAAAAAAATATATTTTAATTAAAGGGCGAATTTAAAAAAAAATAATAAATTTTATAAAAAGGTAAAAAAAATAGAAATCAAAACAACAAGGACCAAATTGAAAAACTTAAAACTATCAATTTGAATTAAATGATTAAATTGAAAACCAATAAAACTTTTACAAAATGGCCAAAGAAAAAAATTATAAATCCAAAAAATGAGGACCAAATTGGAGAATACAATATTTGGTAAATTGAGATTCAATGATAAAATTAAAAAAACAAGAAAGTTCTATAAAAGGGGTAAGACAAAAAATGAGAAATTAAAAAAATAGAGATTAAAGTTGAAATACTAACAATCAAGATGGTCAAGCCATAATTTTTAATGGAGGAGAGAGAGAAGAAGGGAGAGAAAAGAAAAATATTCATTGGCGACAAACCAAACCATCATCAAAGACATGCAGAAGGGCATTTTTAGATGCTGGGAGGTGCCGCACGTATTGCTCCAAGGGCGTGGGGGCCTCCCCCGCATCCCTTGGTGAGCCACACACACACGTCTTATTTTTTTATTTTATTTTTTGCTTTTTATTTAGCTAAATACAAAAGTGACCTTGAAATGACTTTCTAATTACAAAAAAAAAAGTCATTATGAAAAACCAAAAATACCTCATGATCTCAGGCTTAATTGTTTTTTTATCTTAAGGATATTCTCATCATTTTATTGTGCATTTAATTGTTTATTAGTTTTTATATTTGATCAATTATCAAATTGCTCCTCAACTTAAATTCTAATAATGAAAAAACCATTATGAAAATACAAAAATACTTCTTGATGCCAAGTTTTAATTTTTTGCTTTCAAATGTATTATAGTCGGTTCACTATCTAATCAAGATGAGAAAATATTTATTTATCCTCAATCAATTTAAAATGATAAGCAAACCATGCTAAAAAAAATTAATGCTCTTAGAAGTCATTGCAAAGTTTTTTTGGTGGAAAGACAAAATCATTATTATACTGTTCTAATAAACATTGCCAATGCATATAGAGTTATAGTAATTTTTCAAGGCCATTTAGATTTTGTTAGTATGAGAGAAAACAACTCAACTATGTTTTAAAAAAAAAAAAAACATGAAATAATTGAATATATTTTTTGTAATTTATTATAAAAAAAAATATTTTTTTTAGATAATTTTTTTTTTTTTTTAAAAAAAAAAAGAGTACCTAGACTATACGTCCTTAATTGACTGAGCCTAAAAGCCTCGCCCATGTTGCTTAAGCTCTAGAACATAGGGCATTTTTTTACAGTTAGAGTACACCATGTCATTCCACAACATCCAATTTTTTATCATTAAAAATTGTTTTGGTAGTCAAAAATTCAAGATTTAAGTTTTTTTTTACCTCAAAAACCATGATTTAAACACTTTTACACCTAAAAACATGGGGGGGGGGATCCCATATGCTTCTAAAACTCCATTTTCAAATACAAAACTTCCTTTAATCGATTTAAAAAATCAAAACCAAATCCAGGAGCTCAAGGCTCTTATAGGCTTCTAAAACTTCATAGTCTCGATTTATTTCTTCCAGTGTCACCGAAGTTTGAAACCACCTTCATTGTGTTTCTCTTTCAAAGACAAATTTATAAACATAAAAATTAAAGTTATTTTTGACCAAACAACTAAAGAGCTTTCTCTCTCCTAAAACTCTTTTTTTTTTTTATTACAACTTGTTTTTTCTTTGTCAACCTTTAAAGACTAAATCATGATAAAAATAAAGTTTAGCACCGAAGCGCAATAAGCCAAAATAACAAGGATTGGTTATCAACAAAATTAAAATGTGAGGGACCAAATAGTAGTTTTGCAATTTCAGTCCTTCACGTCAATTTTAGTTCCACCTCTTTACTCCCTACGTTTCTTCTGATACAGAAAAGTGCATTGGCAATAATCACCCCACTCAACATACTTGCTCCCCAAGTAACACCAGTAGAGCATGAGCACACATGGTTCCAACACTTCCTCAAGATCTTCTTAGGACAAGTTAGGGAGATTTTAAGGATTGCATTTCAATCTTTTTCTCGTCGCAACAGAGGACAAAACATTAGAGAAAGTACAAACAATCAGTATGGTGTCACTAAGGATACAGAAGAGGCTAGCTGCTAGTATTCTTAATTGTGGTAATGGAAAATTGTGGCTTGATCCCAATGAGACCATTGACAACTCCATGGTAACTCTAGTATGTCTTATATCCTACTATTACATCTCTTTCTCAATTTGCTAGCTCTCTCTTTTTGATGCTGAACAAAATATTGACTGCATAAATAAATTTCATCATACAAAAGATTTGATGTCCTATGAGACGATGACTAGTAATGGAAGACGAAATTTGCTGGGATGAACATAAGAAAGCTCATAGAGGATGGTTTTGTTATCAAAAAAATCAATCATAACCCATTCAAGATCAAGGACTAGGAAAGTGAAAGAAGCCAAGACCAAAGGGAGGCACTCAGGTTAAGAAAGGAAGGGAGAAGCCACTTTTGGATCAATTTAGGGCCAAGAAAGCTAAAAAAAGCATCAACCTGGAGAAGAAGACAATATTAAATAAGCGTCAAAATAAAGATTCTCACCAGGAAGAACATTTTAGTGCAAATTATGGGTATGTGTTCATATATTTTTGCATTTACTAGTGCCTGCTCTGCAAGATATCAATTTGTTCGGCTAATGGCAGCTTGGGCTTGTGTCGTAATAAAGTTAGCCGACCTCAAAGTTGGGTCATACTTGTCTCCTAAATTAATTTCTTACCGCAAATTTTAAATTATTCTTCCACAAACAGCAAATCTAAAAATTGTCAAGAATCATTATGGATTTAGAACAGTAAAATTGCTGATGGTCGTTGCGTGCATCAATTGCTCTGATTAAACGTTCCTTGAATGAAATGTTAGGAAATTAAATTTCAACTATAGCTGGCATTATTAAAATTTAAAACTAGAAAAGAAAAGAAAATCAAACTCCCAACTGCTAAGGAGACTGGTATTTCCTGTGCCCAAACAAACCAAATTCAACAATAAGAAAAAATCGAGGAGACAAAGCACTCTTGACATTCTGCCAAAATTAAGGATATAAGAAAAGAACAAATGTATAACAGAAGATACTGGCCTGAAGAGCATGACTGATCATAACATCAACTGCAGAAGAACGAGATTCAAGTTGATGAACAGGAGAAGGCCGCAATAAATCTCCATCACCACCCGGGGCTGATTAATTAGATTCAGGAAAATATGAGGCGATGCTTTTATATTCATCTTCGCTTCAAATTATAAACTTCATAATATCCTTTGCTCTTTTCACTTTTTTAATCACCTTACGAGCTTAAACATACCACGACATTCATATATAACCTATTCCCTTAGTTCTAAACAGTCAAATTTGCTACCATTTGTAATCCTTAATGATTTAGGTGCTGTAAAGTGAAGTGCATGGAAAGGGAAATGTTATTTGAGCAAGAAAAAACCGCACATCTGACATCAAGGTAATTTTACCAAAACTAAGCTGTTGATGAGCTAAATCCAAAAGTGGATGGGGAAATGCAAGTGATTTGGCTACATCCAAAACCATATCCTAAAATCTGAAAATTGAAGTATTGCAAATAGATGTGAACAAATGCTTAATAATCCCTTAGATTAATTCAGATCACTTGAGCTTCAATACGAGCTTAATTAATGTGGCACATAACACAAAGCTAGTGCAACAAACATAATTATATTTCCTATAACAACGAACAGATCAGTTGAATGAAAGAACTACCAATTGCTAGAAAGAACATCATATCCAAACACTATAAAAGGATAACTAAAGGAACCAAATTCAATCAAGCATTAGATATGTATCATCTTAGTGTAACTTACCAGATTTTGGACCAAAGTACCATGGAAATGAGCTTTGGTATCACCTCTCGGAAACTGTGTACGTAAGTCTCGAAGACCCTGCAACCAAGGAAAAATCACCCCAAACCGCCACAGCCCACTAAAACAAATGCAAGATTAAGATGTCAATATATAAAGTAAGCACAGAATTTATAAAAGAGTAATAGGCCTGGCCACATGGATGGGAAAACTAACAGATGACAAACTACTCTGAAGAAATCTTACAAAAGATTGAAAAATCTGGGGAGAAAGAGGGAAGGGAAAGCCCTTTACTCTTCCCAGAACATTTGGAACTAAGACTCGGTAAAACATGCGTTTGCGCTTGTATTCAGAGGCCCAGTCTCAACCAACACCTCCTTTTTTGATAAAGGTAACCATAAGCTCCACTGATAGAATTTGAACTCGGAGTCACAAAAACTTTACATATCAAGTTATAAATCTATTTCAACCCATTCTTTTGTTAACTTCAATTGATGAAAACAAATGCAAATCACAAAGAACTGCAGCAGCCAAAATTTAATGTAAGATAGGAAAAAAAAAATACGTAGACAGAAAAAAGTTTGATATTTCAAGAACATCAAGTCAGGTACACCGTTATTCAGGAAGAAAAAAAAAGAGAGAGAACAAATATGACATTCTCCACTAATATCAACATGAAATCTTCTATTACTGAATAATGGCTGAAACTCTGTCAAGAAAATATAAGCAGCAGGAGTTTCATGATTAAAATCTAGATTGTTGAATACCCGACAGTGGTAAACTCAGTCCCATTGGTGCAGCAGTAAGCAAAGAAGTTTCAGATACCACTACATTGCACATAGATCATGTTCCAGAGTCTTCTGAATATCCAAGTTTCTCAGTGAGCAAAAACAGTGTCATTTCGTCTAGGAGGTCTATCAGGAATTGTTCCTGGCTTGAATTTTGAAGCCTCGTGCCTAGCCAACTCAGGAGGCACAGAACTGTTACTCTGGATAAGCATTTGCTTGAGATCATAAAAAACATCTGTGTCCCCAAGAGTTAAGAATGTTGAAGCCACACCTGTCTTTCCAGCACGGCCTGTTCGTCCAATACGGTGAGTATACATTTCAATATTTCCAGGCATATCATAATTAATGACATGGGCCACATCAGGTATATCAATACCACGACCTGCAACATCTGTTGCCACAAGAACATTGTATCTTTTGGTCCTAAAACCTTCAAGGCTAATTTCCCTCTGCTCCTGGGACTTCCCACCATGCAAAGTCGTCACACGATAGCCATGCTTGTCCAAATTCTTGGCCACCATATCTGCATTCTTTTTAGTGTTAACAAAAACAATTGCAGTCTTATCTCCAAGTTCATCAAGCAATCTATGCAACCTGCTGGACTTCTCCGATTCCTTCGTCATTATCACATGTTGGGATATCAAGTCAGTGGCCTTCCCAGCAGTGCCAATAGTGACCACAACAGGGTTTCTCAAGTACTTCCTTGCAAGCCGCTCCACTGCAGGTGGCATAGTAGCACTAAACATATAAGTGGTGCGATAAATCTTTTTCTCATCAAGCTCTTCATCTTCATTTTCTGGCTTCAAATTGCTCGATGGCATTGCATCCAACACTCCCATAACCTGGGGTTCAAAACCCATATCAATCATCCTATCAGCCTCATCAAGCACAACATAATTACACTGATTCAACACAGCATAACGCCTCTCCAAACAATCAAGCAAACGACCTGGAGTAGCAATAACCACCTCACAACCTTGCCTAATCCTAAACCCTTGCTCTTCAATAGACTGCCCACCAACAATAGAAACTACTTTAATACCCAAATAATGTGCAAACTTGACAGTTTCGTCCTCAATTTGTTGCGCCAACTCACGAGTAGGTGCCATAACAACTGCATAAGGCCCTTCGGCCTCATTATCCTCACTCATTGGAGGCAACCTAGAAATATAAGTCAACATAGGCAAAACAAAAGCACAAGTCTTACCTGAACCAGTCTCAGCAATCCCGATAACATCCCGTTGTTGCAATCCCAGTGGAATCGCTGCCATTTGAATAGGCGACGGCTTCTTATACCCTACCCTCTCCACTGCCTTCAACAACTCGCTAGTCAACTTACTCTCTGCCCAACTCCTCATGGGCCGCGGAATCTTGGAACCCTTATAAGAAATATTAAAATCTTCCCTAAATATCCTCCAATCTCTCTCAGTCATTTCTTCAAGCTTCTTCTCGGACCAATGCCTATCAACACGCATATCAAAAGTGTCATACCTATCAGCAGCTTCTTCCTTCAATTTTTGGGCAGCCGCCTCTTCTGGATTCTTCTCTACACCTTCTTTCTTTCGAAGTTCGTCTCTAAAATCCTTCTCATTCTTTGCAGCAAGTTTTTTCTGCTCTCTCCGGTCCATTCCAGCCCTAAACCCTCGACCGAACAAAAGTTGTGCCTCATGAGGGTTTTGATACAAAATATTCATGTCTCTAGAAGTGTCTTCCGTGTTTTCCCAATCAAAAGAGAAGCGAAACTTCTCACTAGGTTTTATTACTCTCTTCTTAGGCTTTTTCGACCCTAGATATTGCTCTTTAATCGCATCCAGCTCCTTCTCTCGCTCTCTCTCCGCTAATTTATCCAGCCTGGCTTGCTCACGCGCCTTTGCTTCCTCTTCACGTTCGCGTTCTCTGTTGCGCCGCGAGGAGCGTTCGCGTTCCCGTTCCCGTTCCCGTTCCCGCTCCCTTTCCCTTTCCCTTTCCCTATCCCTATCCCTTTCCCTTTCCCTATCTCTCTCCATCTCGCGCTCTCTGTCTCTGTCACGCTGGTCACGGCGGTCAGAATTGGATGGGGGTTTGTCGGACTCCGAGTTGGAAGGGCGGGTTTGGGAGAGGAGGAGTTGTTGGCGTTTCTTTTGTTGTTCGATTTCTTCTTGGCGGCGTTGAAGGGCTAATTGTTCGCGTTGAGCTTTGGTCAAGAAGACAGGTTTGCTTTGGGTTTTGGAGACGCCAATGTCGTCGAATGAGCGTTTCATGGTGGCGGTGGTTGTGGTGGCGCTAGGGTTTAAGAGTGGATGGAGATCTCGAGGGTTTGATTAATCGGAAAGCAAACCGTTCCTGATCGAAACGACCAGATAAAGGGCTATTTCTGCTTATGAGCAAGGTTTTTTAAAAATAAAAATTGGCAAAATAATTCAGTTTGAAAAATAATTGGTGAAAATTACATACATACATATAAAACACTACATTCAAACTTGAGAAGGAAAAGAAATTCTGCAGGCACGCTCCACTTTTATCACGTTACCACCAGTATCATGAAAAAACATCGAAAACGAATCCGAAGACACCAATGGAGTGAATCATACTTGCTGTCTGAAAACGATCACTATTGATGGTGTTTTTTTTTCTTCTTTTTTAATGTGGTTGTATTTGTTTTGTTGATATATTTTAAATGATATTGGTGATATTTTAATTAAATTTTTGGTGTGCTTTTAGTTTTATTTTTTTTATAAATTACAATGTTGAGGGAGAGAAAAATTAAATATATATCCAAATTTTTATTATAACACTATCATTATTATAAAATAAATTTCACAATACTAAAAAAAAAAATTATTAATTACCAAAAAAATAAATGTGTCACTCGTTGTTTTTGACAAATAGGATAACACATTCTAATTATTATTGATGTTCCTCATTTATATCATCAAAATATTTTTTATAGTCTAAATAGTATTGTAATTAGAGTTTGAAAGTTTTTTCAAATAATATATATATATATAATCTCTACTCTAATCATTACTGAAATATTATATTTTTCTATGTTTTTATGGCTTTTCAAGTTTCCAAGCCGATTTAACATATATTTTAACTTATAAAATTATATAATTTTAAAATTTAAATCATGATTTTAACTTATAAAATTATATAATTTTAAAAGTTAAATCGTGATTTTAATAACATTGTTTTTATCTATTGATTTTACTTTGTTTTTTATTGCACCATATCATATATTATTAAATATGTTTTTTTATAATCTTTAATAAATTATTTATATATAAATATTTTTAAATAAAAATGCGTGATTTTTAATTCTTGAATAATTTTATGTAAAGCTTGTTAATTTATAATTAAATCAATTTGTTAATTGTCAAAAACATATAAATAAGCTTTGATTGCATGGCGAT
>Ga0307517_10005635_pt1 | contig 18785 bp, 20 predicted proteins | sample 23_EM_MG_FD_194515 | JGI IMG/M metagenome (GOLD analysis project Ga0307517, IMG submission 194515) | Populus trichocarpa ectomycorrhiza microbial communities from riparian zone in the Pacific Northwest, United States - 23_EM | ecosystem: Host-associated > Plants > Roots > Unclassified | place... | reverse complement strand
CCGGTCGTGCCCATGCCGCGGTGGATCGGGATGCCCCAGTCGGTGAGCTGCTTCGCGATCACGTCGGCGGTGCGCTGCTCCTGGAAGCACAGCTCGGGGTGGGCGTGGATGTCGCGTCGCACGGCGGCGATGGCCGCGGCGTCGGCGAGGATGGACTCGATCATGCGCATGCTTGAGGGCTCCACGGCGCGGCACACGAGCGAAAAACCCGCGCGGCTCCGGCCAGTCACTGAGTGTGAAAGCAGTGTAACTGCGAGCGCCGGGGCGGCGCCGGCGGCGGCGATCGGACCTCTCGCGGCCGCGGGTTTTGGGCCGGGACGCAGCCCCCGATCAGCGCCGGACCTTGCCGTCTTCCGTCAGCATCGACAGGTCGACGAAGCGTGACGCGACGTGGTCCTTCGGGCCGAACCTGACGGCGAAGCCGCCGAAGTCTGCGTTCTGGATCGACTCCAGCCCGTTGATCAGGGATTCCCGCGTCGGGTTGCGGCCGGCACGCTTCAGGCCTTCGGCGAGCACCTTGGCGGAGAGGTAGCCCTCCATGCTCGAGTAGTTCGGCTGGGCGTCGCCACCGGCCTTGCGCACCGCCTCGAGGTATTCGCGCGAGATCGGCGTCGTGGTCGAGAACGGGAACGGCATCACCTGGCTGACCATGATGCCGTTGGCCTCCTTGCCGAGCTCGTCGGCGAGCGCCTGGGTGCCGACGAACGAGACATTGAAGAAGGTGCCGCCGTAGCCGGCCTTGCGCGCCGCGCGGATGAAGGCGGCGCAGGACTTGTAGGCGCTGATCTGCACCACCGCGTCGGGCATCTTGGGGGCGATCTCCTTGACCGCCTGCGCCACGTCGACGGTGTTGCGCTCGACCGTGCCGAGCGCGACCGGCGCGAGGTTCTGCGCCTTCAGCGCGCGCGTCACGCCTTCGAGACCGGCCTTGCCGTAGGCGTCGTTCTGATAGAAGACCGCGATCTTCTTCAGCCCGAGCGAGGTGAGCTGTTTGACGATCAGCGCGGTCTCGTCGTAGTACGAGGCGCGCAGGTGGAAGACCGACTTGTGCAGGGGATCGCGCAGCGCCTCGGCGCCGGTGAACGGGCCGAAGAACGGCATCTTCGCGTCCACCACCAAGGGCAGGGCGGCCAGGCAGGTGGGCGTGCCGACGTAGCCGAACAGGCCGAACACGTCGTCCTTGATGAACTTGTCGGTGTTCGCCTTGCAGCGCTCGGGCTCGTAGCCGTCGTCCGCGACGCGCAGCTCGATGGTGTTGCCGTTGACGCCGCCCTGGGCATTGAGCGCGTTGAAGTAGATGCGCGCACCGGCGTTCATCTGCAGGCCGAGCTGCGCTGCCGGGCCGGTCAATGCGGCGGACTGGCCGAGCACGACGCGGTTGTTCTGCGCGAACGCGGGCAGCGCGAGGGTCGCGCCGACGGCGGCCACACGCCGAATGGCATCACGACGGTTCATGAAGAGTCCTCAACGACGTTGTACGGGCGACTCGTCGCGTGGTGCGTGCGGCGCCGGTCTGGGGTGATCGGGATAATCCCTCAAGCATAGAGCTTGATCCCGCTGGCGTCATCGCCATGTGGGCACGCACACACGCTCGAAGAGGCGCACTGTGTGCAATAGTGCACCCCATGATGAACACGACCATCGTTCGCGCGGCCTGTCCGCACGATTGCCCGGACACCTGCGCGATCCGCGTCACCGTGCAGGACGGCAAGGCCGTCAAGGTCCAGGGCGACCCCGATCACCCGCCGACGCACGGTGCGCTGTGCACCAAGGTGTCGCGTTACCCGGAGCGCACCTACCACGCCGAACGCGTGCTGCACCCGCTGAAGCGCAGCGGCCCGAAGGGCAGCGGCCAGTTCGTCCGCGTGAGCTGGGCCGAGGCGTTGGCCGACATCGCGGCGCGCCTGACGACGATCGCCGCCCGCGACCCGCAGGCGGTTCTGCCCTACAGCTACGCCGGCACGATGGGCCTGGTGCAAGGCGAGAGCATGGCGGCACGCTTCTTCCATCGGCTCGGCGCCTCGCTGCTCGACCGCACGATCTGTTCGAGCGCCGGCGGCGATGCCCTGCTGGCCACGTATGGCGGCAAGATCGGCATGCACCTGGAGTTCTATGCCGAGAGCAAGCTGATCCTGATCTGGGGCAGCAACTCGATCGCATCGAACCTGCACTTCTGGACGTTTGCGCAGGCCGCCAAGCGCCATGGCGCGAAGCTGATCTGCATCGACCCGCGCCGCACCGAGACTGCCGACAAGTGCCACCAGCACATCGCGCTGCTGCCCGGCACCGACGGGGCGCTGGCGCTCGGCCTGATGCACGAGCTCATCAACAACGACTGGCTGGACCACGACTACATCGCCCGGCACACCGACGGCTGGCCCGCATTGCGCGAGCGTGCGCTGCAATGGCCGCCGGAGCGCGTTGCGCAGGTGTGCGGCATCACGGCCGACGAGGTGCGCGGCCTGGCGCGCGACTACGGGTTGAGCCGGCCCGCCGCGATCCGCCTGAACTACGGCATGCAGCGCGTGCGCGGCGGCGGCAACGCGGTGCGCCTGATCGCGATCCTGCCTTGCCTGGTCGGCGCGTGGCGCGATCGTGCCGGCGGGCTGCTGCTGTCGAGCTCCGGCTGGTTCAAGCCGGTGCGCGACGATGCCGCGCTGCAGCGTCCCGACCTGCTCGCCGGCCGGCACCCGCGCACGATCAACATGAGCACGATCGGCGACGACCTGCTGCGCGAGTCGTCGCCGGCCTTCGGACCGAAGATCGAGGCGCTGATCGTCTACAACAGCAACCCGGTCGCGGTCGCGCCCGAATCAATCAAGGTCGCGCGCGGCTTTGCCCGCGACGATCTGTTCACGGTCGTGCTCGAGCACTTCATGACCGACACCGCCGACCACGCCGATTACGTGCTGCCGGCCACGACGCAACTCGAACACCTGGACGTGCACACCAGCTATGGCCACACCTACGTGATGATCAACGAGGCGGCGGTCGCGCCGCTCGGCGAGGCCCAACCGAACACGCAGATCTTCCGCGAACTGGCCGCGCAGATGGGCTTCACCGACCCGTGCTTCGCCGACGACGATGAGACGCTCGCGCGCACCGCGTTCAGGCCCGAGCACGTCGACTTCGACGCGTTGCGCGCGACCGGCTGGTTCAAGCTGCCTATCGACGATGCGCCGCTGGCCGACGGCCGCTTCCCGACCGCGAGCGGCCGCTGCAGCATCGACTCCGCGGCCTTTGGCGTGCCCGACTTCGTCGCGAACTACGAGTCCGTGGTGAGCTCGCCCGAGCTGGCGACACGCTTTCCGCTCGCGATGATCTCGCCGCCGGCGCGCAACTTCCTGAACTCCAGCTTCGTCAACGTGAAGAGTCTGCGCGACATCGAGGGTGAGCCGATCGTCGAGATCAACGAGGTCGACGCGCGCGCGCGCGGCATCGCCGGCGACTGCATGGTGCGGGTGTTCAACGACCGCGGCAGCTACCTGTGCAAGGCCGTGATCAGCCGGCGTGCGCGACCGGGCGTCGTCAACGGCCTCGGGGTCTGGTGGCGCAAGCTCGGCGCGGCCGGCACCAACGTCAATGAACTGACGCATCAGCGGCTCACCGACATCGGTCGCGCGCCGAGCTTCTACGACTGCCTGGTTGAAGTCCAGGTCGCAGAGCACGCGTGAAGCGTTGGTGGCTGATGGCGAGTCTGAGTCTCGTGGGCGTGGTGCTGCTGGCGGGTGCCAGCGTCTGCCTGACCTCCGGTTGCAGCACGCTCGGCTACTACGCCCAATCGGTCGGTGGCCACCTCGCGTTGGTGCGCGCCGCGAAGCCGGTGCCCGAGTGGCTCGCCGACGAGCACACGAGTGCGGCGCTGAAGGAACGCTTGATGCTCAGCCAGCGCATCCGCGACTACGCGGTCAGCGAGCTGAAGGAGCCCGACAACGCCAGCTACCGCCGCTACGCGGATCTGCAGCGCAGCAGCGCGATCTGGAACGTGGTCGCCGCGCCCGAGCTGAGCCTGCGCCTGCAGACCTGGTGTTTCCCGGTGGTCGGCTGCGTCGGCTACCGCGGCTACTACGCCGAGGCCGACGCGAAGGCCTTCGCCGAGACCCTGCGTGCGCAAGGCCTGGAGGTCAGCGTCTACGGCGTGCCGGCGTACTCGACGCTGGGCAAGCTGCCGTTCGAGGCCCTGGCCGACCCGCTGCTCAACACCTTCATCGGCTACGACGAAGGCGATCTGGCCCGGCTGATCTTTCATGAGCTCGCCCATCAGATCGCGTATGCCAAGGGCGACACGGTGTTCAACGAATCCTTCGCGACCACGGTCGAACGCATCGGTGGCGAACGCTGGCTGGCGCAGCACGCGAGTGCGCAGGCGCGCGAAGCGCTGGCACGCAGCGATGCACGGCGCCAGGACTTTCGCGCATTGACGACGCGCTACCGCGATGCCCTCAAGGCCTTGTACGAGAGCGCTGCCGCGAGCGATACCGAGAAGCGCGCCGGCAAGTCGGCGCTGATGGCGCAGCTGCGCGTCGACTTCGAGACGCTCAAGCGCGAGCGCTGGGGCGGGTTTTCAGGGTATGACGGCTGGGTCGCGCGCGCCAACAATGCGTCGTTCGGCGTGCTCGCGGCCTACAACGAGCTGGTGCCCAATTTCGAGCGCCTGTTCGAGCGCGAAGGCCGTGATTTCGACCGTTTCTATGCCGAGGTCAAGCGTCTGGCCGAGCTGCCTCAAGCGCAACGCCGCGCCCAACTGCCCTGAAGAAGAGGACCACATTTCATGCCCGACATCCACATCCACCGCGCCCACGCGCTCGGCCTGAGCAAGGCGCGCAAGGTCGCGCTTCAATGGGCCGAGGACGTCGAGAAGAGCTTCGCGATGGAATGCACGATTCTCGAAGGCGAAACCAGCGACACCGTGGAGTTCACGCGCGCGGGCGTGAAAGGCGAGCTGATCGTCGCCGCCGATCATTTCGAGCTCGATGCGAAGCTGGGTTTTCTGCTCGGCGCGTTCAGCAAGACGATCGAGGCCGAGATCGAGAGAAACCTCGACGCGTTGCTCGCGAAGGGCGCGGCGGCTTCCGCGAAGAAGGCGCCGGCGAAGAAGAGGTAGGTCGCGGGCCGAGCGCCGGGCCGCCCCAAGCCGGTCCGCATCCCCGCGGGGGATCGGCCGACGTACTCGTCGACCGAGGGGTCGTCATTTCAGCGATTCGATCAGATCGATGTAGGCCTGCATCGCCTCGTCGCTGCTCTGGCCCTTGACGGCGTTCCAGGCGTCCCACTTGGCGCGGCCGACCATGTCGCTGAAGCCGGGGCGCTTGCCTTCCGCGTCGCCGCTGCTGGCCTGCTTGTAGAGCGCGTAGATCTTCAACAAGGTCATGTTGTCCGGCTTCTCGGGCAGGCTCTTCGATTCGGCGACGGCTTGTTCGAACTGGGCTTTCAGATCGGCCATGGTGTGGGTCTCCCCTGAGTGAAAATGTGCATTGACGGCGTCGATGTTACCCAGCATCTTGCGGCACGACAGAACAACACCTCAAGGAGAAACCCCGATGCCCGCAGCAATGCAGCGCATGTCGCGCGTGGACACCGCCTGGCTGCGGATGGACAACGACGTCAACCTGATGATGATCGTCGGGGTCTGGCTGCTGCAGCCCGGTATCACGCACGCGGCGCTGTGCGAGCGCGTCGACGACAAGCTGCTGAAGTACGAGCGCTTTCGCCAGAAGGTCGTGCCCGACGCGATGGGTGCGAACTGGGTGCACGACGCGGCCTTCGACCTCCAGCGCCATGTGCTGCACCAGACGCTGCACAGGGAGCCGGGCCAGAGCGAGCGTGAAGCCTTGCAGGCCCTGGTCGGCGAGCTTGCGAACACGCCGCTCGACCCCGACCATCCGCTGTGGCAGTTTCACCTGATCGATGGCTACGAAGGCGGCAGCGCGCTGGTCGCGCGCGTGCACCACTGCATCGGCGACGGCATCGCGCTGATCTCGGTGATGATGGCCATCACCGACGGCGGCATGGACCCGCCCAAACGCAAGCCGCGCGAACTGCCCGAGAGCGACGGCGACTGGCTGTCGGATGCGGTGATGAAGCCGCTGACCGACCTGGCGTCCAAGGCGATCGGCATGTACGGCGGCGGCGTCGCGAAGTCGATGGAGATGCTGTCGAACCCGCAGCAGGGCCTGGCCGGATCGATCGAGATGGCGCGCACCGGCGCGAAGGTGCTGGGCGACGTCGGCGCGATGGCGCTGATGGCCGACGATTCGCCGACCCTGCTGAAGGGCAAGCCGCTCGGCCAGAAGATCGTCGCGTGGGGCGAGCCGCTGCCGCTCGATCAGGTGAAGGCCATCGGCAAGGCGCTCGGTTGCTCGATCAACGACGTGCTGCTGGCCTGCGTCGCCGGCGCGATCGGCGCCTACCTGCGTGAGCAGGGCGACGACCCAACCGGCAAGGAGATCCGCGCGATGGTGCCGGTGAACCTGCGCCCGATGGAAGAAGCCTGGAAGCTCGGCAACCGCTTCGGTCTGGCGCCGCTGACCTTGCCGATCGGCATCGACAATCCCGTCGAGCGCGTCTACGCGGTGCGCGTGCGCATGAATCAGCTGAAGGACAGCTACCAGCCGCTGCTCGCGTTCGCGGTGCTCGCGGTCGCCGGCCTGCTGATCAAGCCGGTGCAGGACGGGCTGCTCGGCCTGTTCGCGAAGAAGGCGACCGCGGTGATGACCAACGTGCCGGGCCCCGCGACACCGCTGAAGTTCTGCGGCGCGACGCTGCGCCAGACCATGTTCTGGGTGCCGGCCTCGGGCGACATCGGCGTCGGCGTGTCGATCCTGTCGTACGGCGGTGGGGTTCAGTTCGGGCTGATCACCGACAAAAAACTGTGTCCGAATCCACAGCAGATCATCGATCGTTTCGAGCCGGAGTTCGAGAAACTGCTGCTGACGACGATGATGCTGCCTTGGGGCGAGGAGGCCTGACGCCGCGCAGCCTCGAACAGCAAGACAAAGAAAGAATTTCAACCGAGGGAGGGAACCGATGGGTCGTGTTTTTCTGGCGGCGCTGCTCGCGCTCTGCCTGAGCGCATGTGCGCCGTTTCACAAGTCGCTGACGGCCGAGAGCCGAACCAAGATCCGCGAGGTCGACGTCCGGGTCGTGGTCGCGCAGGAGACCTTCATGTTCACCGCGCAGAGCCCGGGCGTGAGCGCGGCGATGGGCGGTGGGCTCATCCCCGCGCTGATCGATGCCGGCATCCAGCAGTCGCGGCAGAAGGACCTGAACGCCGAGATCGAGGCGGTCGTCGATCCGCTGCTGGCGTATGACTTCCGGGCCGAGGCCAAGCAGGCGCTCGGCGGGATCACGGGCCAGCCGTTTCCGCTGAAGCTGGGTTCGATGCAGGTGCTGGCGGCGATGCCGACGAAGGCGCAGCACGAGGCCCGCATCGCGGCGACACGCTCCGGCCCCGCCTACATGGTGCTGACGCTGCAATACGCGCTCGAGCCCGGCCTGGGCGCGTTCACGACGCGCACCACCGCCACGCTTTGGCAGGACGGGGCCGTCGAGCCGTCGTACCGAACCGCGGCGATCTTCCAGGCGCCGCTCGAGGGCGGTCAGCGCGCCGAGGTCATCAAGCGGCTCACCGCCGACGATGGCCTGACGATGCGGACCCTGATGCGCGACTCGGTCACCGAGACGCTGCGCATGGTCGCAATCGACATCGGCAGCAAGTCGGTCGCCGCCGCCGAGGGGCCGCGCAAGTCGTTCGTTTTCAACTTCAGAGGCACGCCGTCGCCGGTCAACGGCGCCACGCTCGACGACCAACCCGCGCGCGTCGTCGTTCGCGATCAGATCGGCGCGCTCTATTCGCTGCGGAAGGTCACGCCATGAAGCTCGTTCTGTTCAACACCTTCGCACTCGTCGCCGCCGGTCTGTGCCCGGTTCCGGCGCTCGCACTGGCGGACGACGAAGCGCTCAGCATGGTGTATGAGGAGCCCATCGAGCCAGCCCAGCGGTCGAACGCGAGCGCGGTTGCCTCGACGGCACCTCGATTGGCGCAGACCTGCACGCTGCGCCTCGCCAAGGTCGAGGACCTGCGCGCGAACCCGGCGAACGCCGGAGGCGTCACCTTCATGCTGGCCGGCGCCAACAGCACGCCGCTGGCCACGACCTCGCTGAAGAGCGGCGACGGCGTTCAATGGACCCGCGGCGCACTGCAGTCGTTGAAGAGCGCCGGCTTCCAGGTGACGGAGGCGCCGCCCGGCGCCACCACCGCGCCGCGCGAACTGAGCGCCGACGCGGGCCTGCGGCTGGCGCACGCCTGGTCGGCCGGCCTGAACCTGGTGTCGCACGTCGTGCTGAAGGTCAGCTACCGCACGCCGGCCGGCGAGTTCACGCGCCAGTACCACGGCATGGGGACGCGGGTGAATTGGGTCAATGCCAACACCGAGTACATGTCGACGCTGAACCTGGCGTTCAACCAGATCATGCGCAACGTGGCCACCGACGCTGCGGCGCTGTGCGATGGCAAGCCGTTGAAGGTGGCGTCCAGCAGTTGACAGCGCGGCATGCACGCCAGCGCCCGGGAGGGCGCTGGCGGCACCGGTGAGTTCGGCTCAGTCCTCGAGCTCGGCCTTCGCCATCTCGACATCCAGCCGCTCCATCGCGTCCATCGGCGTGCAGGCGGCGGCGTCCTCGTAGAGCTGGGTCGCTTCCTTCATCTTCTTCTCGCCTTCGAGCATCACGAGGCCGTTCGCGTACTCGACCATCGCGATCGCCGACGTCGGGTTCAGCTTCAGCGCGGTCTTGAACATCGCCAGCCCCGCGTCCTTGCTTGCGCCCTGCGTGCGGCCGAGCAGCGATCCGACCTTGTCGATCACTTCGGCATGGAACGCACCGAGCGCGATGTGCGCGTCGGCGTGCTTCGGCGCGAGCTTGATCGCGGTCTCGAGCGCGCTCTTGACCTTGCTGCCCAGGCCTTGGGCGAGCGCCTTTGCGATGCTGATGCCCTGGCTGTAGCGCCCGAGCGCATAGGCCATGAGGTAGTGCGCGTTGGCGTTCTTCGAGTCGGCCGCGATCTGCGCCTCGGCGCGTTCGGCGACTTCCATGAAGAGCGCGAGCTTGGTCTTCTCGCTCTTCTCGAGGTAGTTCGCGTAGATCGCCTGCGCCTTGTTCGCGACCGTGATGCCGGCACTCCCGGCCTTGAGCCCGGCCTCGGCGGCCTTCTGGAACTCGCCGGCATGGAACAGCCCCCAGGCTGCCAGCACCTTCGCGTCGGCGGGCAGCGGCTCGGCGTCGCCGGCGTGCAGGCGCGCCCAGTTCTTCTTCAGTGCTGCGGCATCGAAGTTGTATTCGGCGGCGTCGTGCGGGAATGCGGTCCATTTGGCCATGGGTCAGTCTCCTTGGGTGTAGTTGCCGGCCAGCGCATGCAGGTGCTCACGCTGGTCCGGTTCGAGGTAGGGTGAAAGCAGGCTCAGCACATGGAACGCGCCGCGCAGCAAGGCGGCGCCGGCGCTCTGCGGTTCGAGCGCGTTGCGCGGGTCGCGCACGTATTCGAAGCTCAGCCAGTAGGTGAGCACGACCACCATCGCGGTGGCCACCGGCTCGACCTCGCGCGCCGCGATGGTCACCGCGTTGCCGCGGCCCAGGCCGGCCAGCATCGCCTGCACGGCCTTGCTCTTGTTCTTCAGCACGAACTGGAAATGGGTCTCGAGCCGGCGGTTCTTCGACAGCAGGTCGTTCAGGTCGCGGTACAGGAAACGGTACTGCCAGATCAGCTCGAACAGCATGTGCAGGAACAGCCACGCGTCCTCGACGTTACCGACCTCGTCGGCCGCGCGCAGCAGCTCGGTGAGGCCGCGCTCGTAGCGGTCGAACAGGCTGTTGATCAGCTCGTCCTTGGCCGGGTAGTGGTAGTACAGGTTGCCGGGGCTGATGCCGAGCTCGGCCGAGATCAGTGTGGTCGACACGTTCGGTTCGCCGAAGCGGTTGAACAGCTCCAGCGTGACCTCGAGGATGCGCTCGGCCGTGCGGCGTGGTGGTTTGTGGGTGGTCGGCGTGGCCATCGTGTCGTGTTCGTCCCCGGCGGGCAATCTAGCATCAACGGCCGCGAGGTCCCATCGGCATTGGCACTACGCGAACAAGTGCCGAGCGCCCTGCCTACAATCGCGGCCTTCATGCCCAGCACGCCCGCCATTTCATTCCAGCACGTCGGCAAGACCTATCGCAGCGTTCGAGGCGCGGTCAAGGCACTCGATGATGTCAGCTTCGACATCGAGCCCGGCGAGTTCTTCGGATTGCTCGGGCCGAATGGCGCCGGCAAGACGACGTTGATCAGCATCCTCGCCGGCCTGGCGCGTGCCAGCAATGGCCAGGTGCGGGTCCTCGGGCACGACGTGGTCACCGACTACGCCGCGGCGCGCCGATCGCTGGGCATCGTGCCGCAGGAGCTGGTGTTCGACCCGTTCTTCAGCGTGCGCGAGGCGCTGCGGCTGCAGGGTGGCTACTTCGGCGTGCACAACAACGACGACTGGATCGACGAGCTGCTCGCCCACCTCGGCCTGGCCGACAAGGCCGACGCGAACATGCGCCAGCTCTCGGGCGGCATGAAGCGCCGCGTGCTGGTCGCGCAGGCGCTGGTGCACCGGCCACCGGTGATCGTGCTCGACGAACCGACCGCGGGCGTCGACGTCGAGCTGCGCCAGACCTTGTGGCAGTTCGTCGCGCGCCTCAACAAGGAGGGCCACACGGTGCTGCTGACCACGCACTACCTCGAGGAGGCCGAGGCGCTGTGCGGACGGCTCGCGATGCTGAAGCAGGGCCGGGTCGTTGCGCTCGACCGGACCTCGGCGCTGCTCGCGGGCACCGCGAGCACGATGCTGCGCTTCAAGATGGACGCGCCGCTGCCGCCATCGCTCGCCGCGCAGTCGCGTGTGACCGGGCGCATCGTGCAGATCACCGCGCACGACGCCCACGAGGTCGAGACCATCCTCGGCGTGTTGCGCAATGCCGGTTGCCAGCCCGAAGACCTCGAGATCGGCCGTGCCGACCTCGAAGACGTGTTCCTCGAGATCATGCAAGGGGCGACCGCATGAACGGCGCACTCGCGGGCACGAAGGCGCTGCTCTACAAGGAGGTGCTGCGCTTCTGGAAGGTCAGCTTCCAGACCGTCGCCGCGCCGGTGCTGACCGCGATCCTGTACCTGCTGATCTTCGGCCACGTGCTCGAAGACCATGTGAAGGTCTATGGCTCGGTCGGCTACACCAGCTTCCTGATCCCCGGCCTCGTGATGATGAGCGTGCTGCAGAACGCGTTCGCGAACAGCAGCTCGTCGCTGATCCAGAGCAAGATCACCGGCAACCTGGTGTTCGTGCTGGTCGCGCCGTTGTCGCACTGGGCCTGGTTCGTCGCCTATGTCGGCGCATCGGTGGTGCGCGGCGTGGCGGTGGGCCTGGGGGTCTTGCTCGTGACCGTGTGGTTCGCGCCGTTCCAGCTCGTGCAGCCGCTGTGGGTCGTCGTGTTTGCCGTGATGGGCGCGGCGATGATGGGCGCGCTCGGGCTCGTCGCCGGCCTGTGGGCCGAAAAGTTCGACCAGATCGCGGCGTTCCAGAACTTCATCATCATGCCGATGACCTTCCTCTCGGGCGTGTTCTATTCGGTCGACTCGCTGCCGCCGTTCTGGAAGGTGGTGAGCCACCTGAACCCGTTCTTCTACATGATCGACGGCTTTCGTCGTGGCTTCTTCGGCGTCAGCGACGTCTCGCCGTGGACAGGCCTGGCCGTCGTGGCCGCGAGCCTCGCGCTCGTCTGCGCGCTGTGCCTGCACCTGCTGAAGATCGGCTACAAGATCCGGCATTGATGAGCGCCCCCAGGGCCGGGCTGCGCCCAGCCCGCCCCCCGAGGGGGTCAAGGAAACTTGGGGCGGCCCGGCGTTTCCTTGGGTCGTCGTCAGGTCAGACGTTGTAGACGGTCGCGAGCGACCTGAACCCCTTGATCTCGAGCGGGTTGCCGAACGGGTCGACGAAGAACATCGTCCACTGCTCGCCCGGTTGGCCTTCGAATCGCAGCGACGGCTCGATGATGAACTCGACGCCGCGCTGCTTCAGCCGGTCGGCCAGCGCCTGCCAATCCGGCAGCGCCAGGATCACCCCGAAGTGCGGCATCGGCACCAGGTGCTCGCCGACACGGCCGGTGCGCGCGGTCGCGAACGGCTCGCCCAGGTGCAGCGAGAGCTGGTGGCCGAAGAAGTCATAGTCGACCCAGGTCGGCGCGCTGCGGCCCTCGCGGCAGCCGAGCGCGTCGCCGTAGAAGCGGCGCGCGTCGTCCAGATCGCGCACGTTGAAGGCGAGGTGAAAGATGCTGTGCATGGCAGGCTCCGCGGCTGACGCTAAAATCGCGCCATCATGTCAGACCCGACACCCGCCGACATCCAGGCCTTCATCGAGGCCGGGCTCGCGTGCGAGCATGTCGACGTGGAGGGCGACGGCCGGCACTTCTTCGCCACCATCGTCTCGACCGAGTTCGAAGGCACGAGCCGCGTGGCACGCCAGCGGCGCGTGTTCCAGGCGCTGGGCGATAGAATGCGCGAGCAAATCCACGCCCTGTCGATGAAGACGCTGACACCGGCCGAGTGGGCTGCCAGCCCGCAACCGGCCTCCACCCACCACCACTGAACCCGCCGCAGTGTCCACTGCGGCTGGCGGACTCGCGCCAGCGGGTTCCCGGGCCGTGTGGGCACATGGGCACAGGCCAAGCTCATGGACAAACTCCTCATTCGCGGCGGCCGCCGGCTCCAGGGCACGGTCACGATCTCGGGCGCGAAGAACGCCGCGCTGCCTGAACTCTGCGCTGCGCTGCTCACCGCCGAGCCGGTGACGCTGCGCAACGTGCCGCGCTTGCAGGACGTGAGCACGGCGCTGAAGCTGCTGCGCAACATGGGCGTCAGCATCGACCGCGCCGACGCGACACCCGATGTCGTGGTGCTGAACGCCGGCCACATCACCGCGCGCGAGGCGCCGTACGACCTGGTGAAGACGATGCGCGCGTCCATCCTCGTGCTCGGGCCGCTGCTGGCGCGCTTCGGCGAGGCGCGGGTGTCGCTGCCGGGCGGCTGCGCGATCGGCTCGCGGCCGGTGGACCAGCACATCAAGGGCCTGCAGGCAATGGGTGCGGAGATCGTGGTCGAACACGGCTACATCGTCGCGAAGGCCGATCGTTCCAAAGGTGGGCTGAGGGGCGCGCGCATCACGACCGACATGGTCACCGTGACCGGCACCGAGAACCTGCTGATGGCCGCCACCCTCGCCGAAGGCGAGACGATCCTCGAGAACGCCGCGCAGGAGCCCGAGATCCCTGACCTGGCCGAGATGCTGATCGCGATGGGCGCGAAGATCGAGGGCCACGGCACGAGTCGGATCCGCATCGAAGGCGTCGAACGCCTGAACGGTGTGTCGCACGCGGTCATTCCGGACCGCATCGAGACCGGCACCTTCCTGTGCGCGGTCGCGGCCGCCGGCGGCGACGTGACGCTGCAGCGCGCGAACGCGCGCCACCTCGACACCGTGATCGACAAGCTGCGCGAGGCCGGCGCGACCATAGCGGCCGGCGACGACTGGATTCGCGTGGTCGGCAACGGCCGGCCGCGCGCCGTGAGCTTTCGCACCAGCGAGTACCCGTCGTTCCCGACCGACATGCAGGCGCAGTTCATGACGCTGAACTGCATCGCCGACGGCAGCTCGGTCGTCACCGAGACGATCTTCGAAAACCGCTTCATGCATGTCAACGAACTGGTGCGGCTGGGTGCGAAGATCGACGTCGAAGGCCACACCGCGGTGGTGAACGGCGTCGGCAAGCTGTCGGGTGCGACCGTGATGGCGACCGATCTGCGCGCATCGGCGAGCCTCGTGATCGCTGGGCTGGTGGCCGAAGGCGACACGGTCGTCGACCGCATCTACCACCTCGACCGCGGCTACGACCAGATGGAAGCGAAGCTGCGCGGCATCGGCGCCGACATCGAGCGAGTCAAGTGAGCGACGACATGATCACCTTCGCGCTGCCGAAAGGCCGCATCTTCGACGAGATCGTGCCGCTGCTGGCTGCCGCGGGGATCCAGGTCGCCGAGGACCCCGAGAAGACGCGCAAGCTGATCATCGGCACGAGCCGGCCCGATGTGCGCCTCGTGATCGTGCGCGCGTCCGACGTGCCGACCTATGTGCAGTACGGCGGCGCCGATGTCGGCGTGGTCGGCAAGGACACGCTGCTCGAGCACGGCGGTGAGGGCCTGTACCAGCCGCTCGACCTGAACATCGCGAAATGCCGCATGAGCGTTGCGGTGCGCCACGACTTCGACTACGCGGGCGCGGTCAAGCAGGGCTCGCGCATCCGCGTTGCGACCAAGTACATGCAGATCGCGCGCGACCACTTCGCGAACAAGGGCGTGCACGTCGACCTGATCAAGCTCTACGGTTCGATGGAGCTGGCGCCGCTGACCGGGCTGGCCGACGCGATCGTCGACCTGGTCTCGACCGGCAGCACGCTGCGCGCGAACCAGCTCGTCGAGGTCGAGGAGATCATGAAGATCTCGTCGCGCCTGATCGTGAACCAGGCGGCGCTGAAGCTCAAGCGCGAGGCGGTGCGCGGCATCATCGATGCGTTCGAGGCCGCGGTGGGGCCCTTGCCGTGAGCGACTCCATGAGCGTCAACATCCGACGGCTGGCGACCGGGGCGGCGGACTTCGAGGCCGAGTTCCAGCGCGTGCTGCACTGGTCGGAAGAGACCGATCACGCGATCGAAGAGCGTGTCGCCGCGATCCTGGCCGACGTCCGCGCGCGCGGCGATGCGGCGGTGCTCGAGTACACGCAGCGCTTCGATGGGGTGGGCGCCACGGCGCTGGCCGAACTGGAAATCCCGCGCCGCGAGCTGCTGGCCGCGCTCGATGCGATCCCGAGCGCGCAGCGCACGGCGCTCGAGGCGGCGGCGCAGCGCGTGCGCAGCTATCACGAGCGCCAGCTCGAGGCCTGCGGCCGCTCGTGGAGCTACCGCGATGCCGACGGCACGCTGCTCGGCCAGAAGGTCACGCCGCTGGACCGTGTCGGCATCTACGTGCCTGGCGGCAAGGCGACGTATCCGTCGAGCGTGCTGATGAACGCGCTGCCGGCCAAGGTCGCCGGTGTCGGCGAGATCGTGATGGTCGTGCCGACGCCGCAGGGCGTGCGCAACGCGATGGTGCTGGCGGCCGCGGCGATCGCCGGCGTCGACCGTGCGTTCGCGATCGGTGGCGCCCAAGCGGTCGGAGCCTTGGCCTACGGCACCGCGACGGTGCCGGCCGTCCACAAGATCACCGGGCCGGGCAACGCGTACGTCGCGAGCGCGAAACGCCGGGTGTTCGGCCAGGTCGGCATCGACATGATCGCCGGCCCGAGCGAGATCCTTGTGCTGGCCGATGGCAGCACGCCGGCCGACTGGGTTGCGATGGACCTGTTCAGCCAGGCCGAACACGACGAGATGGCGCAGAGCATCCTGCTGTGCCCGGATGCGGCCTACATCGCCGAGGTCAAGGCCGCGATCGATCGCCTGCTGCCCGAGATGCCGCGCCGCGATGTGATCCGCGCCTCGCTCGAAGGCCGCGGCGCGCTGATCCACACGCGCAGCATGGAAGAGGCCTGCGAGATCAGCAACCGCATCGCGCCCGAACACCTCGAGGTCAGTTCGCGCGATCCGCAACGCTGGGAGCCGCTGCTGCGCCATGCCGGCGCGATCTTCCTCGGCGCGTTCACGAGCGAAAGCCTGGGCGACTACTGCGCCGGGCCGAACCATGTGCTGCCGACCTCGGGCACCGCGCGCTTCTCGTCGCCGCTGGGCGTCTACGACTTCCAGAAGCGCAGCAGCCTGATCGAGGTCAGCGAAGCCGGCGCGCAGCAACTCGGGCCGATCGCGGCCGAGCTGGCGTATGGCGAGGGCCTGCAGGCGCATGCGCGTGCGGCCGAGATGCGATTGACGACGACACCAACCAAGAAGGACACCTGATGGGCACGCTGGACGATCGGCTGAAAAACGTGGTTCGCCAGGACGTCCAGTCGATGCATGGCTACGCGATCCAGCCCAGCGCCGGGCTCGTGAAGCTCGACGCGATGGAGAACCCGTTCCGGCTGCCGGAGCCGCTGCAACGCGAACTCGGCGAGCGGCTCGGGCGTGTCGCGATCAACCGCTATCCGGTCGATTGCGTGGCCGACGTGATCGCGGCGTTGTCGCGCTACGTGAACCTGCCCGCCGGTTGCAAGCTGATGCTGGGCAACGGTTCGGACGAGCTGATCTCGCTGCTCGCGCTGGCCTGCGACGTGCCGGGCGCGACCATCCTGGCGCCGCTGCCCGGCTTCGTGATGTACGCGATGTCGGCCAAGCTGCAGGGGCTGAAATTCGTCGGCGTGCCGACGACCGCGACCTTCGAGCTCGACGAGGCCGCGATGCTGGCGGCGATCGAAGCGCATCGCCCGGCGATCACCTACATCGCGTACCCGAACAACCCGACCGCCAACCTGTTCGACGAAGGCGTGGTGCAGCGCATCGTCGATACGGTCGGCCGCCAGAACGGCCTGGTCGTGTTCGACGAGGCCTACCAGCCGTTCTCGTCGCGCAGCTGGATGGGCAAGGTCGCGCAATACGAACATGTGCTGGTGATGCGCACGCTGAGCAAGTTCGGCCTCGCCGGCGTTCGGCTGGGCTACATGGTCGGCGCGGCCGCGCTGATCGACGAGATCGACAAGGTGCGCCCGCCGTACAACATCAGCGCGCTGAACGCCGAGGCGACCTTGTTCGCGCTCGAACATGCGGGCGAGTTCGCGGCGCAGGCCGAGGTGCTGCGCGCCGAGCGCGAGCGGCTGCAGCGCGCGCTGAAGGCGATCGCCGGGATCACGCCGTTTCCGAGCGAGGCCAACATGATCCTGGTGCGCGTGCCCGACTCGAAGAAGGCCTTCGAAGGCATGCGCGCGCGCGGCGTGCTGGTCAAGAACATCGCCGGGCTGCACCCGCTGCTGGTGAACTGCCTGCGACTGACGGTCGGCACGCCGGAAGAAAATATCCTGATGATTGACGCGCTGAAAGCGAGCCTGTGATGAGCCCGACCCCGACGACCGGCCCGCGCACGGCCGATGTTGCCCGCAACACCGCCGAGACGCAGATCCGCGTCGTGCTGAACCTCGACGGCACCGGTGTGGCCAAGTTCGCAACCGGCATCGGCTTCTTCGATCACATGCTGGACCAGGTCGCGCGCCACGGCCTGATCGATCTCGACATCGACGCGAAGGGCGATTTGCACATCGATGGCCACCACACGGTCGAAGACGTGGGCATCACCTTCGGCCAGGCGATCGCGAAAGCGGTGGGCGACAAGAAAGGCCTGCGCCGCTACGGCCACGCCTACGTGCCGCTCGACGAGGCGCTGTCGCGCGTCGTGATCGACTTCTCCGGCCGACCGGGCCTGCACATGCGCGTGGATTTCAAGAGCGGCATGATCGGCGCGCTCGACACGCAGCTGGTCTATGAGTTCTTCCAGGGCTTCGCGAACCACGCTGGCGTGACCTTGCACATCGACAACCTGCACGGCGACAACGCCCACCACCAGTGCGAGACGATCTTCAAGGCCTTTGCGCGCGCGCTGCGCATGGCGCTCGAGATCGATCCACGCGCGGCCGGGGTGATCCCGTCGACCAAGGGCAGTCTTTGACATGAAACGGACCGTTGCGGTCGTCGACTACGGCATGGGCAACCTGCGCTCGGTGTCGCAGGCGGTGATGCATGTCGCGCGCGGTTCGGGGGTGGACGTGATCGTCACCTCCCGGCCCGACGAGGTCTACGCGGCCGAGCGCGTCGTGCTGCCGGGGCAGGGCGCGATGCCCGACTGCATGCGCGAACTGCGCGACTCGGGCCTGCAGGAGGCGGTGCTGCACGCCGCCGCCCACAAGCCGCTGATGGGCGTGTGCGTCGGCATGCAGATGCTGCTCTCGAGCAGCGAAGAAGGCCCGACCGACGGCCTGGGCCTGATCGATGGCGAGGTGCGCAAGTTCCGGCTCGAAGGCCGGCTGCAGCCCGACGGCAGCCGGTTCAAGGTGCCGCAGATGGGTTGGAACCAGGTGTTTCAGGTGCACGCGCACCCGATCTGGGCCGGCGTGCCCGATGCGGCGTACTTCTATTTCGTGCACAGCTTCTACGCCCACCCGTCCGACCCGCGCCACAGCGCAGGCGAAACAGATTACGGCGCACGCTTTACCTGCGCGCTGGCGCGCGATAATATTTTCGCGACCCAGTTCCATCCCGAGAAGAGCGCCGAGCACGGTTTGGCCCTCTATCGAAACTTCCTTCACTGGAACCCCTGACCGCCCCCACGGCCATGCTGCTGATCCCTGCAATCGACCTGAAAGACGGTCACTGTGTACGCCTTCAGCAAGGCGACATGAATAGTTCAACCACGTTCGGCGAAGACCCGGCGAAGATGGCGAGGCGCTGGGTCGATGCCGGCGCGCGCCGCCTGCACCTGGTTGATCTGAACGGCGCGTTCGCCGGCAAGCCGATCAACGAGGGCGCGATCAAGGCGATCCTGGCCGAAGTCGGCGAAGAGATCCCGGTGCAGCTCGGCGGCGGGATTCGCGACCTGGACACGATCGAGCGCTACCTCGACGACGGCCTGAGCTACATCATCATCGGCACCGCCGCGGTCAAGAACCCGGGCTTTCTGCGCGACGCCTGCTCGGCGTTCGGCGGCCACATCATCGTCGGCCTCGACGCGAAGGACGGCAAGGTCGCCACCG
>Ga0307517_10005634_pt1 | contig 18788 bp, 13 predicted proteins | sample 23_EM_MG_FD_194515 | JGI IMG/M metagenome (GOLD analysis project Ga0307517, IMG submission 194515) | Populus trichocarpa ectomycorrhiza microbial communities from riparian zone in the Pacific Northwest, United States - 23_EM | ecosystem: Host-associated > Plants > Roots > Unclassified | place... | reverse complement strand
ATTTTGACAAAATATTATTTATATATATATATATATATATATATATATATATATATATTTTAGTGGTTAATCCAAGAGAAGAAAAAATGAGAGATTAACTTTGACCATGGACAAAATCTTCCTTGTGAAAAGTCTTAAAAAACTCACATACATGGCTCGAAAGACAGCACGTGCTCTACTACTACACCAATGGTTTCTTGTTGGATAGTTAATTTTATGGCCCAAGGACCTGAGAAAGTACAGCAAGGGGCCTTGAAGCCTAATTACACAAGGCTAATAGGCCATGATTCAGCTCAAATTGGAACTTATCAAGTGAGCCCAGCAATTTATTATAGCCTAATTCACAGTTTGGTATGATGCCATGAAGGCAGGATGAAGAGATTGCAGGAAAGGTACTTAATTACAACTGCATCAAATCAAATCCAATCTTATTCAATCTACTACTTGGCCAAAAGGTTACCTGCTAATTTGCCATCCCATAGTGATTTTAAGATGAATTGCAAGAGCCAATCCACTCAAGGCTTGGACAATTCTTGTCTTACCTGGTAAACTTCACATCAGGATTTCTCATAGGTTTGAGCCACATATCAGCCATAATTCTTGAGGAAATGCTCCATAACAAATCTTTCCCTTTTGACAGCACATGTTTTCCCTTTTTCCCTGCCTTTCCAAGCCCATATGCCACCAGCCACTGCGTTGCCGTTAGCCTTTGCCTCTCCGAATCCCACAGATTCCTCTTTCTTCCTGACTTTCCCTTCATACCTCCAATGTGCAAACTCGTTACTTTGAATTTCTTTTCCTCGTTGTAATTGTTCTCTTCGATGTCAGCTTGTGTTGCATGAACTACTGCAACTACAGGACCTCCAACTGCCTCGTATCGCCTTATAGGATCCCGTAGCTGGACAACCACAGCCATGATGAAATGGTTTGCTTGGTCCCCTGGAGAAGCTAAGCCGTACTTCTTTATCCAATCTTCTAATGGAATGGTTGAAGCAAGAGGGTGGTTTTGATCTTTCCCGCTGTCTGTGCTTGCCTTTCCAGTGAGTGGAGAAACATCAAAAGGAGCATCTTCCTCTGCTATCTCTGCCTGAATTTTCAAGGCTTCAATTGCCATTACCTCAATCTTCTGCAATGAGAATGCCAGAACTTCCTCAGCTGTCAAAGGGTTTTCATTTACGTTCCAAATTCCTGTTGAAATCCTCTCTTTCCTGCCTGTACTCATCGCCGTCGCCATTGTTTTAACGGCAGCAATAGTACGAGCAGCACTTGAACTAGCGCCTTCTTTGTTTCTCCCTTGGATGATTGCAGAAGCTATGCCTTCAAAAGCTATCTGTTCTGCAGTTTTCCCTAACAGTTCATCTAGGGGCATCAGTGATAAGATTTGAGAACAAAGTTCCTCAAAACCAATGGATGCCATTCTCTGAAACAATTCAAACCCGTTCATGGATTTGTCTGATTGAAGAACGAGTGGCTTCGACAGCTGCATTGCTAGTTTTGGAGTATCTTTCCTTGAAACAATGGTATCTAGTGGGTTCGTAGCTGCTAGGTAGCCTCCATCTCTTGTTTGAACTACACAGCCTAAACCCTTCCCAAGTTCTGAGAGATATACCTTGGATTCAGCTTCTGTACTATCATCACCTCCATCGAGATGCAGAGTGGGGATTTCAGGTTGATTGAATTTGAATGAATCAGTTTCTTCATCTTCGAGCATCTGGAGAAATTCCTTCGTTACTGTTTCTTCATCCGCATCTAATTTTTGTGATTCAGTTTCATCGTCTGTCTTAGCAGTTTTTTCTTCTCCCATCATGGACTCAAGAACTTTTATCTGCTCAGCGATTGAATCGAGTTCGGTTAGTCTTGTCAGGTGTACTTGATTATGCACTATTTCCTTAACAACTTCACTTGATTGTGATTTTTCTTCCACATTTTCTTCAGATTCTCCATCGCCACTATCTTCTTTGTCTTGAATCTCCACCCCTTTATCCACAATTTCGAAATCTGGAAGATCAAGGTCCTCTATCTTTTGTTCTGGTTCTTCTGATTTCTGAATTGAGGGGGGTGGTGAGGGAACTGGAGCTGTCTCATCAAGATTCAAGTCATCCATTCCTTGTATATCCGCAGCTGGTTTTGTCTGTGAAGGAGTCCAAGTTTCGGATCGTAATGTCATCCTTGGACTCGAGACACTGAAGGACGATTTAGACTGCTTGCGTCCCAAAGAAGATGAGAAATTTTTGAATTTAGTAGTCTTCGATACTTCAGCTTGACTATAAATATCAATCCCTCCTTCTTTCTCCATAATCTGAAATCCCAATTTGAGAACAAGCTCTCCTCCTTTTGCCTTCCCGGACAGGCTGAAACTTGTGTCCCACTGCCGCACTCGAGTACCTTCTTGGCTCTTCTCTATGGATTCCTGAATAAGTTCACTTAAATCCACTGAAGTTCTCCCAAAATCAAGCGCTTCAGCATCAACTGCAAACACATAAATAAAAAATGGACGCTGCTCAAATTTAAGCTGCTTCCCATTGCCAGGAGTGCAGTACACATGACACTTGATAAACAAGGTCTCTTCAAAGTCACCAGCTCCTTGTGAAACCCTTGAGGGCATTGTATTAACTGCACCATCTTTTGTTTCCTTCTTCCTAACACAAACAGAAAGCCGGAGTCCATTCATCGAAGCTGGAAGGCCTTGCACAGCAACTACTTCAACAGAGAACAAACAGCTCAATTTCTGCATCCCAATATGAGAAATAGCACGGATTGGCTTCCAATTCCAAATCCCTTTTCTCTCTGTTGCAGAAGATATATCATCCAGCTTCTTAATTCCTGGTTGATTGATATTGGTTGTTTTGCGCTCGGTTTCTTCGTCAGGTTTTGGCCTAGAACGCCAAGGCGACAATGACATGCGCCTGGACCGAGGCCTGCTGCTTGATTTTTCATCAATTTTGGCCGTTGTAACCTCATCTGCTGATGTTATAGAAGGGACTGAATTTCGAGGAAGTACGAGGGAAGCAGTTCTTCGGGCGCTGGAAGTGTGAGTTTGGTAAAGAGATTGGCTGAGTTCTTCGAGCTCTTCCAAAAGCTGAGTATTTGAATTCCTTCTATCTGTTGCCATTACTCAAAGAAAAAGAAAGCTGACTGGAGAAACTGGTGAAAACAGGTGGCCTATGATACTGAGATTGCTTGCATATAAACATAACGTTGAAGAAGAAGAAGAAGAAGAAGAAGATAAGGAAATCACATGCTTGAAAGAATCTAGAGGTGGAGAAACAACATCCATATATGATGATTATATGTGGCAATGTGTGGACCTTCTAAAACCAGAAATTTCTGTGGCTGGTTTAGATGAGAAGAACGTTCCTGTTCTGTCTTTTTATCAGAAAAGGACAGGATTTAAACAAGAGGCAACTTGTTCTAAAAGAAATTTATTGTCTTTTGGTAGTTGTATGGTCAGATTTCTTTCTTTTTTCCCTCAGAGTTGCTGAGTTGATTGCGAGTTGTTCACTTGTTCTGTTAATTACTGAACACAATAGTTTTGGGAAATTCTAGGATGAAAAAATCTCGACAATCTGATTGCTTGCTGTCTAGTTGGCTGGACCCATTAGAGCTTGGGACTGGCCAAGTCCATGTGGCTCGGCTCAGTTTTCTGCCTGCACCGATTCTATACCTATCAAATCTCATCAATCATTAAAGCTTATCTGGAAGCATTTTACTACTTGGGACAATTCCACAAACATTTTACTTGTTATTATTTTTTCATAGGATTTTCAAGCATATGATGATATGGCTTGAATGTAGGAGAGAAGCCAATCAATTAATGGTGGGACAAACAAGCGAAACAAGTCAAATGACTCGATTAATTTAGGGTTTGGTTTCTAACTGAGATTTTGCAAGCTGTTTTATGCATTTTATTTACTTCATGCACAAGTAAGACTGATTAATGGGCTAACAATGGAGAGCAGTCCTTGATTAAAGTACACAGATCTGGAGGACTACGAGCGCAAACTAGGGATGATTATTTTCAATTCGATTCAGTTTTTATCTAAAAAAATAACTAAACTAGTTTTTTTAAAAAAAAAACCGGTTTAAACCGACCGGTTTTTGTTCGGTTCGGTTATTTTAGAACAAAACTGTTTTTTTCCAATTTGGCTCGGCTTTTTCGGTTTGGCTCGTTTTTTTTGTTTAGCTCGGTTTTTTTTCGGTTTGGGTTCGATTCGGTTCAGTTTTTCGGTTTCAGGCTTATGAAACCGAATTAAACTCGTTGATTTTTTTAAAATTTTAATCGGTTTAAATTGTTTTTTTTATGATTCGGTTTTTTTTTCGGTTTTCTTGATTTTTTTGCTCACCGTAGCTCAAAGCCTTTGGCACTTCTTAGAGAATAATATTAGATGCTTTACTGTGCGAGGTTAAATATTGTTTTTTTAATATATATATATATATATATATATATATATATAAGTGTTAGGTTTTTTTATACTCTTTTATAGTTAAAAAATTTCAAATAAAAATAATAAAGTTTATGCATATAGTAATCAAATAAATCAATAATCATATGTGTTAATAAATAAAAAAAAAACCATAAAAATAACTAAAAATAAAAATAGAAAAATTGAAAGAAAGTTATAAATCAAGATATTTAATCTTGCAAGACAGGATATTTACCCAATTGTGTATGTTAAATTTTTTTATTCAATTAAATAATAATAGAAATAGAGACACACATTAAATTGATTGGATAAAATAAAAGAGAAAAAAACATTATACAAGGCTGCACACATTAGAGATATTATCTGATAATAAATATTTTTTATTTTTAAAATAAAGCTCATCTATACAAAAAATTATAGATAAATAAAAAAAAACATTTTCAAAAATTAAATGCATACAAAATAATCAACAAATAAATGTCATTTAAAATAGGTTCTCCAAATAAAATAAAGGAGAGAATGAATATTAATCTAAATATAAAAATAATTCTGAAAAAAAAAACATATAATAAAGCATTAATTATTTTTTTTAAAAAAAAGGTCATGCTAGCCTACCTGATCTATTTTGTTAGGACCCACACAGCTGGGTCCTTTATTATGTTTTTGCAGCCAGGGTAGATAACATGTCGTCCGTTCTAATTTTTTTGGATTTAGACGAAGCGTCGTCTGTATTTCTGGTCACTATAATGGTAAGAAAAACATGGCTAATGGTTTTTTCGACCTAAAAACAAATTTTCAACCCATTATTTTACCCACAACACCTATAAAACATCATAGACAGTATGATAAACCCATTCATGACCTCGAAAAACTCAAAAAAACATCTCAAAACCTGAAATCAACTTGAAACAAAAAATCTTATCAAGATCAGATCTATTTTTCTTGGCAATTTCAAGATAAAAAAAAAACCTTTAATATGAGCTCTCCTCGTCAAAAGAAACAATTTGACACTAATTTTAACTATATTGGCTGCCAGATTTGATGCCAATGAATACTTTCTCTTTCTAGCTCTGGATTTCAGCAACTTACTCTCACCTCTCTCACACTAGGAGTCAAAAAATAAGAATAATGAAATTTATGATTAAAATTGAATTTTCTCTTTAATTTGAAAACCGAAAGGACCTAGTATCTATAATTTTAAGTATAAGGACAACAATAAATATTTTGCCTAAAATTTTTAAAACCACCCATTCCCTACTTATTTTTTACTTTGATTCCTTGTCTTTTAATTCCGTATTCCCTCGATAAATTGGCTTATAAATTAGTCTAATATCAAGCCAAATTAAAAAAAAATTAAAAAAAATCGCATTGTGAATAATCTATTTGCATTGCCATATAAGGGGATTCAGAATGCATTTTGCACAGTGAATCCCCAATGTGTTTTAGTTTTTTAATTGATAAATAATATCTTGGGGCCTCATCTAATATATTAAGTTTTTAGGCTAAAACGATTGTTTGATATAGTATAAGAGCTATAACGACCAAACAGTCATGAGTTCGAATCTCACCATCATCATTTTCTTCTCTAATTAATAAGATAAGGTAGTGTGAGCCTGTGCAAGTCACAAGTATAAAGAATTTTCATTTAAAAAAATATATTAAAAAATAATATAAATTATATTTTATATTCTCACCAACTTAAATTTTTATATTTAAAAGGTTATTTGATAGTATTGAAGGACACTCCGGAGTTAAGCCTAATCAAAGTAGTGAATTTTTTCCTAATATTCTAGTTACGGATAAACGGACCTGATTTAATTGAAATTGTTTTGATAAAAAAAAATTCATTAACCCAAACTAAATTTAATCATGAATTAGCGGATCAATGGATTAGCCTACTGGATCGGCATCCCTTTTGGGCTAGAGAATAAAAAAAGGAAAAAGATTGGAGAAAGCCCAGCCCAGCAGTAGGCGGCGATTCAATAAGTCTCGGGTCTCGTCTCGTGGTAAGCACGCAGCATCAGCAAGCGGGCAAGCAATCAGTGTATCAGAGAAAGCTAAAGGAAGAAAGGAAATGGCGTTCTTTATGAAGGGAGAGCCTTTGGTGGCGAAGCTAGCAGCTATAGCCAAGTTCGGCGTTTTTCCAGCAGCCATGGCTGCCGCCCTCTTCTATTCTCCACCTGATTACGTTTTCTCCAAGAAGGATAACTCCTCCAAATAATTGATTCTGTTCGTATCTCTCCCCTTATCTATTTTTTTTATATGATCGTTTCCTATCCATTATTATTATTTCAATATCTAATCTGATTATTGAAAAAAATTGGAGATCTGGACTCTCTTCGATACCTATGCACTAGCATCCTCCACAATGGGGCGGCCCCCTACACAAAAGTACCATTGCGTTTACCACTGAGATGTTATGATCTAGTTGATATAGGAATAAGTTTACCCTTTACCATCCGTCTAGGCTTTTGGGAGCAACTGGCAGTTTGTTCCTGCTTTAGATACCTACATGATATCCAACTTTAATTGAGGATTAAGTCAATCTGTTATTTGTTTTTGATAATAGCTTATACTAGGTTGTTATGTGGTATGGAGGGTAGTGCCTGCTCATTTGTCCTCCCATAGAGGTAGGGTCATTAAGTCCAAGATTTGTTGATATTGTTTGTTAGGATTGCATTAATAAATTCTTATGAATAGTTGTTGTTGAAATGTTCCTGCATTAATTGTGTTATTCTCTGTCTAGATGGCCTTGGCCGTCTCATATCATACCCGAAAGTGTTGCTTGGAGTTTTTTGTTGCTTCCATGTAAGAGATCAGGTTTAATCTATCTATGATGTTATGAGACCTAATTTTTTGTTTGGATGCTTAGGTTTGTAATTGATTTTGGGATAGACCGTATGAGCTATTTGTAGAAGCTCATTGATCCCTTGCTGGTGGCAGGTAACAATGATTTTGTTGTGCTGTCTGTAGCAACTTGAGGTCCTTAGGGATGGCTGGTATACGTTTTTTCTCATTTCTTATGGTATTGAGGGTAATGCCTCCCCATTTGACCTGCCTCATAATTTGGGTGGTAGTACAGCTTTAGTGATGTGGATTGTCTTGAATTTTCAGTTTATGATTGCATTGAGTGATTTACATATACTTCATTAGCTTTCCTTGGTGGATAGGTGCATGATTTTTGTGTTCTGGAGAGAATGCATAGGCTTTTGGTTTTGAACAAGTTCCGGTTATGCAGTTTTATCTATTTTCTCGAACTGCAACTGGGTGTAGAAAACTCTGTTACTTTCCCCCTGTTTTTCCTTTAAGTCAGTTGTGAAACTCGAGTCTAGGATTCAACCTTTTCAAATCGCTCATTTCCTCTATACAAATACATCAAGGACTCTTATCTGAATTCCCGAAGTCCTTGAGTTACTTAATTGTATCACGAAAGCAAGACATTGTTGTGATTGATGCATGGACTTTATTCAATAAAAGATTTGTCCAAGTGTGATTTCTGCTTGACTGATGGGTTGATGGCTTACTTTAAACCCTCTAAACGTGCCAGAATTAGAAATCACAGCCTGAGACATGTCTCACTTTTATGTCTTCTTTTTGCGCAGGAGGTGCCTTGAAATGCAGTGAATGAATGTGCACTCCCATGATGTAGTTGGGTACATGTAATAATACACCCATCATAGGATGTAATAATTGTTGGATTTGGTGAGTAGGTTTTCAGTTAGTTAAATGTTTGTTTGTTTTGTTTTTTAATTGAAGAACTTTGAGTTGTGATATTTCTCAGAACCCTATGATGCAGCTTAGGGCTTTTCAAATGCATAACAATTGGAATTCTCACATTGCTGAATGCTCATTAGATCTCTGTCATGTAGGGAGCTCAGATCATCTGCCAAAATCATTTACCATAACTGTTTTCCTTGAGTTAGCAATGAGTGATGAATATTTGTTTTTATTAGCTATTTATTTACTCGGCTTTTTATCATCAGATAGATTACTACTAAAAGCATCTGTGAAGAGCAGGATTTTGAGTTTTCAATCCCCGACTCTGAGATTAGTAGTTGCAAGAGGAAAAAAACTTGCGCCCGACTACTTTCAATGGCTTTATTTTACAAGGTGCAAAGGATCTTTCCACATGGTTTTGTCAAGATTTAATACTCAAAAAAGTGGTGGGTTTGTTTACCATCATTTTTCGTAATTGTGAAAGTAAGCAAGCTTATCGTGCCCCCAGCATATAGCATATCTTGATTAGCAAACATGCCAGACTGAAAATACAAAGAGCAATCTTATATGGAGAATATAATTATACTGAATTCAGTGTTTGCAAAAGAGGATTACACGCCTGCCCTGAAAATGAAGTAAAGCGATGAGTTGTAATGAAACCCCTCAGCAAATAATAAAGAACAAGTAATCAATTTTCCTAAAACAAGAGGACTCTATAGGTAAATTAAAATAATTAAAAATAAGAGGTTATCAGATGGATTTGGCAGAATCCAAGCCATGTCATAATTCTAGGGTTGTTTGGAACTCTGGGACTGCCTTGAATGTTCTTCCTCCTCAGCCTGCGGGGGTGGTATCTATAACAGGAGTATAAAAATAAAACGCATCAGAATAATTAAACAACGGTGTGATCTAAATTAACTGCAATTAGTCTACAGACTTGTAATTAACGAGAAGATGATACAGACATGGTAACTAAAGAATGAACCAGGTTGGAACATCATGGGCCTTTTTTCTTCTGTTTGGGGAGCTTGAGGATTCCAACTCCATGGTGTTAGGAACGAGTTTTCAGAATATAAGAAAGACATTAGACTTTGTAGTTTCTTTTCCCGTTGTTGTCTACACAGAAATTCCTGGTAATCAGTCCAAGCACGAACTTGTTCTGCTGTTATTGACGGATAAAAATAATTCTGCTGGTCACGGCCATATACATGGTGTCCTAGATATTGTTGTGACAACAGGGGATGATTCGGTAGTAATTGCTGTGGTGGTTCGTCAAAGATAGCCGCAGGATTTTGCTGACCCTGTGTTGGATATTGCAGGTCATGATGCTCCTGCAATGATTGCTGCTGCTGCTGCATTTTGTATTCTTCTTTAATCAAACCTAGTTGTTTTTGTCGGGGCTTCTGGTTGCTGGTTTGAGAAGGACTCTTTCTTCTTGATCTGTTGTTCATGTCTATCCAACACTAGCACTTAGATCTCTACCATTGAACAGCCCGTCCTATGCTGCTTCGTATTTCTAATTAACTAGTGTAAGGTTTAAGTCCTCCTGTAATATTTAGGGCTTGCAGATTTCTTATTTAGTAGCTGTTACGTATACGTATACATGATGTAATCACTCCAGTCAATTTTAGGGTTTGTACCGCCATTGCTTCGAATTAAGTATTTTCTTGCTTTGCAAAGGTGGCCAAGCAATTTTAGCTTCCTGTTTTGCAAAGGTGGCCAGGCATGTTTAGGGCCTGTTTGTATTATTATATAAATATCCAAGTTTGTAATTGTTTTTTGGTCCCCAGAAGCTTCGATTGGCCTTGAATCATATAAAGGTAGGCTTTGGAGTGAATTAAATCCTAAAATAATAATAATAATTCACAAGTCCTAACCGTTGGATATTTATATATAAATAGGCTTGGTGCCTCAAATCCATGAACCAACCCAGGTCCAATTACTAGTTCGTGCAATAAGTCAATAGAGATGGGCCAAATGAAAGCTGGGGGCGCCCAGAAAGGTGAAGAGATTTCGCAATAACTCGAGATCTCAAAGATTTTGTCGTTTGCAGGTTCATCATTAGGAAATTCTTAACCATAGTATTAAACTCGGTCGAATCCGTTAAGTTATGGTGGCAATATTGTTCCTTAAAGTAAATAATAGTATCACGCACAATAACACGAGCAATTTGATCTTAACTGGTAATTTAGATATATTATATGTAAAAATTAAAGAAATTATTTGTCACGAATTTAGGTAGAATTATAATGATATTGATGTTGAAATAACTTGAAGGTGTCAAATTAGTGAACAACAATATTATCCTGTACCGATTGTGTATGATTGTAGTTTTAAGACAATGATTGATTCTTTCATTCAAAATAGTTTGAACATGATGATATTGTATATGAGTTGTCGATCAAAATCTGTGCGTGTCTCAACTTCTGCTAGTCCTTCAAATTTAGTTAATAAAGGTAAAAATAATTTATTGTTGAATGATTTGCTGTGAAGGATAGATGATCGTCTACTTATGTTGAACATCCATTACACAGAATTCCATGCACTCGAGCTTGTAGATTGTTTGTTCATGTTGAGCATTCACATTTACACGATGATCAGGTGAGCATTACTATGAGCATGGAGAGCATGCCTATGATATTTATGTATAGCAGGAGTCATAATACATGCCTACCAAACCAATCGACACTTCTATCCCGCGGTTGCAGAATCAACATCGATTAGAGGATATATTTACTGCCATTATAAATATATTTTATTTTAATATATTTTCAATTTAGGTTCAATTTAATTATCATTAAATGTTATATTTTGGTGCAATTATAATTGAATTTTTTACATAAGAAGAGACCATTATTTATTATCGTACACATAGGTGGGTGTGATTATATGAGCGAGTTCAGCCATATGTGGTCCAAATTGATTTTTTGTATGTCAGTTATTTCAACCACATCAAGCTTGACCATGACTTGATCCATGCACTAATTGAGCGATGGATAAGTGAGGCACACACGTTCCATTTTAGGCATGGAGAGATGAAACATACACTACAAGATGTGGCAGTTTTGCTTGGATTGCCTATTGATGGACAAACAATTAAATCTATTGGTGTTCATAATAGGATTGCATTATGCAAGCAATCGTTTGGATTAACACCCTTTTTGTTTTTTTCTAAATTGAAGGGGGGTAGCATATGTCTTAAGTGGATTAATGAGACATTTTCGACATCACCAAATAATAGTGATGGAGAGGTCTTATGGAGGTACAAAATCAATTATGATTTAAATATGTTGATTATTTGTTATGACTGCGTTAATTATTATGATGATTTTAATTTGTTTGCAGGTATGCCAGAACATAAATACTCTATTTGTTTGGTGGTGTATTATTCACTGACCTCATAGAGAGGTATGTTCATTTGCTTTGTCTGACGCCCCTAGAAAATTTCGATGATATCCCTACATATAACTGGGGATATGCTGTATTGGCATCCTTGTACATGCATTTATGTCTTGCATGCACGAAGGAGATCAAAAAGGTCATTGGATGTTTGTTACTTCTACAAGTATGAATCAGAAAAATTTAAATAACTATTTAAATTTGAATTTTTTCATGCACAACAAAATTAATAAAATGTTTTTATTTTAAAAAAAGTTATGGTCGTGAGAACATCTTCATATAGGTAGGCCCTAGATAATAAGATTGTCGGATATAAAAGTCCAAACTATGGGGGTTGCACTTCATCTCTCACCAGGATGTAAATATTGCAATGTTATTTTTTCATTTATATACATTTCTATTGTGTTCTTAAAACTTTGAAAAACATAATTAAACTGACATGTTTTTAATGGTAGGTGGTGTGCTAGACGAGTTTTTGAAAATAATCCTGCATATGTGCTAGCATTTTATTGGAGCAATCTTGATAAACAACATGCTATCCAGATATTTTTTGAACTATTTGTTAAATAAAATAATTAACTGCACCAAATTATTGTTGTTTGATATTTATTTAACTTATAATCTGCAGGTCATTTGGACACCTTATTCGAAAGAAAGATTGGTAGTTGCTCCATCTATCTGCACCGGCATGATGGATATATGGACATCAATGGTCCCATTAATATGTTTTGAGATGGTCGAGCTACATTGTCTGGATCGGGTAACGCAACAGTTAGGCTGCATACATCACATTGCAGTCGATATCAATACGAGTGATGCTTTGCACGTCATTACTTGTAGGGGTAAAAATAATGATTATGACTTGTTAGGCCGACATAGAGCTTATATATCACAATGAGAAGCATGAAAGAATAATATATTTACAGAGATGCATCATGTGATTACTAACGAAATGTATATGGTTTTGTACATGAGTATAACACGACAAATCATTACTCCGGATCCCGAGCAGCATCCTCCACCTGGATATATGCAGTATGAGCAACATGCTTAGTGGATTCAACAACACGTAAATAATGAAGTCTTCTTATGATTAATATATGTTAATCGTTAAGTTTTATGTATTTATCTTTTAATTTAACATTAATGTTTTATTAATATTAGGTCGACTTAAAATCTCTGGAGAGAAGCCATCTCTTGATGATGCCATGACAGAGAACAAAGCCACTCAGGCAGGAGCTGGAGCTAGAGCTGGATTCGATCGTGCTACTGATGAGCTTAGATTATCTAGTAGATGACATAGATGTAGATAGATAGATGAGTTATGTTTATATTTTTTGGGATTACTTGAATATTGTATAATTGAATTATTTTATATTCATTTTGCATGTATATATGTTTTTTTTTTTTCATTCCTTAGGCTAGTTGTAATTATGGAATATGAAAATATGTTGAGTTTAGTTAGAATTTGTTGATTGCAATTATTGTCGTTTTTTGCATGTTTTTTTAAGTAATACAAAATTTTGGCTGTAGTTCTTATATAGTGAAAACTCTGTTTAAATTTTAATAAAATTGTAAATATTTTAATTCTCTAAAATTATAAAGTAAATAAAATTTCAGATTAACAAAAACTATGATTTTTATAAATCTTTTCAGGCTTAAAACATGAAAATGACTAAAACCTTACAGTAGTCAAAATAATATGATTATTTTGGCTATAATCTAATTATTTTATCAAATTTTTAGTTGTTTTTTAGTGAACTGAGATATTAATTATTACGATTGAGAAACGCAATATATATTAATTATTACGAAACGTGACATTATTGAACTGACGGATTTTTGAACCTTGACATCTTCAAACTTTGATATCTTTCTAAATCTTTTTAAACCTTTAGTATTTCAACATTTAATTATATTTAGATGTTAATTCTCCAATTTATCGCTATACAGGCATATAATTATCATCCAACACCTTATGCCATTTGTCATCGACTTTTTAATAGCAGCCTTTAAACAGAACTTTTTGTGTATAGGGACCAAGCTACGTACTTTAGGCATGGCAGGGTGAGGGACCCAATCCCATCATCAATAATAAATTATTTTTTTTTAAAAAAACTTGTACTCTATGTATGGACAACCTCCAATCCCATCCATGGCGTCATATCAAACAGAAACTGTTGCTGATCACTGAAAGGCTGAGAATCTCCATACCCCCATAAAGCAAGCAGCCAACAAATCTCGAAAACACAGCAATCCTTGGACAATAATTATTACAAGTACTCCTCAATCTTTACATAGATACGTGCATGGATAAATTTGCGAATTGCAATGGTGAGGCTACATCTTAGAGGAGCTTTACAACATACTACAATGTTGTATAGATGGTAACCCTTATATTATACTATCATTATTACAGCAATAATTAATGTTTTTTGGGGCCTTGAAAACCCCGTTAAGGATCCAATGGCCAAGATTCTCCAGGCAGTCTGATGGGAGTATCTAACATCATCTGCAAGCCGGCTCTGCTAAAACCAATTGAAGTGGACATGTCATGGATTATGGTATCTGCAGCAGAAGCAGATCCTGAGAACCCCAGAACATTACTACTACAATCCATCTCAAAAAACAAGGGATTGTTTAGGTATGGATGTGGGTGAGTGATCTTATCCACACCACCGAAGGTAGCATCATGGGAAAAGCTTGCTTCAGTCTTCAATGTGCAATCTTGATATGAGAGGATGGACTTGAAGAGCATCGATGGTGACTGGTTGTTGTTGTCCGTGTTCGTGTTTTTATTGGTTGATGTGGCTGTGCTGTTGATGGAGATGGGAGTGGGTGAAAAGGAGGGCTGCAAGCCATTTATTGACAGGACATGGGATTGGGAAACAAGAGGGTTTGGTATGCTTTTGAGGTCATTTTCTTGGTGTTCAGGAATCAGAAAAGCGTTTTGGAGGGCATCAATTACTTTGTTCTTGGATTGACATTGATCAAATAACGATGCTGATGCATCAAGCAATGGAGGCAATGAACCTGAATTGGCTGGTGAATAGACTTCCCAGAGGTGGTAGCCTTGTTCTGCTTGGAGAAACACATCTTTCTTCTCTCCTTTTTTGTGAAATATCCTGCAAATCACCCATTCATCCTGAAAACAATAGCCATTTCCAAGGAATATGAGAATAAAATATTAAAAATCAATTACAATAAACTTTATTACTTGCCATCTTCCCTTGATATAAGCCCGCAACAGTGTGTCATGGGGAAAAAGCCACAGCATAATGCAACATTAATTGTATGTATAAAGTTTGAATACAAGGGTAACATTTTGAACCAGACAGAACAATAAATGGAAGTGTAACCATTGACAATGGAACAGAGCTTATTAATCAAACCAATCACATCAAGCACTACCCTCCAAAGGTCAATAAACGAAGTGAAAATTGTCTAATCCGCGTGGACATGATCTTATCCCAGTTAAGATGAACAAGTCAACTCAGAATCAAACAAAATATCACAGTAGCAAGCTAACTTGATTCCCACGGAGCATCTGTGGCGGGAAAAGGTGTCGGCGTTACATTACCTTACAAGTGTGACGGTAGGAGAAGTCACCGTCCAGGCGGTACTCGTGCATGACCCACTTGGTTTTTTCACCTCTAGGAGCTCTCCCTTTGTAGAAAACAAGGGTCTTTTTCATGCCAAGTAAAGCACCAGTGGAAGCACTGTATACTTCTCTGTCTTTGCCCGTGGCCTTCCAGTAGCCGGCTCCGGTGGCCCGATTTGTTCTCAGCCCTGTTGGGTACTTCCTGTCTCTCAAGCTGAAAAAGTACCATTCTCTTTCTCCCATCTTTGCCACATCTGATTAAACAACAGGAGAACCAACACCACAACAGCATTAACACACACACACAGACATGTTGCCCTTTCTCAAATGCACATTAATGAAATTGGGATTTTCTCAGAAGTTAAAAAGTTGCTAGAGGAGAATAACTTAATTAATGGCTATGAGTGTATCATACTCAACTGCATAACAATGACAACATAATTCACAAGTACTAAAAATATATATATCACAAAACATAAAGAGAAGTAACAATATGTGTGTGGAGGTCCAATTCTTTTGGCAAACACAGGATCCTTAATCTGGTTTTTTGCCCTCCAAGCGTAGCTAATTACACTAGTTTGTCAGAAATTGGGTTCCCTTCAAGATAAGGCATGTTTTTCGGATGATGCTTAAACTGATCTAGTTATAGCTAGCCTAGCCTCACCTGAAAAGGGAGAGGCATCTTCAAGTAGAAGATGCAAAGAAGAGCTAGAGACATAATTTTGGAAACTACCTGCAGTAGTGTATGTGTGTGTGTGTGTAGTATCAAGCAAGCTAAGTCATAGCAACAACCTAAAGCTAAAGGGAATATTCCGATCATTTTCTTTTGGTGGTGCCATGCATCTTGACATGAAGAAAAATTGAATGATAAAGTGATTCGGAAGCAAGCAGTGAGTAATAGCTAGCTAGGCGTAAATATATATACCTGGAAGCTCCCAGGGTTCACATCTGTTAAGGTCAACCTCAGCAATTTCTACGCCACAAAAACTACCATTAAACACCTTTGAAGCCAAATAAAAGGTTATAAGCTCTTCATCTGTAGGGTGGAATCTAAACCCTGGTGGCAACCCTTGGTCGTTTAGCCCTTCACTACTTAGTTCACACAGTAGCTCTTCCATTGCCAACATCTTCACACGCACACACAAAGAGAAACACAGAGTATTGAGGTTGTAAAAATGGGAATGAGGGTCGTTGATTGGGATTTGGGAGTGAACGAAAGGAAATGGTTTGTTTTGGCATGCAATTTATAGGAGCACTGAAACCAAAGGAGATGGGAAAATGTGGGCGTGAGAGAGAGAGAGATTGAGAATGGGAAAGAAGGGAGATAGATTTGGCCTCATAAAAGCTCAGTGGGGGCCTTCAGAACGGCACCTGAAAAGCTTCCCAATCAGGCAAATTTTCTGAAAGTTTTTCTAAAGGAAAATGAGTAACCAGAGATTAATCTTGTGTTTTTGTGTGGATGGGAAGGTAGTAAATCTTAAGGGGCCAACACGTTTATGGGTCCCTCTATTACTACAGATTGTTCAATCAAATATGCCCCATGGGAAAGGTAGAAAAATTTATTTTGGTGGTATTAAATGGCTTCAGCAGTGATTTTTTTTTACTGGAATTTGACACCCATCTTTCTCTTTTCTATTTAACATAGAACTGAAAAAATAATAAAAATATGCTTTTACATTAAAATTAATTTTTTAAAAAAATAAAAGGGAATTAAATTGTATAATTTGTGTTAATTTTAAAGTTTAAGGATATAAGTGTATTTTCTTTGAATTCTTTGTCACACCACCCATGTTTGATGTCTTTTTCATTATGGTTTATTTTCTTTTAATTTCACCCTTATTAAGAAACTAAAAGTAATTAAATTTTAATTAGGTTTAAATTGCTCAAAATTAAACTTCAAAAATCAAAATAAATTATTAAAAAATACACAGTTGATCCATAACGTCATGTAATTTTATGAACAATGACAACTATTTTAATTAGGGTGAGCAAAAAAGCCGATTAAACCGAGAAAACTGGAAAAAAAATAACTGAAAAAACCGATTAGAATTTTAAAAAAACCGACCGATTCAGTTTTATAAGCCTGTAACCAAAAAAACCGAACCGAACCCAAACCGAAAAAACCAGAAAAAACCGAGTCAAACCGGAAAAACCGAGCCAAACACGAAGAAAACCGGTTTGAACCGGTTTTTTCCTCAAAATAACTAAACCAAAACCGGTCGGTTTGAACCAGTTTCGGTTTTGTTTTTCAAAAAAAATACTGGTTTTGATTACTTTTGTTAATAAAAATCAAACCGAAAATAATCTCCACTAATTTTAACCATTGTTTTTATAAATGAGACGGGGACTAAAGCATATAAACTAACACATTTAAAAAATATATATATATTTTTTTATCATCGAATAGAAAAAAGAAGAGAGAGTTCGTAGCTGAGACTTCCGCTCTCCTCTTAACAAATAGTTTTGCAAGTGTCCGTCTTTAAACTGCCCCATCTTATAAAAAATTGATAAAATAGATGAGGAGGCTAATGAATAATAACAGGTAAAAGGAACTTTTATGAGATGAGAAAGCAGTGATTTTTATTTTGAAGTTATTGAGTGAAGTTAAAGGAATTGCTATTACATTTAGATAATTTATACCCATAATTATTTTTTAAAGTATTTTTATTTAAAAACATATAAAAATAATATAAAAATATAAAAAAATTAATTGAAATGAAGAAAAAATCACTGGGATGATATAAACAAACGGGACCCCAGAGGGGTGATATGAAGCAAATTAGAGGCATAGAGGGATTGAAGGAATGATCTCCATGATAAAAAGGAGTTGCCGAGCATTATGGTTGGCTTTGCAGAGATTTTTATTATGCGTGCGTGTGTGAGCAAGTTTACACAGAGCTAGGAGGCAGATAGAGGCTACCATCCTGAAATAGTGAGATCATCCTGATAACCTAATTCTTTATTGCTATGCTGCTAGCTGCCACTGGTTCTTACACTAGCTAGTAGAGAATGAATAAAGAAGACGCAGAGCAGCCATGGATTCCGTGAGATATTTCGTGCACGTTTCTTCACTCCTTTCCATGCCTCTGTTCTACGCTGTTTAATGAGCATTTATTCTTTCAAGGAACAAGAAATGTTGTTATGGAAGAAGATTATGAACCCTTTCGCTTGGATTCCTATCCTTCAACCTTCCCTTCTGCGTTCGCATATCCAATGATAGAATATTCATTAATCCACTCAGTGTGGAATTTCACCATATTGTTGGATTTATTTCTCGATTTTTCTTAATTTGTAGTGTAACGCGCAACCCATCTTAATCATGTAAAAGATCCTATATATCCAATTAATTTTTTTTTTAAATACCATAAAAAATTATTTAGATGGTGAAAAATTATTTGATATTATTATTAAACATGGTTCAACATATCAATCTTGAAACTTTTCGATCTGATTTCTTGTTTAACTTAAATTTAAAAATTAATTGTGTTGGAATTGTCTCGATGTGACCTAATCAACTTGGTTGATCAAAAAATAACCAGGCTAACCACTAAAAAAAGATCTAAGAATGAAATTGAAAAGAAAAAAAAGATGAAATTGATAGAAAAAATCTTCCCTTCCAACCTCTTACCTAGCGCATGATTAGGTTT